>Ga0116143_10000936_pt1 | contig 37134 bp, 21 predicted proteins | sample AD_UKC034_MetaG_FD_89745 | JGI IMG/M metagenome (GOLD analysis project Ga0116143, IMG submission 89745) | Active sludge microbial communities of municipal wastewater-treating anaerobic digesters from USA - AD_UKC034_MetaG | ecosystem: Engineered > Bioreactor > Anaerobic > Digestate | place: USA... | reverse complement strand
TTGGGTACCATACCCGGGATTGGCTTTCGATACTACTTCAAATGGTCGTATGGTTTTTTTAGCTCGACTCGCCATTGCAGGTCCTCCTTTGCATACTGACTTTTTACTTATGCTCACCGACAGCGCCAATAACCTGATATGGAGCCGCACCTTTGGTGGCCCCGGATGGGAAACCCCCTACGATGTGCGCACCTGTGCTGATGGCGGTTTTGTAATGACCGGTATATGGGATGACGATGCTGGAATAGGCAATCCGAATCCGCAAGTGTATGTGGTTAAAACCGACAGCATGGGCTATGTGCTGAGCAGCAATATCAACGCGCTGCAACACATGCGCAGCGGCCTGATGCTTTACCCCAACCCCGCCACAGAAACAAGCACTTTGCTTATAGAACATTTTCAACAAAGCCGCGCCCCATACCAGGCCAAGCTCTACGATATGCAAGGCCGCTTGATACAAACGGTAGAAAACATAGTAAGCAATGAGCAAAGCCTCTCACTGCAAACTATAGAAAAAGGTTTGTACCTGCTGATACTAAACGACCGCCATGGTGCTTTATATCACAGCATTAAGCTGATGAAGGAGTGAGGGATTTTTTATTAAAATTCACTTCTTTACCCGTAAATCTTCTCGCTTCAGCGAGACCAACTCATAAGGTGCCTTGTCTTTTTCTTAAGACTTGGTACACACTTCGACTTCGCTCAGTGTGACAATGAAAGTGGATTTATTTTTTAAACGCTTTGGTGCTTTTCAAAAGAAGTCTGTTCGGCAATGCGGGAAGGATTATTTACAAACTCCTCAAACTCATTTCTAAAGTGACGAATGGCTGAGGCAACCGGCCAAGCTGCTGCATCGCCTAAAGGACAAATGGTTTTACCCTCAATCTTTGATTGAATGTCCCACAGCAAGTCAATATCAGTAATGGTGCCTTTGCCATGCAGTATTTTATGGAGAATTTTTTCCATCCAACCGGTACCTTCTCTGCAAGGAGAGCATTGTCCGCAACTTTCGTGATGATAGAAGCGCGTAAAATTCCAAAGATTTTTTACAATACTGGTGCGTTCATCCATCACTATAAATCCACCCGACCCCAACATGGTTCCACTGGCAAATCCACCATCGGCCAACGATTCATACGTCATTAAACGGGGTTCGCCATTGGCTGTTTTCAAAATCAGATCGGCAGGAAGAATTGGAACGGAAGAACCTCCGGCTACTACCGCTTTGAGTTTTCGTCCATCACGTATTCCACCGCACCACTCATTGCTATAAATAAATTCTTCAACAGGTAGTCCTAATTCTATTTCATAAACACCGGGTTTGTTTATATGTCCCGATGCAGAAATCAATTTAGTTCCGGTGCTTTTCCCAATACCAATTGCAGCATAGGCATCGCCACCATCGTTTACAATGGGAACAACCGCGGCAATGGTTTCAACATTGTTGACCACTGTGGGGCAACCATACAAGCCTGCTACTGCAGGAAAGGGAGGTTTAATTCTGGGGTTGCCTCTTTTACCTTCGAGCGATTCGAGTAAAGCGGTTTCTTCTCCGCATATATAAGCACCTGCACCAACCTGTACATATAGATCGAGCGAATAGCTGCTACCTAAAATATCCTTACCCAACCAACCATTTGCATATGCTTCTTCAATGGCGTTCTCTAAAATGCGAGCAACATAATAATACTCACCACGAATGTATATATAGGATGTTGCTGCACCTAAAGCATAACTGGATGTGATCATTCCTTCAATCAACAGATGGGGATTATGCTCCATCAGGTAACGGTCTTTAAATGTACCGGGTTCCGATTCATCGGCATTGCAAACTAAATATCGAGGCACGCCTTCGGGTTTGGCCAAGAATCCCCATTTCATTCCGGTAGGGAAACCTGCTCCACCTCTTCCACGCAAACCCGACTTTTTCACTTCTTCAACTACAGTTTCGGGGCTCATACTCTTAATTGCTTTTTCAACCGATGCATAGCCTCCGTTTTTGCGGTAGACTTCATAGGTTTCAATTCCGCTGATATGATCGTGTTGTAGCAGTAGTTTTCGGCTCATGATATACTTTTAATACGAGGTTCGGGCTGATCGATATAGGTTTTTCGTTTACCTTCTTGTTTAAAACGTTCCAATAAATCATCCACTTTTTTATGATTCAGATTTTCGTAATAGTCGGCTCCTACTTGCATCATAGGGGCAGTACCACATGATCCAAGACATTCAACGGTTTTTATTGTGAACATACCGTCCGTACTGGTTTCACCTGTTTTAATATTGAGTTTCTTTTCAAGATGCTGAACAATATCTTCTGCGCCCAACAACCAACAACTACTGGTACGACAAACTTCGATAACGCATTTTCCAACCGGTTTTAAATTAAACATGCTGTAAAAGGAAGCCACTTCATATACTTCTATACTCTGAATATTTAACAAGGAAGCAACATAGTCCATTACTTTAGCGCTGAGCCAACCGTCTGATTCTGCTTGGGCTAAATGCAACACTGGAATGAGTGCAGATTTTTGTTTCCCTTCGGGATAGCGCTTTTTAATTTTTTCTATTAACGCTAAGGTTTCGTTGCTGAATTTAATTTCGCTCATACTTCTAAGGGCTTAGGCATCCAATTCTCCTGCAATCACATTCATGCTGCTCATGGTTAAAATGGCATCGGATAACATACCACCTTTTATCATTTGTGGATATGCCTGGTAGTAAATAAAACAAGGTCGTCTGAAATGCAAACGATAAGGAGTACGTCCTCCATCACTGATCAAATAAAAACCCAATTCACCATTTCCACCTTCCACACAATGATAGACTTCTCCTTTGGGTATTTCTACTTCACCCATGATGATTTTAAAATGGTAAATCAGCGCTTCCATATTATTATATACTTCTTCTTTTGGAGGAAGATAAAAGTCGGGCACTTCGGCATAATACTCTTCACCTTTTGGCATTTTTGAAATGGCTTGTTGTATGATACTTAAGCTTTCTCTCATTTCTTGATGGCGCACCATGTAGCGATCGTAGGTATCGCCCTGGGTTCCGACAGGAATGATAAAATCGAAATCGCTATAAGCAGAATATGGATTCATAACCCTCACATCGTAGTCCACTCCTGCGGCTCTAAGGTTAGGGCCGGTAAATCCGTACTCCAATGCATCGCTGGCTGATATGGGTCCGCAGTTGATGGTGCGATCCATAAAAATTCGATTGCGGTTGAGCAGGTTTTCAAATTCTTGTAGTCCTTTTGGAAATTCGTTGAGGAAATAATTTATTTTATCCCAAGCTTTAGGGCTGAAGTTTCTTTCAAAGCCACCTATGCGGCCAATGTTTGTGGTCAAACGTGCACCGCAAATTTCTTCATAGATTTCATATATAAATTCTCTCCACTGAAACATATAAACAAAACCGGTGAGCGCTCCGCTATCTACACCAATCACGCTATTGCAAACAATATGATCGGCTATACGCGCAAGTTCCATTACAATTACACGGAGGTACTCAACACGTTTTGGCAATTCTATATGGGCTAGTTTTTCAACTGTCATGTGCCAACCCATATTGTTAATGGGAGAAGAGCAATAATTGAGACGGTCTGTAATAGGAGGTATTTGATAAAAAGGTCTGCGTTCGGCTAACTTTTCAAATGCGCGATGAATGTATCCAATGGTTTGTTCTGCTTCGTGAATGGTTTCTCCATCAATTTTCAAGACGTTTTGAAAAATACCATGTGTAGCCGGATGGGTAGGACCAAGATTTAGAGTAATGTATTCGGGCTCAGGGCTTAATTCGTTATGTACTTTTTCCAGTTCGCTCATATAGTATTATCGTCCAAACATTTTATCGTCTTTATCCATTCGTGTTTGATCTTCGAGTGGATATTCTTTGCGCAAGGGCCAACCTTCCAAGCTATCCATGTTTAAAATTCGAGTTAGATTGGGATGTCCTTCAAAATGAAATCCAAAAAAATCATAGGTCTCACGTTCCATCCAATTGGCCGTTTTGTATAAGGGAATCAAAGAAGGAAAAACCGGTTCGTTCTTATCGTTGAAGGCTTTAATGCGAAGGCGATAATTGGCTTGCAGGTTGTGTAGTTGGTACATCATGCCAAAAGGTTTTTTTTGATCGGGATAATGCAAACCACAGCAGGTGGTGAGAAAAGAAAAATTCAATTCGGCATCTTGTTTGAGCCATTGCATCAATTCAAAAATTCGGGCATGATCAATTTCCAATACAGGAATATCGTATTGCATTTCGTACGATAATATGGAATCTCCAAATTGATCCTGAATTCTTTTTTGTACGTCTGTATGTTCTAAGCTCATTGAATTCCGTAAGAGGCTAAAAGTTCTTTGTATTGATCGGAGTTGCGTCTTCTAATTTCTTCGTTGCCAACTAAATCTTGTATGCGCATCACTCCATCAATTATTTGTTCTGGTCTTGGCGGGCAGCCGGGTACGTAAACGTCCACAGGAATTATTCGGTCGATACCTTGCAAAACACTGTAAGTGTCAAAAATACCTCCACTCGAAGCGCAAGCGCCAACGGCAATTACCCAACGTGGCTCTGCCATTTGTTCGTAGACCTGACGCAATACCGGACCCATTTTTTTTGCGATGGTTCCCATCACCATAAGTAAGTCGGCCTGACGAGGAGAAAAACTTAAACGTTCAGCACCAAATCGGGCAAAGTCGTAATGTGCTCCCATGGTGGCCATAAATTCTATTCCACAACAAGAAGTGGCAAAGGGTAAAGGCCATAACGAATTTTTTCGTGCCAAGCCAACCGCTTTATCCAATGAAGTGGCAAAAAAACCAGGACCTTCATATCCTTGGGGTGCATTGCCAACTTGTATTTTATCGGTGCTCATATTAATCTTCCCATTTTAATGCTCCTCTTTTTACAATGTAGAGGAAGCCCGACAATAATATACCTAAAAATATGATCATCTCTATAAATCCAAACCATCCAAGCTCTTTAAAGTTTACCGCCCAAGGGTACATAAAGATGACTTCAATATCAAACAGCACAAATAATATAGCGATGATAAAATATTTAATCGAAAAAGGAATGCGGGAATTACCCACGGAATCAATACCACATTCAAAAGTGTCTAATTTAATTTCAGACTTTCGGCTGGGGCCTAATATGTGGGTGAAGAAAATGGTGGTAATGACAAAGCCCATAGCTACCACAAACATGATGGCTATTGGTAAATAATCGAATGGCGTACTTAATAAAATCATAATCAATTGATAATCAGTTTCGGCAGAACGATTGAATGGTCAAAATTAAGTCTTTTTGCTGGATTTGAAAGGGAATAAGAAAAAATTATATCCAATCATTGCAAGACTTTTCCAATGGATTGTAAATTAAGGAATGTTCTTATAAAAAAATGCCAAGTGCTTTGTGATGATTACTTTTGAGGCATTGATTTACAAGTGATTTGTTTACGTATCTACTGCTCATACTCATTTGGTTGGTTGTGTCCTGTATAGGAGCAATGGTTTTATCTATCCGATGGACTTCCAAAAGCATTCTATTTATTTCCTTATTGATACCAGCTATTCTTCTATTGATATGCGATCATTTCTTAGTTACTAGAGAAGTATGGAAGTTTACGGATCAGTTCCGCCTTGGCATTACCCTTTGGCAGATGCCACTTGAGCATATATTAATAGTACCGATTCTTTCACTGCCTTTGCTGCTGTTTTTTCAAAAACTTAGTTTGAACAAAAACACCGAGCGACTCAACCAAATTGCTTTGGTCATTAATGCTTTTGTTTTGCTTTTCTTAATGATCACGGTATTTAAAAATTTCAATCGGTATTTTGCATATTTACTTTACTGGCTAGCTGCGTTTTATATGACCTTATTACTAATGAATAAAGTAAAATGGATGCTGACCTATTACATTTCCTTTCTGTTGAGCTTGCCTTTAGTGCTGAGCGTCTATATTATTTTACTGAAATTGCCTTTGTTGGAAGTAAATTCAAGTATGGTTAGTGGACATCGTTTGATGGAGGTTCCACTTGAATTTCTTTTGTATTATTTTTTACTAAGTATGATGAGCTGCAGCCTATTTAGTTTTCTCAATAAGCGATTTGAAATCAGAGAAAATAGACAATCCAATAAATAATTTCTTACTAAAATATTCGATTTTAAGACAATTTGGACTTTTTTAAAAAATCGTGATAAACTATAGGTAACAAAATTGTCTTTATCGCAGTAAAAATGAGTTGAAAATTCATACCAATATGAAATTACAACCTTTTCTGCGAGTGGGGGCATTTTGCCTGATTGCATTATTTAGTTTAAATACCCAAAAAGCCCATGCTACACATGCGGCCGGAGCCGATTTAACATATCAGTGCTTGGGAGGTCTTCAGTACAAGATCAATATCTCGTTTTATCGTGATTGTGCCGGAGTTTCTGAACCCAATAGCATATCACTTAAATATGCTTCAGCCAGTTGTGGTTATAACCTAACGGCAACGGCCAATAAAATAGCTAATACGGGTAATGAAATAACTGTTCCTTGTAACTCTGCTGCAACCAGATGTACCAATGGAAATTTAACCGGTATTCGAAAATTTGAGTATTCAGTAACGGTAACTTTACCTGCCGCTTGTAGCGATTGGATTTTTAGTTATGAAGTATGCTGTCGAAATTGTGCGATTACTACCATTCAAAATCCTTGTGCAAACAGCACTAAATTATATGTTGAATCGAAGTTGAATAATATTGCTGCGCCTTGCAACAGTTCACCAACTTTTTCAAACATTCCAATAGCGTTTGTTTGTATTGGTCAAAACTTTAATTACAATCATGGTGTAATGGATCCCAATGGAGATTCATTAGTATATGAGCTTATTGCACCAAAAATAAGTTCTAGCAACACGGTTACCTTCATACCACCTGCAAGTACTACAACACCTGTTGCAAGTAGTACTGCTTTTAGTTTAAATGCATCAACTGGTGATATTAATTTTACACCGAGTCAACTTCAGATTGGCATTATGGCCATCCGTGTTAGAGAGTTTAGAAATGGTGTTGAGATTGGAGCGGTTATACGCGACATGCAAGTGTACACCCAAAATTGTCCAAACAATTTGCCAACGCTATCGGGTATGAACAATACCACGCAATATACCGACACTATTTGTGCAGGTCAGAATATTTGTTTTACAGCACATTCAAATGATGCTGATGCCGGACAAGTGGTTACACTAACACACAACAATGGAATACCAGGAGCTAGCGTCACTACTACATCAGGAAATTTGCCTGTGGCTACTGTTTGTTGGACACCCACGCAAGCACAAGTGAGTAGCTTGCCATATAGTATCACATTCACAGTTCGAGACGATGCATGCCCTACCAATGGTATTCAAGTGTATTCGTACAATATTTATGTAACATCTGCTGCCATCAATGTTAGCAGTAACAATGTGAGTTGCTACGGTATGGCGAATGGAACGGCAAGTGCAAGTCCTGTTGGAAGTGGACCATTGAGCTACAGTTGGAATACAAGTCCGGTTCAAACAAATTCTTCTATCAATGGATTGAGTCCGGGAACCTATACCGTTACCGCTACTAATTCGGCCGGATGTACCGCGAGCAATACCGTTACCATAACACAACCCAATGAATTGGTGTTGAGCAATACTCGTACAGATGCATTGTGTAATGGATCGGCCAATGGTAGTTTAACTTTATCATTGAGCGGAGGAGTATCTCCTTTCACGTATCAATGGAACAACGGAGCTACTACACAAAACGTAAATGGTTTGGTGGCGGGCACTTATACCGTTACTGTTACTCAAGCAAATGGGTGTACTGCTACACGAGTTATGACCGTTCAGCAACCCAGTGCACTTAGCGGTAGTATTGGATCAGTAAATAATGTAGCTTGCTTTGGAACCAATACCGGTTCTGCTCAATTGAGCATTAGTGGAGGCTCACCCGGTTACACTTATTTTTGGAGTAATGGATCTACACAGCAAAATTTATCAAATGCTGCAGCGGGAAATTATACGGTAACTGTAACCGATCTCAATGGTTGTACCTTAACCAGAAACACTACAATAACTCAACCCACGGCTGCATTAGCAGGAAGCACAACAGTTACTTCAAATGTTTCCTGTTTTTCTGGAAACAACGGTGCAATTGATTTAACAGTAAGTGGTGGAACAGCACCTTATGGTTATACCTGGAATAATGGATCAACAACACAAGACATATCAAATATTTCTGCCGGTACCTATACAGTAACGATAACAGATTCAAAAGGATGTACCACTACAAATGTGAGTACAATCAATCAACCGGTAGGTGCATTAAGTACTGGAGTAAGCGTAACAAACAATGTATTGTGCTTTGGTGGAAACAATGGCTCTATCAATATCAATGTAACCGGTGGAACTACCCCTTACACTTATACCTGGAGCAATGGTGCGACTACACAGAATATTGCAAATCTAGTAGCAGGTACCTATTCGGTAAGTGTAGTGGATGTTAATGGATGTAATGCTAGTTTAAACGGTATAATCATCGATCAACCGGGTTTTAGTTTATCGGGCTCATCTATAGTTAATCCACCTGTTTCATGTTTTGGAGGAAATGATGGAGCTTTGCAAGTAAGTATAAACGGTGGAACTTTACCATATACCTACAATTGGAACAATGGTGCAAGCACACAAAACATTAGTAACTTAAGTAGCGGAACCTATACTGTTTTAGTAACTGACGTGAATGGATGTACATTACAATTATCACAAAATGTAAGTCAGCCAACACAAGCATTGGCTGCATGGAATAATCAAGTAAGTAATGTTGATTGTTTTGGAAACAACAGCGGATCAGTAGATTTATCTGTAGCCGGTGGAACAGGTCCCTATACTTATCTTTGGAATACTGGAGGAACTGTTCAGGATCCTTCCAATATGAGCAGTGGCAATTATACTGTTACAGTAACCGATGCCAATGGATGTACAGCCACCAATGTGGCCAATATTGGTCAACCTTCTAATGCATTAAATGCTTCTATTACATCATCTACAAATGTGGGTTGTTTTGGCAATGCTACCGGATCCATCAACCTTTCAGTGAATGGAGGAACGGGCCCCTATACCTACTTATGGAATACCGGTGGTACGGTAGAAGATCCACAAAATCTTTCAATGGGTTCATACACGGTAACCGTAAGTGATATAAATGGATGTACTGCAACACAAGGAATATCCATTAGTCAACCGAGCAATCCGTTGAGTAGTTCAATAGGATTTTCTTCAAACGTTACTTGTTTTGGAGCGGGTAATGGTTCAATTAATTTAACAGTAAATGGTGGTACTTCTCCTTATACCTACAATTGGAGTAATGGAATGTCATCACAAAACTTAGTGAATCTTTCACCGGGTGTATTTTCAGTTACCATTACCGATGCCAATGGATGTACATCATCACAAAGTGCAAGCATTAGTCAGCCAACAGCCGCTTTAAGTTCAACTATTCAGTCTACTATTCAGGTTGATTGTTTTAGCAATAATACGGGTGCAGCTACCGTATCTGTTGCCGGAGGTACTTCTCCCTATACTTATTTATGGAATAATGGATCGACCAGTCAGAACATCAATAATGTCAATGCAGGTACGTATACTTTGACTGTTACCGATGCCAATGGATGTACGCATAACAGAGTAGTAGTTATCAGTCAGCCAGCACAAGCATTAAACAGTTCAATCAGCAGTACTTCAAATGTAAATTGCTTTGGCAATGCAAGTGGCAGTATAAATTTATCAGTAAATGGAGGAACATCACCTTACTCGTATAATTGGAGTAATGGATCGAGCACACAAAATATTTCCGCATTAAATGCCGGAGTCTATACCGTAGTTATTACCGATGCTAATGGATGTACTCGTTCAAGTGTTGCAACTATTACACAACCTTCGGCAAGTTTACAAACTTCCGTGAACAGTACCAATGCAGTAGCTTGTCATGGAAATTCAACAGGGAGTATAACCATAAATGTGAATGGAGGAACGTCACCTTATTCATTTAACTGGAGCAATGGTTCAACCGTTCAAAATCCAAGTGCACTTGTTGCTGGAGTCTATACTGTAAATATTACCGATGCCAATGGTTGTACTCAATCAGCATCAACCACGATAACTCAACCATCTGCTTCTTTAACTTCTTCCGTACTATCTCAGGTACAAGTTTCTTGTTTTGGAAATAATACTGGAACGCTTAGTTTAAATGTAAATGGAGGAACAGCACCTTATTCCTATAACTGGAGTAATGGGTCGAGCGCTTCGGCCATCAACAATTTGGCAGCAGGAAACTACTCAGTCACTGTTAGTGATGCCAATGGATGTACTTCAACATTGAATGCGGTGATCACTCAACCGAATGCGAGTTTAGTGAGTAGTGTGGCCAGTACTACAAATATTTTATGTAATGGTAATTCTACTGGTGTTGTAAATATAAATGTAAATGGAGGCACAGCGCCTTATACCTATTCATGGAGTAATGGTGCATCTAGCCAAAATATAAGTGGTCTTTCTTCAGGTACCTATACTGTGTCGGTAGTTGATGTTAACGGATGTACTGCTATTGCTTCTGCATCATTAACACAGCCTACTGCCTTAACAGCTACAGTAAATACAAATAATGCTACCTGTGGTGTTGCCAATGGTGATGCTACAATAAGTGCAAATGGTGGAGCAGGAAGCTACACCTATCTTTGGTCCAATGGCGCTACTAGTGCTTCGATATCCAATTTAAATACTGGAAGTTATAGTGTTACAGTAACAGATGCAAATGGATGTAGTTACAATACTGCGGCTAACATCAGCAACTTGAATGGTCCGCAAGCTAGTATTGCTTCTAATACTGCGGTTGATTGTTTTGGAAATTCAAATGGATCGCTTACCGTAAATGTAAGTGGAGGCACATTACCTATATCTTACTTGTGGTCGAATGGTGCCTCAACATTGAACTTGAGCAATGTTGTAGCCGGCAATTATACCTTAACTATTACTGATCTTAATAATTGTATATCGCTAGTTAGTGGAACTATTGCACAACCTACTGCAAGTCTAAGCAGTTCCACTTCAAGTTTGAGTAATGTAGATTGCTTTGGAAATGCCAGCGGTTCAGTTTCGTTGAACACAAATGGAGGTACCGCCCCTTATTCGTTTACATGGAGTAATGGAGCTACAACTTCTTCCATTAGTAATTTGAGTAATGGAACATATTCTGTATCTGTAATTGATGCCAATGGCTGTACAACTCAGCACACAGTTAATATTTCACAACCAGCACAGGCTTTGCAAACATCTATTAGCAATAATACTGCTGTTGATTGTTTTGGAAACGCAAGTGGTTCATTAAGTGTAACTACATTAGGTGGAACACCAAATTACACCTATGTGTGGAGTAATGGAGCTAATGGTTCATCCATTACAAACGTAGTAAGCGGAATATATACCGTAAGCATCACCGATATAAACGGATGTACTACCAGTATTAGTGGAACCATCACACAGCCATCCGCTGCATTAACCAGTTCAGTGAGCGGTCAAAGCAATGTAGATTGTTTCAGTAATAGTACCGGCTCAATTCAGCTGAGTACAAATGGAGGCACAGCGCCTTATACGTACAATTGGAGCAATGGAGCATCGACCCAAAATATTAGCAGTTTGACGAATGGTACCTATAGTGTAACCATAACCGATTTGAATGGATGTACAACTCAGTTGAGTCAAAGCATAACACAGCCAAGTGCAGCATTAGCATCAGCTGTTAATTCACAAGTGAATGTAGATTGCAATGGAAATACCAATGGAGCAATTGATATTTCAGCAAGTGGTGGAACCTCGCCATATACATTCATTTGGAGTAATGGAGCAACCACTGAGGACGTGAATGGTTTAACGAGTGGAATTTATACAGTAACCATTACCGATATAAATGGATGTAGCACTATTATGCCGGTAAATATTACACAACCTTCGGCACAATTAAATTCAAATGTGACAGCAAATGTAGCAGCCGATTGTTTTGGAGCTAATACAGGTAGTCTTTCTATAAATGTAAGTGGAGGCACAACTCCATATACCTATTTATGGAACAATGGAACAACTACACAAAACTTGATCAATATTCCATCCGGAACCTATACGGTAGCCATTGTTGACAGTAATGGTTGTGCAGGATCGCTAACGGCTACCATTACTCAGCCTGTAGCGCCAGTGAGTCCATCGATAGGTGCACTTACCGCAGTTGCTTGTTTTGGTGACAGTACAGGGGTAATTGATTTAACAGTGAGCGGAGGAACTTCGCCTTATCTATATTCATGGAACACGGGCGATACCAATGAAGATTTATCCAATCTAGTCAGTGGTATGTACTCAGTTACAATCACCGATGCCAATGGCTGTACAGATCAGATGAGTATTAATGTGGCTCAACCGGCTGCACCTTTATTAACCAATATCACTCAACAAACAAATATTAGTTGCTTTGGTGGAAACAATGGAATTATTGATCTAACCGTAAATGGTGGTACTCAGCCTTATATATATGCTTGGAATACGGGCGATACGAATGAAGACTTGAGTGGATTGATTGCAGGAGCATATTCAGTTTTGGTTACCGATGCAAATGGTTGTACCACTACGATAGGAGCAATGCTCAATCAACCATCAGCGCCATTGACCGGAACCATCAGTACACAAAATGCTAATTGTTGGGATCAAAGTTCTGCCACCATCAGTACCACTGCAAGTGGAGGAACTTCACCTTATACCTTTAGTTGGAGCAATGGAGCCAGCACTCAAAATCAAATCAATTTATACGCAGGAACCTATACGGTTACTGTGGCCGATGCGAATGGTTGTACCTATACTATGTCGGCAACAGTTAGTATGCCGAGTACGCCTTTAGCATCAGTAGTGGATACAACTTATGATGTAATGTGTTTTGGCGATAGCACCGGTTCTGTTATGGTAAACTACAATGGTGGGACTCCGCCTTATGTGTATCAATGGAATAATGGAAGCACAACAGCTTCATTATCCAATGTTCCGGTAGGATTGTATACCGTAACGGTTACAGATGCCAATGGATGTACCCATGTTAGCATGGCAAATATCAATAGTCCATCAAGCAGTTTGGTAAGTTCAATTACTGCGCAGGATGTAAATTGTTTTGGACAATTGAGTGGAGTAATTACAACTTCTGCTAATGGAGGAACACCAGGATATACCTATCAATGGAGCAATGGCGCCAGCACATCGGTATTGCAAAATGTTGCAGCTGGTACATATTCGGTAATTATTATTGATGCAAATGGATGTGCCGACACACTCAGTACTCAAATCAATCAGCCTCCATCGGCTTTGAGTGCAAGTGGTACGACTACTCCTGCCAACTGTTTGCAACTAATTGGCGGAACCGTGAGTTTAAATGTCAATGGTGGCGTTGCTCCTTACACGTATTTATGGAACAATGGAACTACCGGTGATGGATTGGATAGTATAGGCGCAGGCATATACAATGTTATTGTAAGCGATGCCAATGGATGTACCGAAGTACTTAGCTTTAATATTATTGACATAAGCGATTTAAATGCAACTGCAGCAGGTCCTACTTCATTTTGTGTTGGAGGAAATGTAACACTCATTGCCGATTCTGTTGCTAATGCGGTATATCAATGGTATCAAAATGGAGCGCCAATCAATGGTACTAATGCTCCAAACTTTACTACTCCTGCACCAGGAACCTATACGGTGAGTGTAACCAACCAGTGTGGAACATTCATGTCAGATCCGATTGAGGTTACCATGAAATCTTTAGACAACGCCACAGTAAGCAGTAACCAAATTATATGTCCTCCCGAAACAGCTCAGTTATATGCATCGGGTGGAACCACCTATTTGTGGACGCCTCCAAGTGGATTAAGTGGAACAACAATTCCAAATCCGGTTGCAGCACCTGTGGTCACCATGATCTACACCGTTTTAATAACCGATGGCAGTGGTTGTTCTATGAATGCATCTGTTGAAGTTGGGGTGGTTTGTGATTCGTTGTTTGTCCCTAATGGATTTTCACCTAATGATGATGGAGTAAATGATGGATTCGAGATTCCAGGAATTGAAACGTATCCAGGAAATAAATTGTGGGTGTACAATCGTTGGGGAAATCTGATATTCAAAGCAAAAGATTATAAAAACGAATGGGATGGTAAAAGCAATATTTCAGGAAATTATTTAGGAGAAACACTTCCAAACGGAACGTATTACTATATCCTTGATTTGAATAATGGAACCAAACCACTGAGTGGTTATGTAGTACTTAGACGATAAATTAAAAAATATACCCTTTACAGATATGAGAAAAATTGTATTAATTTATTTTATGTGTATGACATCGGTTGTGCAGGTTAATGCGCAATTTGAGCCACAGTTTACACAATACATGTTTAATGAAATGTTTATCAATCCAGCGTATGCGGGAGTGCGAGAAAATATTTCTGCAACCGCTTTTTACCGTAATCAATGGGTTGGAATTGAAGGTGCTCCAAAAACGCAAACGTTCTCCATTCATGGTCCGGTTTACAAAAACAAAGTTGGTATAGGTCTTTCGGTTATGAATGAAGAGATTGGTGTAATGCATCAATTCGCAGCGTTAAGCAATTATGCTTATCGCATAAATACCGGAGCAGGTAATTTGGCATTTGGATTACAACTTGGTGTGGTAAACTTCCAAGAAAATCTGGCGGATCTGATTACGGTAGATCCAAATGATCAACAATTTTTAGAGAACACTCCTACCAAAACTGCTTTTAATGCGGGATATGGTATGTATTTTAACAATAAGAAATTCTTCGCTGGAATATCAATTCCAAGAATGGTTTACAACAAGATTAATGTCGCAGCAGGTAATAAAGTAGAAAACACTGTGGACATTCGTAACTGGCATTACTTTCTTACTTCAGGGTATGTTTGGACCCTGTCTGAAGATTTAAAGTTAAAAACATCGACCATGATTAAAGCAGTGGACGGGGCTCCGTTGAGCATGGACTTTAATGCAATGTTTTTGATTAAAGAAATGCTATGGATAGGTGGTGGGTACCGAAGCGAAGATGCTGTTGCTGCCATGGTACAGTTTCAATTCAATGATCAGCTTAGAGCGGGGTATTCTTTTGATTATACCTTAAGTCGTCTTCAAAACTATAATTCGGGAACACACGAAATAATGATGGGATATGATTTTTCTTTCAATAAGAAAAAAGTAATTACCCCAAGATATTTCTAATGAAATACAAATAAGCATATGAAAACTAAAAATATAATTAAGTCTTTATCGGTTTTGTTTGCGATCTTAATGACTTTGCCATTGAATGCACAAGTCATATTGGAGAAAGCCAATAAGCATTTTAATTTGTATGAGTATACAGAAGCAATTCCGAAGTATGAAAAATTACTCAAGCGTAAGCCCGATCATTTTGAGGCAATAAGCAAATTGGCCGATTCGTATCGCCACACAGCACAATACGACAAGGCAGAATATTATTACAACAGAGCGGTTCAAAACAGTCAAGCGAGCAAAGATCAATATCTATACCTAGCACAGTCGCTTATGTACAATGCTAAGTACAAACAAGCCCGAGTAGTGCTTGATATGTATTTGACTAAAGTGCCCGATAGCAAGCTCGCCAACGAGCTGCTCGAAGCATTGAAGAATCAGCAAACTTTTTTCGAAGATCAAAATGCTTTTCAAGTGCACAACTTAAATATTAATTCTGCAAATGCAGACTTCGGAATTGTTCCTTTTAAAGATGGAATAGTATTCTGTTCATCTCGCATTATTGAAGGTAAAAACAAGAAAGAGCATGAGTGGACTGGTAAGCCCTTTTTATCCTTGTATCAAGCCACCGGAAGCAAACATTTGTTTTCAACCGTATTGAGTTTTGCGTCTGATCTTAAAACAAAATACAATGAAGGTCCGGTTTGTTTTAACTCCGACTTCACTAGAATGTATTTAACCCGTAACAATATTGAGGATGGTAAGGTTCGAAAAAGCAACGACTTTGCTGTTAAACTAAAGTTGTTTGGAGCAAAATATGTAAACGGAGTTTGGGTAGAAGAGAATTCCTTCCCATACAACTCAAATGAATACAGTACCATGCATGCAGCACTCAATGCAAGCGGAGATACACTTTACTTTGCCAGCGATCGTCCGGGAGGAATGGGGGGAACCGACTTGTACTTCTGTATTTGGCAAAATGGTAAATGGGATCAGGCGCAGAATCTTGGACCGGCCATCAATACGCCCGGTAACGAATTGTTTCCTTTTTATACCAATGACTACGTGCTGTTCTTTTCAAGCAATGGGCATCAAGGAATTGGTGGGTTAGACATTTATAAAAGTGAGCGACAGGAAAGCAATTGGACTGCCGCACAAAATATGGGAGCTCCCATCAATTCATCAAACGATGATTTTGGTTTTATAACTGAAGTGAATGGCAAATCGGGTTATTTTTCTTCAAACAGATCGAATGGCAAAGGCGATGATGATATATATTATTTCAGAACAGCCTGTCATAATTTGGATGTATTGGTGTATGATAAAGAGACCAACTTGCCTTTGGTTAATTCTGAAGTAATTATTACTTCAAATGGTTTGGAAATTGAAAGACATTTTACTGATGATGTAGGTCGTTTTTCAACCTGCTTGGAAACCGATAGCGATTACGAGTTGTTGGCAAGCAAACAAGATTATTTGCCGGCACCTATACATACCATTAGTACAAAAAACTTAACACCAGGAGAAGAAGTATCGGAGAAAATTCCTTTAGTCAATCCTTCGTATGTTTTGAATGGTTTTGTTTACAATGAGTCAACAAAAAAGCCTTTGAATGGAGCATTGGTTACATTGAATAATCGTAGCAATGGTACTTCACAACAAAGCACTTTGGGTGAAGATGGAAAATTCAGGTTTGATTTAGATCGTGAGTCTGATTATGAAGTGGTGGCTACCTTTAAAAATTGTGCAAAAAATACTGACTTTAAATCAACAAAAGGGTTGACGGGTTCTGCTACACTTTATTCAGAATTGGGAATGTATTGTCAAAATGATATTGTACGACTGGATAATATCTATTATGATTTGAATAAGTATAACATTCGTGCTGATGCAGCAAAAGTGCTTGATTCGTTAGTATTGATATTAAATAAATATCCCGAAATGCGTATTGAACTTCGTTCGCATACCGATTGCCGATCGAGTGATCAGTACAACCTAACCTTATCACAAAACAGAGCAAAGTCTGCCGTAGAGTACATCGTTCGAAAAGGAATAGATCCGAAACGAATGGAATATAAAGGCTATGGCGAGACTCTGTTATTGAATCATTGTGACGATGGTGTTTCATGTTCTGAAGAAGAGCATCAATTAAATAGAAGAACAGAGTTTAAAATTTTATCTGTGGGTGAAACAGCACAGAGCGATTGGTAGTTAATATTGTATGATGAGAACCCGCTTGTAGAACAGGCGGGTTTTTATTGTTGGTAACTTCTATTAAGAACTTTTTGTAATCTTTCATCGATGTTGCTACCTATTTTCACTTAGCTTCTCTGAGCATCTGACCGAAGTCAAATTTCTTCAACATGGCATTTATACATTGACCAATTCTTTTCTCTTTGGTAGGATTTGTCTTTGCACTATTGATCCAATTTGAAAAATAATTCTGATGACTTTTGCTCATTGATTCGAATTGCGTTTTAGCCTCCGGAACATCTTCTAAGCAACGCAATAAATCATCATCCAATTTTATTTCACTTTTATCACAGGTTATATCTACGGATAGTAAGGCACCTTTACTTTTACCTAACTTTTTTCGAAGACTTGCATTTAAAGGAAGAATAAAAGATCCATCTCCCATCGGCAGTAAAGCTTGTTGCTTTATTTTTATTTGATCCAATGTGCCTTTAACTCTGTAACTCTTTCTTTCTCCGGGGTTGAGTTCTTCGGACAAATCCTGAGGAATAGTAATATACGTCCATCCACTTTTCTCTCCCTTTCTGTCAAATTTTAGAATGGTAGTTTCAAATTCTATGCGCATGAAAATACTGTATAGCGAGTTTGATTATTTGATGATTAAATTACATATTTTGCAAATATGAAAAAATCATTTTCGTTTTTACGATTGCTTATAGCATTTTTTATTTCGGTTAACATAGTGGAAGCGCAAGCTCCTTTGCAATGGATCAATTCCTTTGAAGGTCCAAGTTATTTTGAAGATAGAGCCTACCAAATGGCTTACGATTCAAATGGTAATTTGATCATAAGTGGTGCAATGGAAAATGGTTGTACCGGTATAGATTATGTCACTATAAAAATGGATCCATTAGGGAATGAATTGTGGCGACAGTATTATTCACTACAAAACCAGAGGCAAGAGGATATTCCAAACGCACTGTATGTTGATGCACAAAACAATATATATGTTACCGGACAAAGCGATAGCAATTATATTGAACAAGCTGCTACGATAAAGTACAGTCCTGCCGGTCAGCAATTATGGGTTCAGCGATTCACCATTGGTCGCACCATTGCATACGATGTAAAAGCAGATGCAATGGGAAACGTTTATGTATGTGCCACCCGAAATGTATCCAACAATCGAGACATTATTCTTATTAAGTATAACATTGCCGGAGTTCAACAATGGATACAGGCATATGATAATAGTACTACACAAGAAGCTATAAAAATGGTATTCGATCCATTTGGATATTTATATGTATTGGGGCAATGTGCATTGACAGGTAATGGGTACGATATCACATTATTAAAATACAATAACAACGGAGTTCAACAATGGGTGCGTAATTATAATGGTCCTCAAAACACTCAAAGCGATTACGCAGTAGATATTAAGTGTGACAAAGATGCAAATATCTTGGTCTTAGGACATGTGCGTTACTTTTCAGCCGCCAATCATGATTATTGTGTTATAAAATACGACTCGTCAGGAAGCATTCTTTGGCAACAAGCATATCACCATCAAAATGACGATACACCAAAATCAATGGACTTAGATCAGGATAATAATATTTATGTCACTGGATTTAGCGGAGGTAATGGGACTATGTATGATGCAACTACTGTGAAATTCTCCAATAGTGGTTCTGTTGTTTGGAGTTTTCGTCACGATAGCATTGGGCTAAATGACTACGGGTGGTATCTTAAATGCGATACCATCAACAACAAAGTATATACCACTGCATCAATAACTTCTGAATTACAAAACGGCTACGATCAGAGGGATGTCGTTCTTTACGAATTCGACACTTCAGGAACAAACCTTTCCCGTCTTCTTTATCAAAGTGAATTTGATGGATTTGATTTGTCTTATCAAATAGCTTTAAATCTTCAACAACAGCCTACATTATGCGGAGTTGGGGTTTATGATTTTCCATTTAATAACGACATGAATGTTTTACACTCCAACAATATGCAATGGTCATGGATAAAGCATTTTAATGGGCAAGGATTTGCGGATGATCAGGGCAAAGACATGGTAGTGGCTAAGAATGGAACCACATACTCTTGCGGATTGAGCAATGGAACTGAAAATACCAGCGATTTTGTAGTGATAAAAAACAATCCTAACGGCTTACGCGATTGGTACTATCGATATGATGGTCCGTATCATGATAATGATGTTGCACTTGCCATTACCATTGACGATCTCGGAAATGTGTATGCAACCGGTACTACCGACAGTATTAATGGTGGGAAGAAAGACATTTATACCGTAAAGTTGGATGCATCGGGCAACAAAGTTTGGGAAGATACTTACAAAGGCAGCGCAGGTGGCAATGATGTGCCTGCTTCTTTATGGTGTGATTCAAATGGAAACCTATATGTTGCCGCTACTATAATTGACACAATTAGCGTTAGCAACTTATCGGTTTTGTGTTACGATACCAATGGTAATATTAAATGGACTTTTCGACACGATACTTTATATACGTTTTCGTCTGTATATGCTATGGAAATGGATAGCGATGGAAATTTGATTCTAGCAGGAACACAAGTCACACCCGGATTGTCGAGTACCGATGGACTTATAGTGAAAATAGATACACTCGGCAATTTAATTTGGGCTGCCACATACGATAGCGATTCAACACTTACGAATGATTCAGAATTTTATAATTGTCTTACACTTTATGGTACTGAAATTTTTGCTGCAGGCATGGGTTTAAACAATTGTATTACATCAAAATTCAATTCCAATGGTACGTTGGCTTGGAGTAAAGTGTATAGTAATACCACTAATCGCGATTCGGCTGCTGCCATTATTAACGATGCATTGGGTAACGTTTATGTGGCAAATGCGGCTTATCAATTCAGTGGCTCCGATATTTCATTGGTTAAATACAGCAATCAGGGAAACGAGATATGGGCTAAAAAATATAGCCCACCTGTGGGGACAGACGATTTGCCATCCGATTTGGCAATAGATGATTCAGCTAATGTATATCTAACCGGACACATAACACTAACCTATACTACTAACTTCAATTTCATAACATTAAAATATGATTCGGCAGGAAATTTAAAATGGAATGCCTCCTTTACCGATTCATTGGGTAATTCACCTGATTATGGAAAAAGAATTGGTTTGGATACGGCCGGAAATATTTATGTGATGGGAAATGCAAACCAACCTTGTTTTGGAAATACATTTTTTAATGGTTACCGATTCAACATAACCACATTAAAGTATGGATATGGGTCGTCAGTATTTATCGCTGAAAATGAGCATGAGTTAGCCAAACTTCACCTCTTTCCTAATCCTTCGACAGGTAGATTTACTATAAAAACTCCAAATGGAGAACCAATAGAATTGGTGAGCGTATTTGATTTACAAGGCAGAGAAGTGCCCTTTGAACAAATAAAAAACAATGATTGGAGCGATATTAAGTTGAAAAAACATCGTTCTGGAATTTATTTCATCAAAGTGGTATCGGGAAAATCGACATTTATGGTAAAAGGAATTGTAAATTAAAAAATTCTTCCCGAACTTTAGTTTGTTAAGAGAAATCTACCTAAACTGAAGTGATCATGGAATTTGATTTTCAATACGATGATAACTTAAAATGCCTAAAGGTTAAGGTTAAGGGTAAAACAGATATGAGTTTTGCATCTGTTTTTGCTGAACAAGTTGAACTACATCATCTCAAGCATGAAATCAAAAGTTATTGGATTGATTTTTTAGAAGGATCTCCAGGATACAGTGTTTTGGAGTTTACTAAGTTAAGTTTAGGGCTACAAGCAATTCTGAGCTTAGATTCAAATATTCCGATTTGTTTTGTTTATGACCCGAAACTTTATCCTACCAATAGAGCAATCATGTTACAAAAAATTTTCTCAGTTAAGCGCAGGGCACCTGTGCACCTCTTCACCGATATGAATAGAGCAAAAGAAAAAGTGCTTTACTACTTTAATGAGGAAAAGCCAAATTTAATCTGAAAACTTAAGTGCTTTCATTTTTTTTAATTTAAGCTAAAAACATACCTTTGGCGCGCAGTATTTATAAAATATTCATGCCAAAAGTTACCATAGACGGTCAAAGTATTGAAGTTCCTGATGGAACCACTATTCTTGAGGCAGCTCGCATGCTTGGTGGGCCATCTGTTCCCCCAGCGATGTGCTATTACAGTAAGCTGAAAACAAGCGGAGGATATTGTCGCACCTGTATTGTTAAGGTCAGTAAAGGTTCTGAAAAAGATCCTCGACCCATGCCTAAGCCGGTAGCTTCGTGCCGCACAACCGTTATGGATGGTATGGAAGTCGAGAATTTAAATTCGCCAGAACTGTTGGAAGCAAGAGCAGGGGTTGTAGAATTTTTACTTATCAATCATCCTTTAGATTGTCCGATTTGCGATCAGGCAGGCGAATGTCATTTGCAAGATCTTTCATATGAACATGGCAAAGCAAAAACACGCTATGAATTTGAACGCAGAACATTTGAACAAACCGATATAGGCGATAAAATAAAGTTACACATGAATCGCTGCATTTTATGTTATCGATGTGTGAAAGTGGCCGATCAGTTATGCCCAGGCCGGGTACATGGTGTGATTAATAGAGGAGATGTTGCCGAAATCAGTACCTATATACAAAATGCGGTAGATAATGAGATGTCGGGCAATATGATTGATGTTTGCCCGGTAGGTGCACTCACAGATAAAACCTTTCGTTTCAAAAGTCGTGTATGGTTTACAAAACCAATGGATGCTCATAGAGATTGCAGCACCTGTTGTGGAAAAGTAGTATTGTGGGCCAGCGATAAAGAAGTACTTCGTGTTACAGGCCGCAAAGATACCTATGGGGAAGTTGAAGAGTTTATTTGTAATACCTGTCGCTTTGATAAAAAAGAGTTAAGCGATTGGGTTATAGAAGGACCAAGAAAAATAGAACGACATTCTGTTATTGCTCAGAATCATTATACCACCTTAAAGCAACTTCAAATGGATATTAGCAATCAAAAAATATTGCTTGAAAAATCCCATCAGGAGAAGAAAGATTAAATGGAAACGGTACTTCTATATAAGTTGATTATGGTGGTGGCAGTATTTATGCTTTCACTGGTTATCGCTATGTACAGCACATATGCCGAAAGAAAAGTAGCCGCATTTCTTCAAGATCGGATTGGGCCGAACAGAGCAGGGCCATTTGGAATTCTTCAACCTTTGGCCGATGGTGTGAAATTATTCATGAAAGAAGAAATCATTCCTAACCCGGCCGATCGAACGCTATTTATATTAGGACCTGCCTTAGCAATGCTCACAGCCTGTATGACTGGAGTTGTTATTCCTTGGGGAAAAGATTTGATCATCAATGGAGTCAGTTATCCTCTTCAAATTACTGACATTAATATTGGAGTACTTTACATTTTTGGAGTTGTATCTATCGGAGTTTATGGAATAATGATTGGAGGATGGTCGTCCAACAATAAATTTTCCTTAATGGGTGCGTTAAGGGCATCGTCTCAAATGATCAGCTACGAAATAGCGATGGGAATGAGTATTGTTGCTTTAATCATGATGACAGGAACGTTAAGTGTTAGAGAAATTGTTGAGCAACAACAAGGCATCAATTGGAATGTCTTTTATCAACCCTTAGGTTGCTTGTTATTTATCATTTGTGCTTTTGCCGAATGCAATAGAACACCTTTTGATCTACCCGAATGTGAAACGGAATTAGTAGGGGGGTATCATACAGAGTATAGCAGTATGAAACTGGGTTTCTTTTTGTTTGCGGAGTACATTAACATGTTTATTTCATCTGCTGTAATAGCAGCATTCTATTTTGGCGGATATAATTTTCCTTTTATTGAATCTTTAGGTTTGCCGAATAATGCAATCAGTATTTTAGGAGCACTTATTTTCTTTGGCAAAATATTCTTTTTTATCTTTTTCTTTATGTGGATTCGTTGGACCATACCCAGGTTCCGATATGATCAATTGATGCATTTAGGATGGAGAGTATTATTGCCATTGGCATTAGCAAATATATTTTTAACCGGATTGTTTACCTTATTATTTTAATCAGAGTATGCAAGCCTTAAGCAATAGATCAAAAGTAGTGGTGAATAAAAAGATGACGTTTTTGGAGCGCATCTATTTGCCTGCCATTATTGGAGGTTTATGGATTACATTAAAGCATTTGTTCAGAAAAAAAACAACTATTAAATATCCAGAACAAGTGCGACCCATGAGTAAAGTGTATCGTGGAATGCATGTTCTAAAACGTGATGAGCAAGGAAGAGAGAATTGTACAGCTTGTGGACTTTGTGCTGTAGCTTGTCCTGCTGAAGCCATCACTATGACAGCTGCCGAAAGAAAAAAAGGGGAAGAGCATTTATATCGAGAAGAAAAATATGCATCGATATACGAAATCAATATGTTGCGGTGTATCTTTTGTGGATTGTGTGAAGAAGCTTGTCCAAAAGAAGCTATTTTCTTAACCGATCGAATTACACCTGCCAGTTATGAGCGAGATGATTTTATTTATGGAAAGGATAAGTTAGTTGAACCTATTAACGAACGAGTGGATATTGATGATCGACTCCGGGCTCATCGAACGAAGTAATTTGTACAAACCATGGTTCAATACGCATTTTACATACTTGCCTTTCTTTCGGTTCTAAGCGCACTATTGGTAGTGTTTTCAAAGCAACCTGTTCGCAGTGTATTGTATTTGATTTTCTGCTTCTTTACCATTGCCGGTCACTACATATTATTAAATGCTCAGTTTTTAGCAGCCGTTCATATCATTGTTTATGCCGGAGCAATACTAGTATTATTTCTATTTGTTATCATGTTGCTAAATCTCAATCGCGATACGGAACCTCAGAAATCGAACTTGATTAGAGTAGCAGCTGTTATTGCCAGTGGATGTTTACTATTAGTATTGACTTCAGCGCTTAAAGGAGCTGAGAGCATTCCATTGCAAATGAGTGAGGGATCTGTAGGTTTGGTAAAAAACTTAGGCAGAGTTCTATATACCGATTATATGTTGCCATTTGAGATGGCCTCTGTATTACTATTAGCAGCAATGGTAGGCGTAGTGTTTTTAACTAAAAAAGAAGTTGATCAGAAATGAACAGCATATTGGAAATAATACCTCTTGAACATTTTGTTGTTTTATCCAGTGTGTTATTTACCATTGGTGTATTGGGCGTTTTGTTTAGACGAAATGCAATTATTGTTTTTATGTGTATCGAGCTTATGCTGAATGCAGTGAATTTATTGCTGGTAGCATTCTCTACACAACACAATGCAGCCGATGGACAAGTGTTTGTTTTTTTCATCATGGCAGTGGCTGCAGCTGAGGTTGCAGTGGGATTGGCCATTTTAGTTAGCATATTCAAAAACACTAAGTCGGTGGATATTGACTTTTTAAATAAACTTAAATGGTAGTAATGACTTGGGCAGCACTCATACCACTTTTTCCTTTGATTGGATTTGCAATTCTTGGCGGATCTGGTTCAAAGCTTTCTAAAGGAGCGGCAGGATTTTTAGCCAGTGCAAGTGTTTTCATTTCATTTCTCTTTTCTATAGCAGTATTCGCTCAAGTTTTAGGATCACCGGTAGCTGCGTTTAAAGTTCAGATATTCGATTGGATACAAATTGGCTCTTATAATCTTGGGTTTTCATTTTTGTTCGATCGCTTGTCTGCGGTAATGTTGTTGGTGGTCACAGGTGTGGGCTTCCTTATTCATGTGTATTCAATAGGTTACATGCATGAGGATAATGACTTCAATCGTTTCTTCGCTTACTTAAATTTATTCATCTTCTTTATGTTGTTGCTGGTTTTGGGATCAAACTTTTTGGTTCTTTTTGCCGGATGGGAGGGAGTAGGACTTTGTTCCTATTTGCTCATTGGCTTTTGGTTTAGCAACAACGAATACAATGCCGCAGCGCGTAAAGCCTTTGTCATGAATAGAATTGGCGATCTTGCATTTTTGATCGCTTTACTTCTATTGTTCTATAATTTCAATTCTTTAGAGTTTGATGTAGTCTTTTCTCAAGCATCAAGCATTGGCGCTGGAGATCAGTTGTTGTTCATCATATCTATTTTATTATTTATAGGCGCTACCGGAAAAAGTGCTCAGATACCTTTGTTTACCTGGCTGCCTGATGCAATGGCGGGTCCTACTCCTGTATCAGCTTTAATACATGCTGCTACTATGGTAACGGCTGGAATTTACATGGTCATTAGAGCAAATGTGTTATTCGTATTATCGCCTATGACCAGTGAAATTATTATGTGGATTGGTGTGGCGACTGCATTTATGGCTGCAACTATCGGATTGAAGCAAAACGATATTAAAAAAGTGTTGGCTTACAGTACGGTAAGTCAACTAGGATATATGTTTGTGGCTTTGGGAGTGGGTGCTTATTCAACCGCCTTATTCCATGTGGTGATGCATGCTTTCTTCAAAGCATTATTATTCTTAGGTGCCGGAAGCGTTATACATGCTATGGGAGGCGAGCAGAATATTCGTTTTATGGGAGGATTAAAAGGTAAATTGAGAATAACACATATAACTTTTTTAATTGCCACTTTAGCCATTAGCGGAATTCCTCCATTGGCAGGTTTCTTTTCGAAAGATGAAATTCTTGCGGTTACGCATTCACACAGTATGGTGGTATTTACATTGCTGGCCATTTGCTCTGTATTTACAGCTGTATATATGTTCAGACTGTATTGGTTAGTGTTTCATGGTAACTTTAGAGGAAGTGCGGATCAACAATCTCATTTGCACGAGTCACCTATGAGCATGACCTTTCCTTTAATCGTATTGGCCGTATTATCTACGATTGGAGGATTCATAGGAATGCCTTCTATTTTTCATACCCCTCATTACTTCAATGAGTATTTGATGCCAATGCTTAACATGCAGGCGCATGAACTATCGCATTCATTCGAGTATATGTTGATCGGAGTGAGTATCGTAGCTTTAGTCATTATTGTTTGGGGCACTTATAATTATTATGTGAAAAACAATAATGTTCCTATTGATGAGTCGGAAGAGAAAGGCTTGCAAAAGATAATTCAAGGTAAGTATTATATAGATGAATTGTATGAGTCGATCATTCGCACCCCTTTGCAAAAGCTATCATTGTTTTTACATAATATAATTGATCAAGGTGTGATTGATAGAATAATTAACGGCAGTGGATTGTTTACACTTTCGTTTGCAGGAGTATTGCGCATAATTCAATCCGGAAGTCTTGGATTTTATTTATTCGCGATGGTGATTGGAATAATTGTATTAATAGCATTATCATTTTTTCTTTTGATGTAATATGTTGACTTCATTACTCATATACTTTCCAATTATTGGTATTCTCTTTCTCACTTTATTGAAAGAGAAGAACAGTAAAGTTGTTGCTTTAGGATCTTCATTACTTCAATTGCTTCTTACTGCATATGCAATTGCTTCTTTTCAAGTGAATGCCGGTGTGCAACAAATGATTGACGTTTGGTGGATTCAATCTTTAGGAATTAGTTTCAAAGCCGGATTAGATGGGATAAGTCTTTTAATGGTATTACTGACAAATTTCCTAATGCCATTGATCATACTTTCTTCTTTTCATAAAACCTATCCAAATACAAAACTCTTCTATGCACTCATTTTATTAATGCAATCGGCATTGGTAGGAGTATTTACTGCCCGAGATGGATTTTTGTTTTATGTGTTCTGGGAAATGGCTTTGATTCCAATTTTCCTAATCTGTTATTTATGGGGTGGTGTGAATCGCTTGAAGATCACTTTAAAGTTTTTCCTATACACATTGGCCGGAAGTTTACTGATGCTGTTAGGTTTTATTTATATCTATCTCAAAACACCAGCACCTCATTCATTCGATTTAGATATTCTGTACCAAACTGTTTTAAGTAGCTATGAACAAGAGTGGCTGTTTTTGGCTTTCATGATTGCATTTGCAATAAAAATTCCAATTGTACCTTTTCATAGTTGGCAACCCGACACCTATACTGATGCCCCTAGCGAAGGAACCATGCTGCTTTCAGGGATTATGTTAAAGATGGGTATTTACGGAATTGCACGGTTTGTAATACCAATGTTTCCTTTTGGTTTCGATCGTTATGGGGAGTTGTTCATGATACTTTGCTCTGCAGGTGTTGTTTATGCTTCATTCATTGCTTGGATTCAAAAAGACTTTAAGCGTTTGATTGCATATTCGTCTATTGCTCACGTAGGAATTATTTCAGCGGGTTTGATTTCACAAACGCATTTGGGTTTGCAAGGTGCATTCTTTCAAATGATCAGTCATGGAGTTGCAGTAGTAGGATTGTTCTTAATTGCTGATATACTCTTTAATCGAAAACAAACCAGAATGTTAGACCAACTTGGGGGTATTGCACATCATCAAAAGTGGTTTTCGGTATTTTTTATGATCATTCTTTTAGGATCGATAGCCATGCCATTAACCAATGGTTTTGTGGGAGAGTTTTTATTGCTCAATGGCATTCTACAATACAATATTTGGTATGCGGTTTTAGCAGGCATGTCTGTAATTTTCGGAGCGGTATATATGCTGCAAGCCTATCAGAAGATTATGTTGGGCAAAGAACCTGAAGACGATGCATCATTGTTTAAACTTCATACAAATGAGAAGATTGTACTAACCATAATATCTCTAGTGATCTTATTAACCGGACTGTTTCCGCAATCATTACAAGCATTGGTTGAACAAGATATTTTTCAATTATTGAGTATTAAAAGCTAAGAAATGAATTCAATCATTATAGTAGGAGTTCTGGGAATAATAGCCATGCTAAGCGATGTGTTGCGCATCAGAAAGTGGGTACCTACGCTTATGATTTCAGGACTTGGGATTGCATTTGTTTTATCTATAGTGTGCTCATCATCTTCCGTTAGTTTATTTCATGACACTATTCGAATGGATAACTTTGCTATTGGATTCAGCTCTTTGTTACTATTTGTTGCAGTGCTTTGGATGTCATATGCTTTGCCGTATATAGGCAGTGGAACTCGCATGATGGAGAAAATGGCTTTAGTTCTTTTTGCTATTTGCGGTTCATTATTATTGGTTTCGTATTACAATTTTTCAGTTTTCTTTATTGGATTAGAAATTGTAAGTATTTGCGCATATGTATTGGCAGGTAGCAACAAAGATGATCTTAAATCTAATGAGGCATCCATCAAATACTTTATGATGGGAGCATTTGCAACTGGCTTTCTATTATTTGGATTGGCATTGGTATATGGAGTAACTGGTAGTTTCAATTTGGAGGAAATTGCTTTAAGTATTCAAGGTTTATCCGGACAAGTTCCATGGATGTTATATGCCGGAATTTTATTGATCATGGTTGGGGTTTGCTTTAAAGTTTCAATAGTACCTTTTCATTTTTGGACTCCTGATGTGTATGAAGGATCACCAAGTCACATTACCGCTTTTATGGCCAACATTATAAAGATTGCGGCTTTCGCTGCATTCTTCCGAATGTTTTACAATGGTTTTGCCGCATTGTCGTCATGGTGGTCGCCAATATTGGCAGTACTTTCAGCAGCTACTATTATTAGTGGAAATTTATTAGCAATATATCAATCCAGCTTTAAAAGAATGATGGCGTATTCCAGCATTTCACATGCCGGTTTTATGTTGATGGCTATTGCTGCATTTACACAATATAGTATGCCGGCATTGTTTATTTACTCTGCTGTATATGCATTGGGAAGTATTGCAGTATTCATAGTAATCTCGGCTATGAGTAAAAATGGTGAAGAGCATTTAATGTCATTAAAGGGATTTTCTGAAGGTGGTTTAGCAAGAGCGTTGGCATTCTCTATTGCACTTTTGAGTTTGGCCGGAATTCCACCATTGGCCGGATTTTTTGGTAAATATTATGTTATCCTCTCAGCAATAAGTGATGCTAAATTGTGGTTGGCAATTGTAGCTATAGTAGGATCAATAATTGGAGCTTTTTATTATTTAAAATCAGCGGCCTATGCTTTCAAACCAATGAATCCGCAATCCAAGCCTATAGAGTTGGATCAAAGCAGTTGGTTTTTATTGATCTTATGCGGAATACTGACCATAATCATAAGCTTTAGCCCTGATTTTTTGATGAGTTTAATGGGCTAAAACAGCCATAGAATACCCATATTTTATTAGATTTGTATTCTTTAGAAACCGATGTTGTTTTAATTGATGTATGCAGATTTTCATTAGCCAGGAAAACTTTCACTTTTTTCGATCTCTTTTTTCAGCTCGAGTATTGAAATTGCCTTTTTATATCTGTTTGATCTTACTGATTCATTCAAACACATTATTCGCTGCTCCATTTAGTTTAAGCTATACTACATCAGATTACAATGGATATCAAATCAGTTGTTTTGGTCTTTCGGATGGATCAATAGATTTGACTATAACAGGAGGAATAGCTCCCTTTACCTACAATTGGAATACAGGAGATACCATCGAAGATCTTAATGGACTGATTGCAGGAACATACAATGTTTTGGTTACCGATTCGGCAGGTGATACGTCAAGCGTAAGTGTAGTGCTAACTCAACCGGCATTGCTCTCTTTAACTTTTACCATTGCTGATGATACTTGTAGTAAGTCAGTAGGAACAATTTTAAGCAATGTGATTGGAGGAGTTGGAACAAACTATTTGTACAATTGGTCGAATGGATCTTCAGCTTCCTCTATCAACTCTTTATTAGCTGGCATGTATACGGTAACGGTAACAGATTCGAATGCATGTGCACTTGTTCGAGATACAACATTGTCAGAAATTAGCGGGCCTTCTTTGTCCGGTATTTCCACTGATGTGAGTTGCAATGGAGGAATGGACGGTGGAATTGCTTTAACGGTTACGGGTGGATCGAGCCCTTTTACTTATTTATGGAGTGATGGTAGTAGCAATCAGAATTTATCTTTAGCTGCAGCAGGAATCTATACTGTAACAGTTACAGATTCAAATAATTGTACCGCTACATTTCAAGATACTATAGTGCAACCTTCTCTTTTATCACTCAACATGTCTTCTGTAAACTCTACCTGTGCTTTAGCTAATGGGTCAGCAAGTGTGCTTGTAAGCGGAGGAACAAGTTCCTATATGTATAGTTGGAATGATGGCAATACCAATAGCACAAACACAAATATTTCTTCAGGTACCTATACGGTGACCGTTACCGATGCGAATAATTGTACGGCTTCCAACAGTGTTCTTGTTAATAATACGGCAGGACCGGTCATCAGCATTGGATCATTTAATGATGTTTCTTGTTCAGGTGGAAATAATGGAAGTATAACAATATCGATAAGTAATGGAACTGCGCCATTCAGTTTTTTATGGTCTGATGGTTCAACAACTCAGAACAGAACATCCTTGATTGCGGGAAACTATACCGTTACAGTAAGTGATGCGAATTCTTGTACATCAAGTGTTAGTCAGGTTATTTCTCAGCCTTCTCCAATTAGCATTACATTAACACCTGTTAACGCAACCTGTGGATCAATGAATGGTTCCATTTCTTCAGCCGTTGGAGGTGGCGTATCTCCTTATAGCTATGTTTGGAGCACAGGGTCGACTAATAGTTCTATCTCATCTCTTGCAGCAGGTAACTATACAGTAACGGTTACGGATGTAAATACATGTACTCAAACCATGAGTGCTAGCATTACGAGTTTGGGTTCACCAACTGTTACCTTGAATAGTGTTACTAATATAACTTGTAATGCAGGCTCCAACGGGAGTATAAATATAAATGTGAGTAATGGTACAGGACCATATAGCTTCTTGTGGAGCAATGGGTTGACTACTCAAAATATAAGTGGTTTAATAGCAGGGACCTATACCGTTACAGTAACCGATGCAAATTCTTGTACCGCTACATTAAGTCAAACACTTACTCAAGCATCAGCACTTAGCATTTCACTATCAGGTACGAATACTACCTGTGGATTAAATAATGGTAGCGTAAGTAATTCTGTTAGTGGAGGAACACCTGCATACAACTATTTATGGAGTACCGGTTCCACCAATCAAAATATTTCGTCATTGGCTTCAGGCACTTATACCGTTACCGTTAGCGATGCAAATACGTGTACAAAAACTTCGAGTCAAACTATTGGATCGGTCATAGCTCCTTCAATATCGGTCAGCACTTTTGGTAATGTTGCATGTAATGGCGGTAACAATGGTTTCATCAATATTGCTGTTTCCAATGGAACAGCTCCATTTTCATTTTTATGGAGCAATGGATCAACCAATCAAAATATAAATTCACTTGCAGCAGCAACATACACCGTTACCGTTACCGATGCAAATTTATGTACCGCCACACAAAGTAGAATCATTTCTCAACCATCTGCGCTCACTTTAAATATGAGTTCAGGCAATTCAACTTGTGGATCTGCAAATGGAAATGCTTCTGTAGTGGTTGGTGGAGGAACACCTTCCTTTTCATATGTATGGAATAATGGTGGAACTAACTCTACTATTTCTTCTCTCATAGCAGGATCATATACTGTAACGGTAACAGATGGCAACAATTGCACATCAAGTGCAAGCGTGGTGGTTGCTAATACCAATGGCCCAACTCTTAGTGTTTTTTCTTCAAGTAATGTTAGTTGCAATGGCGGTTCAAATGGTTCAGTTACTATTAATGTAAGTGCGGGGACATCACCGTATAGTTTTGCCTGGTCAAATGGAGCTACTACTCAAAACTTGATTAATCTCACGGCAGGTACATATACAGTTACCGTAAGTGATAACAATGCCTGTACCTCAACAGTCAGTGCAACAATTACTCAGCCTTCAGTTCTTACAGTTGGATTCACATCATCAAACCCAACTTGCGGAAATTCTAATGGAAGCATTACCGCAATACCAAACGGAGGAACATCACCTTATACTTATGTTTGGAGTACTGGAAGTACCCTATCAACAATAAGCTTATTAAATGCTGCTACCTATACTGTGACCATAAGCGATATTAATGGCTGTACTATTTCAGGTAATCGTACACTAACAAATCAAACCGGACCTATAGTGGGAGTGAACAATATTCAAAATGTTTCTTGTTTTGGTTTAAACAATGGTGGAATTCAAATTAATGTCAGTGGAGGTACTGCTCCTTTTACTTTTTCATGGAGCAATGGATCAACCAATCAAAATCTTAGTAACGTTGTAGCCGCTACCTATACCGTAACCGTTAGTGACGCTAATGCTTGTTCCGCAACCGTTAGTGCAAGCATAACACAACCTGCTTTGCTCACAGCAGGTATTACAAAAACCAATGCTACTTGTGCACTTAATAATGGAATGGCAACTGTAGTACCGCTCGGAGGAACAAGTCCATATAGTTTTCTGTGGAACATAGGAAGCACAACCAATAGCATAAGTGCTCTCTCGCCTGGAATATACACTGTAACAGTAACTGATTTCAATGGGTGTACACGAAGCAGTAACACGAATATCTTAGCGATAACTCCTCCATCACTATTGTTGGATTCTGCGTTGGATGTAAGTTGCTTTTCAGGAAACGATGGAGCGATTTATGTTTCTGTGGTAAATGGCACAGCTCCTTATAGCTATGTGTGGAGTAATGCCACTACTATTCAGGATATAAGCAATATATCAGCGGGCACTTATACTGTTACTGTTACGGATGCAAATAGTTGTACAAGTACTTTGTCCACCGTAATTTCAGAACCAACACAAATTGTAATCAATACAAATACAATACCTGCAACATGTGGAGCCTCAAACGGATCGGCTAGTGCCTTAGCCAGTGGAGGTACTTCTCCATACACTTATCTGTGGAGCACCGGATCTACCAATACTAGTATTACCTCATTATCTGCAGGAGTATATACAGTTACAATAACAGATGCTAATGCTTGTACTAGATCCAGGAGTGTGAATTTGGTAAACGTGGGCGGACCTCAAATTAACATTACATCAATAAGTAATGTTACGTGTAATGGAGGTAATAATGGGTCTATAAATATATCAATAAGTGGTGGTACATCACCCTATTCATTTTTATGGAGCAATGGGTTGACTACTCAAAATATTTCTAGTCTATTGGCTGGATCCTATACCGTTACTGTAACCGATCAAAACACCTGTCAGGCATCTGCTGATACCGTGGTGAGTGAACCATTGCCAATTAGTATTACATTAAATAAAATAAATGCTACGTGTGGAAGTAATAATGGTGTAATAACAGCTAATGTCAGTGGTGGTACTAATCCATACAACTACCTTTGGTCAAACGGTTCTACCTTTTCAAGTATTTCAGGATTATCTAGTGGTAACTATACCGTAACAGTGAGTGATGGAAACGCCTGTACAAAAACGGCTAGTAGCAATATTATTAATACCGGTAATCCTTCCATATTTATCTCAAGTTTGAATAATGTAACGTGTAATGGTGGCTCAAATGGTTCTATTAACATTACCGTATTAGGTGGAACTTCTCCATATAGTTTTTTATGGAGTAATGGTGCAACAACACAAAACGTATCGGGACTAAGTGCAGGAAATTATACCATTACTGTAACCGATTTTAATTCATGTGTAAGTACATCAACCTATTCAATTTCTGAACCCAATGCGATTGTAGTTAGCATTACAAAAGTGAATGAGAAATGCAATCAAGCAAATGGTTCGGCAACTGCATTGCCTTCGGGTGGAGCTGGTACTTATTCGTATGCTTGGTCTAACGGATCGACCAATCAAATGACAACTAATTTGGCCGCTGCAGTTTATACGGTGACTGTTTCTGATTTAAACAGTTGCACCGGAACAGCAAGTACCAACATTTTAAATATCAGCGGTCCATCTATTGCTCTGAATTTGCTTGGCAATGAGAGTTGCTTTAACTCAGCAAATGGATTTATCGACATTAGCATTAGCAATGGGCAAAGTCCGTTTAGTTATAGCTGGTCTAATGGAGCTACTACTCAGGATGTAAGTAATCTGTCTGCTGCAACTTATACCGTAACGGTTACCGATATTAACTCTTGTTCATCTACTGCATCATTTACCATTAGCAGCCCTACCGTTTTACTGTTGAGTACCAGCTCGACTGGAACCAATTGTGGTGTGTCAAATGGAACAGCAAGTGCCTTGGCAAGTGGAGGAACTACTCCTTATAGTTTTGTATGGAATACTGGGTCAACCAATTCAAACATTACATCTTTATCTGCAGGAGTCTATACGGTTACGGTAAGCGATGCCAATGCTTGTACAACAACTGCAAGTGTTACTGTACCCGTATTAGGAGGTCCGCAAATAACAGTTGATAGTATCATTCAAGTATCCTGTTTTAATGGGTCAGATGGAAATATTTATCTTTCTGTAAGCGGTGGAGTAAGTCCATACAGTTACGATTGGAGCAATGGTTCTTCGGTACAAGATCTTATTAATGTTGCAGCGGGAATATATACGATAACGGTTTCCGATTTATTTGGATGTACAGTTACGCAATCATTCAACATTAATCAACCAAATGCACTTTCGATTTCTTCTTCAGTTATTAATCCAAGTTGTGCTTTGAGTAATGGATCAATTTCCATTATTGCATCCGGAGGGAGTTCACCTTATAATTATTTATGGAATACAGGCCAAACTACTGCAAGTGTGAGTTCGTTAAATTCTGGAACCTATACCGTAACCATTACTGACAGCCAATCTTGTACGAAAGATACTGTAATAACATTGACCAATTCAGGTGTTCCTTCTGTTGCATTAGATTCAACAATCAACGTTACGTGTAACGGATTAAGCAACGGTGCAATTTATATCAGTGTAAGTAATGGATTGCCTACATACAGCTACATCTGGAGCAACGGATCGAGCAGTCAAGATATCACTTCAATCGCAAATGGTGTATATACAGTTACAGTTACCGATCAAACGGGTTGTACTACAACATCTTCATATACCATTACGCAACCAACGGCACTATCGTTAAGTACATCTTCTACTCCTGCTGATTGTAATATATCGAATGGATCTGCTTCGGTATTACCTTCCGGAGGAACGTCTCCTTATACATATTTATGGAATACTGGATCTACGTTATCCAGCATTACTTCATTAACTCCTTCTACCTATACCGTCACAGTAACGGATAATAATTCTTGCAGTGCCACTTCTACCATTCAAGTGAATAATCCTGGTGGTCCGAATGTTACACTTTTAAATAAAACCAATGTGAGTTGTTTTGGTGGAAATAATGGGAGCATTTCGGTGAATATCAGCGGAGGATCATCGCCCTATTTATTTTTATGGAATACAGGTTCCACCAATCAGAACATATCTGGATTAACCTCTGCTATTTATACGGTAACCGTAACAGACGGGGCGAATTGCACCGCTACGTTAAGCGCAAACATAACTCAACCAACGGCATTAAATTTATCTACTTCACAAAGCGCATCAACGTGTGGATTAAATAATGGATCTGCTTCTGCTTCTATTAGCGGAGGTACACCTTCTTATTCTTTTATTTGGAATACTGGTCAAACCACAGCAAGCATTAATAATATTGCAGGAGGAATTTATACTGTAACGGTTAGCGATGCTAATCTCTGTACGCAAAGTGCAAGCATTACGGTGGGTTCATTGAATGCTGCAAATATTACACTCAATACCATTCAAAATGTGAATTGTAATGGACAAACTAATGGGTCAATCAATATTAATGTAAGCGGTAACGGACCCTTTAGCTATATATGGTCAAATGGAGCTACCACTCAAGATATTAATAATATAGGGGCTGGCAATTATACTGTAACGCTTACCGATAACAATGGCTGCACAAGCGTTTTTGATACTTTAATTATTCAACCACAAGCCATATCACTATCATTAAATATCACTCAACCTACTTGTGGACAATCTAACGGTACCATAAGCGCAAATAGCAGTGGTGGTGTTACTCCACATTCTTATATATGGAATACCGGTTCAACACAAAGTTCCATAACCGGAGTACCACAAGGTGTTTATACGTTAACCATAACAGATCAGAATGCATGTGTTCTTGATACCGTATTCAATTTGATTGGTGCCGGATCTCCAACATCTCAATTAGACTCGATAGTTGATAATGTATGCTTTGGTGGAAATTCAGGTGCTATCTACATTCAAATAAACGGAGGCGCAAATCCGTATTCGTATATATGGAGTAATGGTTCTACCACACAAGACATTATTTCGCTTGCTGCAGGAACTTATACGGTTACGATAACAGATCAAGCTGCTTGTACCATCACTGCTTCTTATGTAGTGGGGCAATCATCGGCCATTCAAATTGGTAGCAACATTACTCCGGCAAGCTGCAATGTTGCCAATGGTGCTGTGTGTGCTCTGCCAAGTGGTGGAACTGCACCCTATGCATTTTCATGGAGTACCGGTTCAACTAATAATTGTTTGAATTCAATTATTGCGGCTAATTATACCGTAACCATTACAGATGCTAAAGGCTGTACCAGCACATTGGTTACTACAATA
>Ga0116143_10000932_pt1 | contig 37245 bp, 33 predicted proteins | sample AD_UKC034_MetaG_FD_89745 | JGI IMG/M metagenome (GOLD analysis project Ga0116143, IMG submission 89745) | Active sludge microbial communities of municipal wastewater-treating anaerobic digesters from USA - AD_UKC034_MetaG | ecosystem: Engineered > Bioreactor > Anaerobic > Digestate | place: USA... | reverse complement strand
CTATTATTATCTGAATGGAGATCAGACTCTGGACAAGTCACTGGAAAAACATGGATTCAGTCGGGAAGATATCACAGATGTATTTCTCACTCATCTCCATTTTGACCACTGTGGAGGAAGCGTGAAATGGAATTCATCTCATGATGGTTTTGAATTATGCTTCCCTAAGGCAAATTACTGGAGCAATGAAAATCATTGGCAGTGGGCTACTCACCCCAATGCCAGAGAAAAAGCAAGTTTTCTAAAGGAGAATCTGAGTCCCATTCAAGAAAGTGGTCATCTACGATTTTTAAAACAAGGAGAAGACCTTTTCGAAGGCTTCCAGATTCTTTATGTGAATGGCCATACAGAAGCTATGATGTTGCCTATGATATCATACAAAGACCGGAAATTAGTGTTTTGTGCTGACCTGATCCCTTCTACCGGACATGTTCCTCTACCCTATGTAATGGCATATGATACGAGACCCTTATTAACACTTGAAGAAAAAAGTGATTTTTTGAATAAAGCCGTAAACGAAAAGCTCATACTCTTTTTCGAGCATGACCCAAATGTGGAATGTGCCCTACTCGCACAAACTGAAAAAGGTATCAAGCTGGATAGAACATTCCCTTTAACTGAGATCTAAATGCTTCAACAGATTTGCTAAACATCATTCCATGTTTATCCTGAAAGCTCCGGTTTTTGAGATATCAATGAAGTTGATAGACTTCTGATCACAATATTTTTTCCATTCCCGTATTCTCCAGGCAGCATTGCTGGCATCAGCGATTACGTTTTTACAGTTAATGCCGGCTAAGAATTCGCTAATGTCAAATTTTGGATTTCCGTTGACAATTACATAATCTATATATGTTGAGGTAGGCTTAGTTATTTGATCTGCTGCAGACAAAAAATAAAATCGTTGACCATTGAATTCGACAAAAGGTAATTTCATCAATACTCCATCCAAGGACCGGGCTATAGAATCCCTATTCAACAATGAAACAATATTTTCCACCTTGATAGCTCTTTCCAAAAAATAACCTTCTGATACCCTCATTCTCAATTTTGTATCAGCACTCATCAAGCTATCACAAAAAGAAATTACTCTTTGTCCTTTGAAAAACTGAACATAGCTATGACGATAGCTATGCCCGACAAGAACGAATTTTTGATACATAGTATTCCAGCTTCTATAAATATGAAAACAAAAGACAATAGAGAACACGGCAGAAGCGTAAACTAAATATAAAGATCGCTTCATGAGAAGAAACAGTGAAAAAAGAAAAATGCCAATATAAAGGAGTATCATGGCTTCCAGTGAAAAGTATATACCATTTGTGCTTGAACCCGGCAATTCCCCTAAAAACATAACCGATTCATTAAGAAAATGAATCATCATACTTAGTAATTTACCAAGAGATATAGCCAAAGGTGGGCACCAACTTAGGAACAACACAATTATTCCACCAAAAATAGTAAGCGTTCCGAGTGGTATGACGATTAAATTAGAAATTAGAAAGTAATTGGGAAAACGATGAAAATAATATATGCTCAATGGAAAAGTTGCAACCTGAGCTACTATAGAGACTGCGACAATACTCCATACCCTGGTACCAAGCCATGAGCGGGGAGTGAAAATATTGCTGAGAGGTTTATATAAAAAAAGTATACCCATCACAGCAAAGAATGAAAGCTGAAATCCTGCTGAAAATATGAGTGAAGGACTAAAAACAAGGAACAAAGCAATCGCAGACGCTGCAAGAATATTCATTGCATTAGCATTTCGCCGGAGTCCGGTTCCGACAACCAGAAATGACAACATCATTGCAGCTCTTAACACGGAAGGTGACAGTCCTGTGAGCATAGCATAAAACCACAAACAAATTATTAGAAAGGTCATCTTAAAAAGATTTAGTCTCCTACTCTTCCCGGGAAACCTTAGCAAGAGGCAAAGTGCTCCATATATCAATCCAACATGCATACCCGATACCGCAAGAATATGCATTACACCGGCAGTTGAATAACTATTTCTCAGCTCCGGATCGATCTCATCATCCTGGCCCAGGATCAAAGCAGATAAGACAGCTTCCTCTTGCCCAAGGATTCCTGCATCCCGTATGGCATTCAAGAGATAATTTCTCCAGGTAATTGCTAAAGCCAATAAAGTATTTCCTTTGTTCTTCCCGACAATTATATAATCATCATGCATAAGAAATACCTGATGATATATTTCCCTTCTATTCAACCATTTTTGGAAATCAAAGGTCCCGGGATTTAATGGCGGACTTAGTTTTAAAGGTATCTTTCTTAGAATCAGCAGATCACCGTAATTTGGTTTAACGATAAGTGAGTCAATGCGCAAATAGATCAATAATTTGCCCTTAGTGTTATGCCATGAATTTCCTTGTTTTACTTCTTTAACTATTGCTTCGAATCGAATATTTTTCCCCTTTACAATTGGTGCTTCATTAACGATACAGGTTAGTAGCGAGTCTGTTTTCAGTTTTGAAAAATGATCAGGGTAGTTAATCTCTTTTTGAAGAGATGTCAGTAAAAGACCGGAGATCAAGACAGGCAAATGGATGAAACTTCCAATTAGCCAACGCAATGAATAATGATACTTTGATGGAATAATCAACCTGTTGATATATAAAAGCAGTAACAGGAAAACTAAAAATAATAAAGAGGAAGAAATATCAATATCAACAAAAGTTGAAAGGAGTATACCTGTTAAAAAAGCCGGAACAAAACGAATAATTCCGGCAAATGAAGTTGAACTCATGAGCCGAAAGGTAAGAGGCTCAGAATAGAAATTAGTTTATTTTATAAAACACAGCTTATAAAACACATTTAATATTAGAAAAATGGAGACCGGACTATAAAGATTTATTCAAATACGAAAACATTAATTCAGCCGTCTGTTTCGAAGCTCCGCTTCCCCCTAGTTTATCGATAAGTTCCTTATAGTCCTCAAGCATTTTATTTCTCTTATCGGTTTCCAAAATGGCTCTTAATTCTTTTTCAATATTTTTTGGATTCAACTTGTCCTGTATTAGTTCCGTAACAACAAGTCGATCCATGATCAGGTTTACAAGTGAGATGAATTTAACTTTTATCAGACTTCGGGCAATAGTATAAGAAATTCTTCCACCTTTGTAACAGACGACTTCAGGAATTTGAAGCAACGCAGTTTCGAGGGTAGCCGTACCGGAAGTTACTAATGCTGCTGAGGAATGAGAAAGCAATTCGTAGGTGACATTACTGATAACCGGAATATTAGGATCACCGGTAATTGTTTTGTAGAATTCAGCAGGTAAAGAGGGAGCTCCGGCAATAACGAATTGAAACTCCGGAAACGATTTACGAACTGACAACATCAGAGGAAGCATTACGCTTATCTCTTGTTTTCGACTGCCCGGTAGCAATGCGATAATTTCCTTTTCCGATAAACTATATTTTCTTCGAAAGTCATCAGCTGAGGCAAAGGAGTCTTTCTTTTGCTCAAGAGAATCCAGTAAAGGATGTCCTACGAAGTCAACATTCATCCCGAAGCGGGAATAAAATTCTTTTTCGAAAGGCAGAATGACGAACATTCTTTCAACATACTTTTTAATTTTATGCACTCTGCTTTGCTTCCATGCCCATATCTGAGGAGATATATAGTAGAACACTCTGATTCCGTTAAGCTGAGCAAATTCTGCAATACGCAGGTTGAAGCCGGGATAATCAATGAGTATCAGGACATCAGGCTTATATTCACCAATATCTTTTTTACAAAACGCGATGTTGCCAAGAATAGTTCTCAAATTTTGTATCACTTCCGTGAAGCCCATAAATGCAAGATCACGATAGTGTTTTACAAGTTTAGCACCTGCCGACTCCATCAAATCTCCACCCCAGGCACGAAACTCAGCCTTTGGATCGAGTTTTTGCAGCTCTTTCATGAGATTTGCACCATGCAGATCTCCGGAAGCTTCGCCTGCTATAACATAGTACTTCATCAGATGAATATTATTCCTGCAACGATCATGGCGTAAATTAATGTCGCACCGATTACACCATATGCGGAACGCTCTTTGCCTGACCAAAGGAAAAGAAAGAAAACAAGAAGGTTCGGAATTACAGACAAACTTATTACATGTGAAAGCACATTTCTTGCTTGAAATCTATCAAGGATCTCAAGAATTAATTCTTCAGGTCGAAATATAATAACATAAAGCAGAAAAGAAAGTACCGGTGTTATTGTTCCAACAATAATTCCTGTCAACATTGTATTAGTATAGGTTTTTGGCATAAGAGATTAATGTTTCAGATCAAAGTTATAGAAAACATATAAAAAAGTTGAAACAACGGTGACGAACAACATGCCTTTGGCTGTTTTTTCTCTATTAAAACGAAGCAATAAAAATCGAAAACAGATTAGGTTTAAAGTTACGGCAATAAGCTCTGATCTTGGGGAACCGAAAGCATAGGGATCCTGGATTGTTTCAACAATGAACAATCTAATTTGAGAAACTATTAGATAGAATATATACAAAAGACCCGCCCCTGAGAAAAAACCAAGAAGAAATGAATCTTTAGTCCAGCTTTTCAAGCTCATAACTTATGGTATTAAGGAATGGAATTGCATGATGTGCAGTAAAATCAAACTGAACGGGAACAACAGAAACATATCCGTTAGCAAGAGCCCATTCATCCGTATCCTCTCCTTTGTCGTGATTAATGAATTTTCCTGTGAGCCAATAGTACTTACGTTTATTGGGATCCATCCTTTCTTCAAATTCTTCACGCCACTTTGCCATAGCTTGTCTGCAGACTTTTATCCCCTTTAAATCTTCAAGATTTAAATTTGGAATATTTACATTCAATAATGATCCTGATGGCAGTCCTTTGGAGAGCACATTTTCGGCAACCATCCGCGCCACAGCTTTTGCGGCAGTGAAGTCGGCATCAAGTGCATAATTCAGAAGTGAAAAACCTATTGAAGGTATGCCTTCAATTGCACCTTCCATTGCTGCGGACATTGTTCCGGAATAAATAACGTTAATGGAAGAATTTGAACCGTGGTTGACACCGGAAACACAAAGATCAGGTTTGCGATGAAGTATCTTATCAATAGCAATTTTTACGCAATCCACAGGAGTTCCGGAGCATTGATACCAAAGATGATCACCATGCACTTCTACTTTATCCAATCGTAGAGGTTGATTAATTGTGATAGCGTGCCCCATACCGGATTGCGGGCTGTCAGGAGCTACTACAAATATTTCCCCGAGATCCTTAACTGCATCAACCAATGCATGTAAACCGGGAGCTGTTATTCCATCGTCATTGGTTACAAGAATAACCGGTTTTTCATTTTTGACTGAATCAGTCTTCGAATTACTCATTATCTGCTAATTTTGAAGCAGCGAAGGTAAGTAATTTGTATCTCATAGAGCCCGTTGTGATGATCTTTCCGGATCTCAGGAAAATACATTTTAAAGGATGAAGGGTTATCATACAATAAATAAAAAGAGCGACCCCGTTTAACACGAGATCGCTCCAAAAAAAACCAATACAATCAGGAAATTTTTATTGCTCTTGAAGGTTTTACTTTACTTTCTTCTTTCTTAGGCAATGTTAGAGCCAGGACTCCATTTTCGTATGATGCAAAAATATGGTCCGGGTTTACGGATTCAGGCATTGTAAAAGAACGTTTGAATGAAGAGTATGAGAATTCTTTACGCGTGTACTTCACATTCTCCTCACTTTTTTCAGATTCTTTTTCAGCGCTGATTGTCAACACTCCGTTCTCAACTTCAATGTTGAAATCACTTTTTTTCATTCCCGGAACAGCCAGTTGAACTGAGAATTCATTCTCAGATTCATGAATGTTTACTGCCGGTACAGATGCATTGAATGCTGCAGGGCTCATTCCGCCAGCTAAATAATCGTGAAAGAAATCAGTAAAGATAGAAGGAACATAACCTTCTCTTCCAAAACCATTGTTTGATCTAAATTTTACTAGTGTCATTTTTACCTCCTGTTTTAAGATTAATACAGCAGGCATTTTTCAAGTACTATGCCAGAGCAGAAAATGATAATATCATTATAAATTTTGTGTCAAATTGTCAACAAAGTAAATAATGCAGGGACAAAAAGTCGCGATCAATAATAGAGTATTGACATTTTTTCAGTTGAAGAAAAAGTAAAATTATTTAGCCAGGATAGCTTTAGCCTGTTTAATTTCCTGATCGAATAATGTCTGAGTAATATTATTATCATTCTTGAAATAATATACTCCACCCCAATTATAAACGATCTTTTGATAGTTGGATGCAGTTCCATCCATCTTTATGACTGTACGATAAATAGTTCGATTTGACTCAGTGATCGTTTCTTCAGTCAATCCATCTCTATAATCGGATTCAATAATTTTAGGAACCGTATTCGCCGGCTTCGGAGGCGCAGTTGTTTTGGTTTCAGTTTCGCCGGCCTTAGCCAACAATCTTTTCTTTTCTTCAATCTCAGCCATGGCTTTCTTTTGTCTTTCTTCTTCCAGTTTTTCTTGTTCAAGACGGTAGGCTAAATTTATAGAATCCTGTTTGGCTTTTTCGGCAGCCATCAAGGCAAGTCTTTCCTGTTCGGCTTTTGCTTTTTGTTCCGCTTCAAGCTTAGCTATAGCATCTTTGGCTTCCTTTTCTTTTAGTGCTTGAGCTTTCTGCAACGCTTCTTCCTCTGCTTTAGCTTTTAAGGCAGCTTCTTTAGCTGCCTCTTCTTCTGCTTTTTTTCTGGCTGCTTCTTCCTGTTTGGCTTTAGCATCTGCCAATATCTTTGCTTGTTTCTCCGCCTCAATATTAGCTAATGAATCCTGTCTCGCTTTTTCTCTGGCTAAGGCAAGAGACTTAGCCAATTCATTGGCTGCAAGAGTGCTATCTGCAATAGCTTTCTTTCGCTCATTTTCCTTCTTGGCAGCTAATGCCAAAGAATCTTTTCTTTCTTTCTCTTTAGCCAATAAATCTTGTTCTATTTTCGCCAGTGAATCTGCTTCCGCCTTTTGTCTGGCCGCTTCTGCCCGCTTTATCTCTTCAAGAGAATCCTGGCGTTCCTTTTCAAGTCGTTTTGCTGCAGCTTCTGCCTGTAATCTATTTCTTTCTGCTTCTGCTTTAGCTTGCACTATAGAGTCCTGTTCTGCTTTTTCTCTTGCAGCTTTATCTGCCAAGGCTTTTGTGATAGAGTCTTGTCTAGCTTTAGCTTCTGCTCTTGCATCGGCTTCTGCTTTGGCCTTTGCAGCAGCTTCCGCTCTCAGGAGTGCCAGAGAATCCTGGCGTTCCTTTTCTGCTTCTGCTTTTCTAAGGGAGTCTTGTCTTGCATTCTCTCTTGCTTCGGCAATAGCCGCCAGTCGTGCAGCTTCAGCATTTGCCCTTGCAATTGAATCCTGTCTTTCTTTTTCCTGAGCTGCAGCTAATGCATTAGCTCTAATCTCTGCTTGCTGGATGCTATCCAATCTACTCTTCTCCCTCGCTGCAGCCTGGGCAGCTGCAGCAGCATTGGCCTGAGCTTTGCTAATGGAATCCTGTCTTGCTTTTTCCTGTTCCTTTCGCAGACGATCCTGCTCTGCCTGACTTGCCAGGAGCCTGGCTTCTTTCTCCTTGACTTTAACTAAAGAATCGTTCCATATTTTATTAAGTGAATCTAAACGTGCGCGTTCTTGAATGCGTGCAAGTTCTTCCGCAGCCTTTCTCGTATCTTCTTGTTCTGCCTTAATTTGTTTAGAATAACCCGCATCGAAAACGAAATCCTGGTAAGTAGGACTATATGAATACTTCGCCACCGGTTTATTCATTGCTGAAGCCTGAGACATCCCCGCTACATCTGCAAAGAGATCTATGTTGAATTCTGTTTGAATCATAATATCAAGTTCCTGAGGCGGAACATTAGTGTTAAACTCAACACTTTTGGAAACGAGTCCATTTTTGATAAATGATATTGTATATTCTTTCTGAAAATCGAGAGTCACATTAAATGTTCCATTGTCTTTTGAAGTGACTGTTTGAGCAGGAGCGCCGGGAGCATTAATCTGAATCGTGACACCACCTTCAGGCCTGTTATCTTTCCTGATCTTACCATTAATCTGAACGTTACCACTATGCTGTGAAAACGCCGGACTTGAGATCAAGCTGAAAATTGAGAAAAAGGAAATAAATAATAAGATATTACGATTAAAGATAGTCATGCTTTTAATGAAACGATTTGAGGTAATATAAGTTCTTATATTTTTACTGAACATCTTACTGTGACTGACTAAGCCGTTTTAATGATTTATAGAATGCAGGAACGTCCCGGGAAGAACTAAATTGCAAAATTACAAGAAAATGCGGTTTAGCATATTTATATGGGTAAAAACCATGCCAAATTCATAAAAAATCCTGAATTGAAAGGAACATTAATTTATAATCATCATAACTCACTGAATACAGTCCTGTCCAGGGTTTATCTATTTTCAATTGCCTTAAAGCTCAGGATTGAAAAATTTTTTTTGCCATTTGCATTGCCAGATGAAACTCATGTTCATCTAAGCCAAGATTTGCAGGTCCATCAAAGTAGTTAACCAGTTCTTCAGTGGCAAGGTTTCCTACAAGTTTATCATCAGCCATTGGACAACCACCGATTCCGGCCATTGCACTATCAAATCTTCTGCATCCGTTATCATATGCTGCAGCTACTTTCTCAGACCAATTGTGTTTATGTGAGTGAAGGTGAGCTCCAAATTCAACATGAGGTACTTTAGGAATCAGGTAACTGAAAAGTTGACTAATATTTTGAGGATTACTCACTCCTACGGTATCCGATAATGCAATTATTTTGATCCCGATATCGGCAAGCTTAACGACCCATTGAGTAACAATTTGTTCACTCCAGGCTTCTCCATAAGGGTTTCCAAAGCCCATAGAAATATATATGACCAGGGTCCTGTTTTTTTCGAGACACAATTTTTGAATTTCACGAACTCTGTTGAGGGATTCATCAATTGTTGAATTCGTATTTCTTTTTTGAAATTCTTCCGAGACAGAAAATGGGAATCCCAGATAATCAATCCTACTATGTTCTAATGCTTCCACAGCACCTCTTGTGTTGGCTACGATCGCAAGCAATTTGGTAGAAACGTCCTTCATATCCAGGCCGGCAAGAACTTCAGCTGAATCTTTTAAATGAGGAATGGCCTTGGGAGACACGAATGAACCGAAGTCAATGGTATCGAATCCAACCTTTAGCAGTTTATTGATGTATTCTATCTTTTGTTCAGTGGGAATGAAATCTTTCCACCCTTGCATGGCATCCCTGGGACATTCGATGATCTTAATTGGAGAAACCATAGCTGGTGGGTTGGTTCACTAATGATAATTTTAAATTCTGAATGCTGACCGGCCTTTGATATTAGGCACAGTGGCATAAAAACTGCTCCTGAGGTTGCAAATTTACATCAGAAATTGCGAGTTATCGAAAAAAAGCTATTTTTGCAGCCTGTTTTTGAAAAATATTAAATAAAATGGCTGAAAATAAGCAAGAACCGGACTTTGATGTTTCCGGTGCAATTAATAAAACTGAACATTTCATCGATCAGAACAAAAAAAGCCTTGGAATCATTCTGGGTGCCCTGCTTGTAGCTGTAGCCGGATACCTGTTCTATCAGAAAATATATGTAGCAGGTAAGGAAAAAGAGGCTTCCAGCCTGCTTTTTCATGCAGAACAATATTTTAATGCTGATTCATTGAATCTTGCAATCAATGGTGATGGAAATAATCCTGGCCTTGAGGAATTAGCTAATGATTATAGTGTTAGTCCTTCAGGAAATATCGCAAGATATTACCTGGGAATGGCATATTTCAAAAAAAAGGAATATGACCAGGCTATTGAAACATTGAAAAGCTATGATGCCAAGGATGAAATCACCGGCGCATTAGTATATGCCGTCATTGGAGATGCCTACATGGAACTAAATAATACCGAAGAAGCAATTAGCTATTATGAGATGGCATCTAAGGAAAACCCGAATACATTCACGACTCCAATGATGATGATGAAATGGGGAAATGCATTAGAGATGAAAGGCGAATATAAATCTGCAAAAAAGGTATACGAAAATATAAAGAAAGAATACTCTACTTCTTCTGAAGGAACTCAAATAGATAAGTACATTGCAAGAGTTGATGCCCTTGCAGGATCTAATTAAAAAATTCAAACCGGGCCTAGTCCGGTTTTTTTTTGCTCTATGTCGTCAAAACTTAAAAACCTCAGCGAATATAATCCTGATCAAATTCCGTCTGCCGGAGGTATGAAATTCGGTATTGTCGTTGCGGATTGGAATCAGGAAGTAACCAGCTCCTTACTCAAAGGTGCATTAGAAACCCTGATCAGTCATGACTGTGACCAAAACAATATTCAAATTTCTAGAGTCCCGGGAAGCTATGAATTGACACTTGGCGCTCAGTGGCTGGCTGAAAAAAATGCTTTCGATGCAGTTATTTGTTTGGGTTGTGTTATTCAAGGAGAAACCAGACATTTTGATTTTATCTGTCAGGCAGTATCAACAGGATTGACAGATCTGAGCATAAAATTTTCTATTCCATTTATATTTGGAGTACTGACCCCGGAAAATCAGGAACAGGCACTTGATCGCTCCGGTGGAAAACATGGTAACAAGGGTGTGGAAGCAGCTATTACAGCGATTAAGATGGTCGCACTCAGAAACGAAAAGTAGTTTTAATCCAAAGTACTGCTCTACTTTAGTTAGTTAACCGATGAAATGACCAATGGTCTCAAATAAGTCCTTTCATTGACAACCATTTTAACAAAATAATTACCCGGACTCAAACTTTTATTGCCTAAATCTATTTGTATGGAATGCAAGCCTTCATTTTGCAATTTTTCTTCCATAAAAATGAAAGACTCTCCGAGAGCAGATAGGATTCCCACACTGACCATTGCCGGATTATCCAATTTATAGTTTAGAGTAGCATTCTTTACAGCCGGATTAGGAAATACTTCAACAAACAAATCGAAAGGATCAACTTTTGTTATTCCAATGACAGAATGAACAGAATCTTTGTAAATAATTTGTGTTATCATTCCATTTCCTGTCGTATTTATCTGGAGCAATGGAATACCTTGTCCATTACCCAGCCATTTATATTCATGAGTAGTGACCGCCGGAAAATTCAGACCAAGAGTAAGTGAATCAATGTAAATACTGTCCTGCTGAACAACAGTAGAATGAACCCTTAACACATCGAATGTACCAAATGGAGTTGTCAGATTGCCCCAACCATCTACTTCATTCTTTCTAGTCTTATTGACCTTGTAGTATAATCCAAGAGTACTTGTAAGATCTATCGCATAACCTGAATTTGCCGAATCGACAGAAGGAAACTGCAGAGGAAATTTATAAATAATATCATGAGGTGAATATGTAATAGGTAATGGAATTCCATTCACCGTTGCTCCCAGTCCGACCTGCTTATAGGATGCTGATGAATTGTAATAAAAATTGAAGATGTCAGTCAGGCTGATAAAAGTTCCGAGACTAAAACCTGCGGAAGCCGTTGCCTGATTTGCTCTGTTATTATTAAATGTATTGTCAATAAATATGATAGAAAAAATGGGATTCGTAGCTGATTCGTCAATGAATGTATCCACTCTTTGGCTTGTATGAACGAGTTGCGAAAAGTCCCACATGGCAGCCGGGCCGGTTGAGCTCAGGTCCAGGCTCTGATCAATCTGGCCGATACTCACCCTGAATGTATCATTGGCATGTGGAAGATCTGCACTGTTAATTATACTTTGAGCTCTGACCTGAAAGGTAAAGGACAAGCTGAGGAAAATCAGACCGAAAATCTTTTTCATGATTTGTTTTTTTTTAAAATATGACTATACGATCATTAAGACTCTTTTCCCGGAGCTTTGTATAATACACATCCTAGATCATTGCTTCAAAACGGTTTAAGGTCGATTTTGAAACCGGGACAAGAGGAAGTCTTACGTATTCCGAACAATTTCCCATCACACTTAACAAGCCTTTGATACCGGAAGGATTGCCGTCAACGAAAATCGCATGCATGATATCCAGAAGTTTATAGTGAAGTTTTCTGGCCTTGTCAAAGTTTCCGTCAAGTGCCTGCCTGACCAATTCTGAAAAATCTTTTGGGTAAGCATTAGCAATTACAGATATTACTCCGTCACCTCCACAAGCAATAATTGGAAGAGCAAGTATATCGTCACCACTTATCACGAGAAAATCTTTGGGTTTGTTATTAATGATTTGCATGACTTTCTCAAGATTACCAGAAGCTTCTTTGATACCAACTATATTTTTAACATCATGAGCCAGTTCGAGGGTGACTTGTGCATCCATATTGCTTCCTGTCCTCGAAGGAACATTATATAGAATTACAGGTACCGGACAATTAGATGCAAACATTTTGTAATGTTGCATGATTCCTTTTTGCGAAGGTCTATTATAATAAGGAGATACGGACAAAACCGCATCAATTTTTGAGAAGTCCGTTTCTTCCAGAGATTGAAGCAAGTCTTGAGTATTATTCCCGCCCATGCCAAGTACTACAGGAACTCTTGAGTCGACTATTTCAGTGACAAAATCAGTAACTGCATTTTTTTCATCTTTACTAAGTGTTGCTGTTTCACCGGTTGTTCCGAGAGGAACCAGATAATCTGTTTTTCCATCGACACATTTATTTATTAACTTCTCGAAACACTTAAAATCGATACGTCCATCCTTATGAAATGGAGTGATCAACGCAACCCCGGTGCCTTTCAGCTTATTTAGATTCATGCCAGTTGAGGTTTAATTTTACGTAGAAAATGTTCAGTCTCTTCAATAACTTCTTTTATAGGAGTTTCAGGAGATAAATGAATCATCATATCATAACAAGTTGTGTATTTATGATCATAGCGACCTACCCTAAAACGCGAATGTGACATTGCAGCGATGTACCTGAGCGGAAAACAATTTCCTGCATTTAAGTTTATTAAAATATCAAACTTCTGTTCAATAAAATTTTTTACGATCGGGTTATTGGGAATAAGCCTGAAGTCCAAATCGGCACGTGTGAAAAAGTCCAGTCCATACTGTGCGAATTGAGCAGGAGGAAGTTTTTTCTTGTCCACAAAACCCATGGCAAGGATATCTTTCTTGTAAGTGCTACGCACGGTTTTGATATAAGCTTTTACAGTTTCATAGTCCCGCTCATCCGTTGCATCATAAAGGATACCTATACTGGCAGCATCATCAAATCCTATGACTTCTGATTTGTGTTTCTGCTTTTGAACTTCTTTTAAGAAGCGAAGCTGGCCTAATTTGGCACGAATATTTTTTGAGAGGCTCATTCTTATAATCCGATCATTGCGAGAAAATCCTTTTCAGAGATCACGGGTACATTTAATTTTTTAGCTTTCTCCAGTTTACTTGGACCGGATTCATCTCCTGCGATCATAAAACTAGTTTTGGAAGAAATACCACTTAGGTTTTTTCCTCCATGTTGTTCAATCAGTTGCTTCAGTTCTTCCCGGCTGAAATTACTGAAAACGCCTGAAACTACAAACGATTTCCCATCAAGTAAATTACTAAGTTTTTCAAGTTTGGCCTCACCTTTATAATCCATCTGCAAACCTGCTTGCCTGAGCTCCATTATCAGCTTCAGATTAACCTCATGCTTGAAAAAATCCAAAATGCTATCTGCAATTTTTTCTCCTATCTCATCTGCTTTAACAAGGTCTTCAGCGGTAGCCGCTTTCAGGGCATCTATTGAACGAAATTGTGAAGCTAGTTTTTTTGCCACAGTTTCGCCTACATACCTAATACCTATCGCATATAAAACCCTTTCAAAAGGTACAGATTTCGACGCCTCTATTCCTTTAAGGATATTTTCGACAGATTTTTTCTGCAAACTGATCTTTTTTGATCTAGCACCATCCTCCTGCTCAATGATCTTTTCCAGACCAAGAATATCACTTTCTTTAAGCTTATACAAGTCGGCAGGAGTGCGTACCAGGCCGTGATCGAATAACATTTCTATTTTGCCTTCGCCAAGGCTATCAATGTTCATTGCCCTACGGCTGATGAAATGATCAATACGTCCTTTGATTTGGGGCGGACAGGCAAGGTGGTTCGGACAATAATGCAATACTTCTGTTTCTTTGCGAACAAGCGGGCTTTTGCACTCCGGGCATAATTTAATGTATTGAACAGGTATTGAATTCTTCTTTCGTTTTGACAAATCCACTGCTGTGATCTTTGGTATGATCTCACCACCCTTTTCGACGAACACGTAATCCCCTTGATGAAGATCCAATTTTTCAATTTGGTCAGCATTGTGCAAGGTAGCCCTCTTAACGGTTGTCCCTGCCAATTGAACCGGGGCAAGATTTGCAACCGGAGTAATTGCCCCTGTGCGTCCCACCTGATAGGAGACAGAAAGCAATTCGGTTGAAACACTTTCTGATTTATACTTATACGCTATCGCCCATCTGGGAGATTTGGCAGTATAACCTAGGTCTTCCTGTGTCGCAAAGGAATTGACTTTGACTACGATCCCATCTGTATCATATTCAAGCTTGAGCCTGTCATGTTCCCATTTTTTGAGAAAGGAAAAAACTCCGTTGATATCTTCGACAAGCTGCACATCTTTGCTCACTTTAAAACCCCACTGAGAAGCCTTTTTTATAGAGTCATAGTGAGTATCAACAGGAATTGAATCACCTAAAATCGCATAAAAAAAACAATCCAGTCCTCGTCTGGCTACAACTTTTGAATCCTGCATTTTGAGAGTTCCGGAAGCTGCATTTCTTGGATTTTTGAGAAGACGATCAGCAATTTCTTCTGAATCATAGCCGTCTTCTATGAGCTGTGCTTCCATCTCTGCATTGATACGTTGAAATGCCGGTCTTGGCATTATTATTTCACCTCTTATTTCAAATTCATCAGGTATATCATCACCTGTAAGTTGCAAGGGAATGCTCCGGATCGTTCTGACATTTACTGTCACATCATCACCTGAAACACCATCACCTCTCGTTACTGCCTGCAACAATTTTCCATCTCTGTAAGTAAGCCCTATTGCCACTCCGTCAAATTTTAATTCACAGACATAAGAAAAATCATCTCCTATTGACTTTCTTATTCTGTCATCAAAATCAGAAAGCTCTTGCTCGGAATAAGTGTTCCCGAGTGACAGCATTGGATATTTATGTCGTACTTGCTTAAATTCCTTACTAACAGTACCTCCAACTCTTTGTGATGGCGACTCCGGAGAAAAAAATTCAGGATGTTCAGCTTCAAGCTTGATCAATTCCTCAAGCATCATATCAAATTGTTTGTCACTTATGACAGGATTAGAGTCTACATAATAGAAGCGATTATGTTTGTTGAGCTCTTCGCGGAGGCTTAAAATTTTTTGTTCTATATTTTTCGTACTCATAATAGATGTTAGCAAAGATAAAGGAATGGTCCTTAATAATTCAAAGTTGCTGAAATCATCCTGGGATTATCATTTATATCAGTTTTTAATATAATGTCAGAGAAGTTTTGTTTTTTGAAAAGATCTATAACACCTGCTGCATGATCTCTATTTATTTCTACGACTACCCTTCCGCCTGATCTCAATGAATCAGAGGCTAAAGCTGCAATTTCACTATAAAAAATAAGAGGATCCTCATCAGGAACAAATAAAGCAATTGAAGGTTCGTGATTTAGGACCCTTTCGTTTATTGCAGACTTCTCTTTCATGAGGACATAAGGAGGATTAGACGTAATCAGATCTAAGTTGTTAGTGCTTCCAAACAATTCTTTGAGAAAATCACTCATGCTTTGACCTGTCTTCCACTTTAGAATGTCGCACTGAAAAAAATTTACATTTGACTGAAGAACTTCATTGTTCTTTACAGCAATATCCAATGCCTTTTCAGAGATATCACAGGCTGCAATTAACCAGTCAGGATTATTCAATGACAAACTTATAGGTATGCAGCCAGATCCGGTACAAAGATCTAAGACATTTAACTTAATTTTTGAGAACTCTTTGAGATCATTAAGAACCCAATTGACAAGTTCCTCAGTTTCAGGTCGAGGAATTAACACATCCGGAGAAACGATAAATTTATGATCCATGAACCAGGAATATCCCAGTACATACTGAATTGGTTTCGTACCTTTTAACTGATGCAAAATTTGATTCAGCTGAGTTATTGAATGAGGTGACAGTTGTTCGTCCTTTCTCAGAACAAGGTCAGCTCTTGAGAAACTGCAACAATGTTCAAATGCACGAAGAGTAATTTGTTCCAGTTCCGCCGGCTCATATAAATGAGACAGGCATTCCTGATAAGCAATAAAGATTTCATTTACAGTAGTCACGGCGTGAAGATAATGAAATACAACGCAGCTCTTTTCAGATGTGATTGGAATAAGCTATTTTCGTCGGGTGGTCAAAGATGAAATGTATATGTCCCGCTGCCTTGAGTTGGCAAGCAAAGCAATGGGAAATGTGGCACCAAATCCCATGGTGGGTGCTGTTATTGTATATGAAGACAAAATTATCGGAGAGGGCTACCACCGAAGATATGGCGAATCGCATGCCGAGGTAAATGCAGTTAACGATGCTCTTTTAGTTCAGCCTCCGGAAAGATTATCAGAATCTACCCTTTATGTAAGTCTCGAGCCCTGTAGCCATTTCGGGAAAACGCCTGCTTGCACAGAGCTGATCAAATCTTACAGATTTAAAAGAGTTGTGATAGGATGTTCAGACCCATTTGAAAAAGTAAACGGGAAAGGAATAGAAATATTAAGAAGCGCAGGAATTGAAGTTGAGGAAAATGTACTTAAAAAAGAAGCTGAACATTTAAACCGCCGGTTTATAACCTATCATACAAAAAACAGGCCCTACATAATCCTGAAATATGCACAAAGCAAGGATCATTTTCTTGCTGCTACGAAACCGGATGAGAAAAACCGATGGATAAGCAATGTCTATTCAAGAAAGTTGGTGCATCGCTGGAGAAGCGAAGAACAGGCGATAATGGTAGGTACGAATACTGCCATAGTTGATGATCCGGCTTTAACGGTCCGTGATTGGAACGGGAAACAACCATTGCGTATACTGTTGGACAGAAAACTTTCAGTTCCAAATTCTGCCAAATTATTTGACCAAACGGTAAACACCTTAGTATTTAATGAGCTTAAGGAATCTATTGAGGAAAAGATTGAATTTATCAAACTCGACTTCATGAAAAATGTAATTGATCAGATTTGCAAAATACTGTATGAACGTTCGATTCAGTCCTTGATTGTTGAGGGAGGGCAGAAATTATTGCAAAGCTTCATTGATTCAGGAATATGGGACGAAGCCCGGATAATCACAGGTGTTTCGATGCTGAATGAAGGTTTACCGGCTCCTAAACCCGGTGGAAAGCTATTCTCGAGTCAGGAGATAGGATCAGATACTCTTGAAATATATTATCCTCAGAAAAAATAAAAGTCAAAAAAAAATAAACATGAAATTACTCCAAGAAATGTGTGCTATCCATGCTCCATCCGGGAATGAATCGGCAATGACACAATTTCTCTTATCCTATATTAATGACAACAAAAATAAATGGAAGACACAACCGCAGGTTTTCTACGGGGAAGATTTCCAGGATTCTATAGTTCTTATTTTTGGTAAGCCTCGGACTGCAATATTTGCACATATAGACAATATCGGATTTACAGTCAGGTATCGAAATCAGTTGGTGAAGATTGGCGGGCCTCAACTAAAAAACGGAACATTATTAAGGGGAACAGACAGCAAGGGACATATTGAATGTGAAGTTTTGATTGATACTGAAGAAAGAATAATGTACAAAGCATCGAGGGAAATTGACAGAGGTACTGATCTTTCATTTGTTCCCAACTGGATCGAAGATGAAGAATATGTGCAATGTTGTTATATGGACAACCGTTTAGGCGTATGGAATGCATTGAAGGTATGCGAAACCCTTGATGACGGAGCCATTGTATTTTCCTGCCGGGAAGAGCATGGAGGCGGTTCAGTAGGCTATTTACTGAAATTCCTTTACGAAAATTACAAGATCAAACAAACACTCATCAGTGACATTACATGGATTACCGAAGGTGTTTTACCGGGAAAAGGTGTGGTGATTTCTATGAGAGATATTGGGATACCCAGAAGAACTTATTTAAATAAAATTATTCGACTGGCAGAATCAAGTCATATCCCATTTCAGTTGGAAGTAGAAGGATCCGGTGGCAGTGACGGCACTGAAATTCAAAAACAAAATTTGCCGGTCGACTGGTGCTTTGTAGGAGCCGCCGAGCAGCATGTTCACTCACCAAAAGAAAAGGTAAACAAAGCGGACATCAGTCATATGTTGAATATGTATAAATACTTAATGAAAAATTTATAAACTAAAAGTATTTAGAGATCGCTTGCAAAAAATCCTGAGGAGGCTTACATGGTTTATTACTCGCACGATCTATAAAAACCAAGGTTGTTGATGCCTTGTTGATCAACACTTCCTGTTCGTTGTAAGTTTCATATTCAAAATGTATCCTAGCAGAGGGAATTAGCGGAATGCTGGTCTTAATGGTGAGTAAATCATCATAATGTGCAGGTTTTAGATAGTCGATGTTATAATTCATAACCGGCAACATATAACCGGCATTTTCAAGTTTGCGATAACTAAACCCTAATGCGCGTAATGCTTCGACCCTACCCACTTCGAAAAAGGCTGCATAATTTCCATAGTAGACGTAACCCATTTGATCTGTCTCTGCATACCTTACTCTAATTTGCACCTCACTGATAAACATAACTGATTTTTTAATTGATGATGCTAAGCTCGAAGAATTTCTCTATTATTGCTAAAGATAATGCAATGAAATAATTTTAAGAATGCAATACAAATTTTACGCAACAGTTCTTTCAATATTGCTGCTGGCAGCTTGCAAGTCGCCGACAATCTTATCAAAGATCGAAACTACCGAATACATCCTGTCTGATACATCAATCGCAGAAGACTCATTAATTACTGAAAAGATCAGACCATATTCAGAAAAGATGTCTGCCGATATGGGTATTGTGCTTGCACAAAGTTCGCAAGCTATGAGCAAAGGTTTACCGGAAAGTCTCCTTGGAAACTTTGTTGCAGATCTCTGTTTTGAGAGGGTGAAGCGTGAATATAAGCCTCAAGACGGACATTCTGTTGATTTTGCTTTTTTCAATAATGGCGGATTAAGAAAATCATTACCTGCAGGAAATATAACGAAAGGAGATATATATGAGTTGATGCCTTTTGAAAATGAATTGGTGATTTTAACATTGGATGCGGAAGTATTAAAAAAATTACTTAACTTCATAGCATCTAAAGGCGGAGAGCCTGTAAGTGCACTTCGTTTTGTGATCAAAGACAAAACTGCTGTAGACATTAATATCGGAGGAATTGCACTTGATCCAAACAAAATTTATAAGGTAGTTACTTCAGATTACCTTGCAAATGGTGGAGATAATTATTCGTTTCTCTCATCCGCCATAAATAGAGAGTCAACATCGATAAAAATAAGAGATGCTATTATACAAGATCTATATATTGCAGGGAAGACTGAAGAGATTGTAAATGTTAAGTTAGATGGAAGAATAAAGAATGAATAGCCGAAGGGATTTTATTAAAGGAGTAATTGGAGGATTTGCCCTGGCAGGACTTGCAGCTTCGCCGTTTGATCTGCTTGCTAAACAAGAAATAATAAAACTCAGCATCCTTCACACTAATGACGTGCACAGTCGAATTGACCCATTCCCAAAGAACGATCCGAAATATCCCGGATTAGGAGGAGCCGCACGACGAGCATCTTTAATTAAAACGATACGGGCAACTGAAAGTTCTGTCTTATTATTAGATGCCGGTGATATTTTTCAAGGTACCCCCTATTTTAATTTATATGAAGGCGAACTTGAATTTAAGTTAATGAGTGAAATGGGCTATGATGCAGCTACGATTGGTAACCATGATTTTGATAATGGCATTGAGGGACTTGCAAAACAATTGCCTAATGCACAATTTCCATTTATAAATCTTAACTATGATTTTACCGACACTGTATTAGCCGGAAAAACCCTTCCGTATAAGATCTTTCAAAAAGGCGGACTTACTATAGGGGTTATTGGTGTCGGAATTGAATTACAAGGTTTGGTTGACAAGAAACTGTTTGGCAATACGATCTATATCAATCCTCTTCAAAAAGCGGACGATACGGCTTCTATGTTAAAGAAAGACTTGAAGTGCGATATGGTGATTTGTCTTTCTCATTTGGGATATAAATATTCAGACAAGAAAATTTCAGATGAAGTTTTAGCACAGGAAAGTTCGTATATTGACCTCATCATTGGCGGACACACACATACATTTCTTGATGAACCTGTCAGATACAAAAATAAATTGAACAAAGAAGTATTAGTTGCACAAGTTGGATGGGCAGGAATTCGTCTTGGTCGTGTCGATTATTATTTCGATGTTCGCAGTCGGAAGAATGAGGCGCTAGGATGTTCTGTAAAAATTAGTGAAAAAACAAGAGCAGTATAATTTTTTTTTTACTTTTTTTTGAAGAATATTTGTTAGCGAAATTTGCAAAGAGAAATCAATGATTTGTTGCAAATTTCAGGGGAAAAAATTAAAAGAAGAATTCAAAACACACCAATACCTAAACACATTTTTCTTGGAAACAATTATGGAGAAGACTTACGACAGTGTATGGAAAAAATGTTTGCAGATCATCAGCGACAACGTAAGTGCTCAGAGTTTTAAAACCTGGTTCGAACCAATCAAACCAATCAAGCTAGACGAGAAGGTCTTAACAATCGAAGTCCCAAGTCAATTTTTTTATGAATGGCTGGAAGAGCACTACATCACACTTTTGCGCAAAACGATTCGCCAACAGCTTGGAACAGAAGGCAGACTTGAGTACAGTATTGTAATGGAACAGGCTCAAACGGACTCAAAGCCTTATACTGTTAAAATTCCCACAAGAGGTCATGGAGATTTGAGAAATAATCCTGTAAATGTTCCGATGACCTCCGGAAACAACACAATTCGCAATCCATTCATCATCCCGGGATTGAAGAAGGTAAACGTTGAATCACAACTAAACCCGAACTACACATTCGACAACTTCATTGAAGGAGATTGCAACAGGTTGGCCCGTTCAGCCGGCTACGCCGTTTCAAATAAGCCCGGTGGCACTTCATTTAACCCGCTATTGCTTTATGGTGGTGTCGGAATGGGAAAAACGCATCTGGCTCATGCGATCGGCATTGAAATCAAAAATCACCACCCCGGTAAAACAGTTCTTTATGTTTCTTCCGAGAAATTTACTCATCAGTTTATTGATTCGGTAAAAAATAATGAGCAAAATGATTTTGTTCATTTTTATCAGATGATTGATGTTTTGATCATTGATGATATTCAATTCTTTGCAGGCAAGGAAAAGACGCAAGATGTATTCTTCCATGTGTTCAATCACCTGCACCAAACCGGTAAACAACTTATCCTGACATCAGATAAAGCCCCTGTAGATCTGCAAGGTATGGAGCAACGTCTCTTGAGTCGCTTTAAGTGGGGACTTGCAGCAGATCTTCAAATGCCTGATCTGGAGACAAGGATTGCCATTCTAAATAAAAAAATGTATCTCGATGGAATTGAACTTCCTAAGGAAATCGTTGAATACATAGCCTACTCTATCACATCAAATGTCAGGGAATTAGAGGGAGCCTTGATTTCAATTCTTGCACAAGCATCTTTGAACAAAAAGGCTGTTACTCTGGACCTTGCCAAGCAGATGATTGACAAGTTTGTAAAAAATACAACCCATGAAGTTTCTATCGACTACATCCAAAAAGTCGTTTGTGATTACTTCGAATTACCTATTGAAATGCTGAAGTCTAAGACTCGCAAAAGACAAGTTGTTCAGGCCAGACAAATCGCTATGTATTTCGCTAAGAGTCTGACCAAATCATCCCTTAGCAGTATTGGAGCACATTGTGGCGGAAAGGATCATGCGACAGTATTACATGCCTGCAGAACCGTAAATAACCTGATTGAGACAGACAAAAAATTCAAAGCCAGTGTGATGGAGCTTCAAAAGAAAATTGCCATCAACGGTAAATAAGCAATTGAAACCTTTAATTAAGCCGCTCTTACGAGTGGCTTTTTTTATGACCCGATGGCAAAAGCATGTTGCTTCAAAGCGTTTTTTATATTTTTGTAAGACTATATTATGAAAATAACAGAAGTTATATCGCCCTCAGACAATAAGCATTTTTTAAGATTACCTGTAAGTATCTATGCAAATGACAAAGCCTGGAAGCAACCCCTGGATAAGGATATCAATGAAGTATTTGACCCCAAGCTGAACAAGTTTTTCAGACATGGTCAATGTACCAGATTTTTATTGTGGGATGAATCAAACACATGCATTGGGAGGATTGCCTGTTTCATCAATGAAAGAACTTCGAAAAAAGAAAGGCAACCGACCGGAGGCATTGGATTTTTCGAATGTATTGACAACAAGGAAGCTGCCCACCTACTCTTTGATCATTGTAAAAATTGGCTTAAAGAAAAAGGCATGGAAGCCATGGACGGGCCTATTAATTTTGGAGAGAGGGATAGCTGGTGGGGATTATTAATAAAAGGATTCTATTCTCCCGGCTATAAGACAAATTATAATCCCCCATACTACAAACAACTGTTCGAATCATATGGATTCCGGACCTATTTTGAGCAATGGTGTTATGGCATGAAAGTAAATGTGAAACTTCAGGATAAATTCTATGAAAGACACGCCTCTGTTTGTAAGGACCCGAACTACAGAGCCGAATACTTGAAAAAATCTTCAATCGACAAATATGCCGATGACTTCAGGACTGTTTACAATAAAGCATGGGTCAAGCACGGAGACGGGAAATCTCTGGAACAAAAGCAAGTAAGAATGTTTTTCAGGAAGATGAAACCTGTTATCGATGAAAAAATTATTTGGTACGTATATTATAATGATGAACCGGTAGCAATGTGGATCAATATTCCTGATATCAACCAACTTTTTGGGAAATTTAAAGGCAAGTTTGGACTGATACAAAAGATCAGATTCATCATTATGCTTAAGCAGATGAAGATCGACAAATTTATAGGTCTCGTTTTTGGAGTAGTACCTGAACATCAGGGAAAAGGTGTTGATTCATACATGATTGTAGAAGGAGCAAAAGTTATTCAACATCAAAGATCATATGAATCTTATGAAATGCAGTGGATTGGAGATTTCAACCCTAAAATGCATGCCATAGCCGAAAATCTTGGAACAAGCAAGGATCGCATACTGGTTACGTACAGATATTTATTTGATCAGAATAAAAAGTTTGAACGCCACCCTATACTATAACAAATGAAGAACCAATCATTGTAGTACAAACAACTACGCTCTCATTCCAATTTTTACTGTGATTCTTTTTTCGAAATCAACGCTTCATACCTCTGCAGGTACTTTTTAACTGAAGCTAACTGTAATAAGACCTTTTCAAAAATCCATATTCCCAGCATGGCACAAATTAAACCGGCTATTACATCTAAAATATAATGATGAGTCAGGTATACTGCCGAAAACCAAATACCTATAACAAAAGTGAAAAATACTACTGCAATTTTTTTATGTCCGAATTTGTAGCTGTAAAACAACCCGATTACAGGATAAGCTGCATGTAGTGAAGGCATTGCTGCAAATACGTTAGAGCCTTTTGAATACATACCTTTAAAAAGATCCCAGCCAATGAAGCTATCGAATCGTAATAATCCGGCTGCATAACTTTTTGTAGATTCATCAAGATCAAATCCATGCAATTCAACATACCAGGGCGGTGCTGCAGGGTATAGATAATAGATGATAAAGCCGACAATATTTGTGATAAAAAAAGCAAAGGCGAACCGAAGAAATTCTGCAGGAAACTTTAGAAACAGATAGAATGCAAAAATCAAGGGAACCGGAACCCAGGACAAATAGAAAATTGCACCCAGGCAATCCAGCACAGTATTATGATGCCGGATGAAATACTCATTCGGCGTGATCAGTGTTGTGCTATTGTGAAATCCAAAAATAGATTTTTCAAGTATATACAGATTTTCAATATTTACATCGGCGAATCTGTAATTGGGATATAATTTCATCGAATCAAAAATGATCCAATAGGCAATAAAAATTAAAAATGCCAAAATAAAACGTCTCCAGATCCCGCTCAGAATGTATGCCACATTTACGAAGAGGACCAGCAGGAACTGATCATTCTTAAGACCAATGGTAAAATGGGAATACAACAAATAAATGACAGAGAACAAAACCGTAAGGAGTATCCCTTTAATTTCTTTTTTGGAAAAACGTGATTCCATCAGCCTTCTTTACATCTTATGGTTTAAAATTCTCGACCACTAACTGTTTAGTTAATGGGTCTCTTCCTTTTAATTCTATATTTGAGATCGTAGGGAACCAAAATGTGCCACCTGAGAGCCGAATGAAAACCCGGTCGAGAATGGCCATCTTTCCATTGATCATTGTCAATGCCTGATAACCACCTTTATCTCTGTCGGGCAGCAAGTAGAATTTTTTTTTATCGTAAGAGACAAAATTGAGGATAAACTGACCATTTTTCCCCTCTATTTCTTTACTTTCAATTCCGTATGCATATTTCCTCTGAATATAATTTAGTTCAGCAACACTTGAATCAGAAGTATATCGCTTCCAGTAAACGTGAACAGGTTCTTCTCTATTAATAGTTCCGTCGATATTTAAATTGGTTTCGTAAACGATGGCATTTATATTATTGCTTCGTTGAACATAGAACAAAATCCTGTCATCATGCGGAGGCACAGGATAATTTAACCCATAGACAGTATCAATACCATGGAAAAAGGAAGAAGCCCCGAAGGAGAAATTTCCAAAAGCGCAGCTTGTCAAAAGCAACGAAAAAATTAGTCTCATAAAATTATTTTGCCTGATCAATCCCTCCATTGTCGTTCTTTCTCAAATAGGCATAACACGTATAAAGTCTTTGAAACGCAGTATAGTTCGCCATTATGGCGACAAATGTAAGTGGAATTACAAAAATAGAGATCGACTCTAAAGGATAAAATGGCCACCAGTCAATGATCCACTTCTGTGGTCCGCCTGTATTCTGAGTTATAAGTCCGCATGCCAATGCTGAAATGCCAATAAGAATAACCCTTTCAGGTCTTTGCATTAAACCATCTTTACAAGGAACTCCAAGTCCTTCTGCCCTTGCCCTGGTATAACTTACCATCATGGAGCCTATCATCGCAATAAAACCAATCAATGAACTGATGAAATAATGGTGAGCAACTAAATAATAACAAATTCCAAGAAACATGAATAGTTCACTGTATCGATCCATTACCGAATCGTATAAAGCACCAAATTTTGAAGACATCTTTCCAATTCTGGCAACCTGACCGTCCATCATGTCGAACAGTCCGGCAAAAAGTATCAGTCCACCGGCCCATCCAATATAGGAAAGGTCATCTCTTTCGCCATTCTCTGCACCTTCAATAAAAATTATTGTAACTACCACGTTCAGTGCAACACCAATACTCGTAATAATATTAGGTGTCAAGCCTAAAGCTATAAATGCTTTGACCAATGGGTTTAAAATCGAATGAAGTACTTTTTGCGCTTTGTCTCTAAAAGTCATGGTGCTGTGGATCAAAAATCGAATTTAAACCTGCCTCTTATACCAATTTCATCTACTCCGGGATGCTCAAGGTAGCTGAACCGGCGGATCAGATCAATACGAAAGAGCTTAAAAATATTCGCAACTCCGATACTTGCTTCTATGTATGGTTTCTTTTCTAATGTGTGAGTGAGTGTTTTCCCGTCTTCAGTAAGAGGGAATTTATAAAGTGATTCATTATTCTCCGGTAAATTCTTATTTGTAATTCCGCCATACAATAATTTCATGGTCACCACTTCTCTTAACTTTAATTTCTTGATCAAAGGTAGCTTATTGAATATAAATCCATTGAAGTAATGATCAATATTAAATGCCACATATTGATCACTTACAAATTCAAGGAAATTCATAAGGTTGTATGATTGCAACTGATAAGAGTAAGTTTGGTTTGCTCTATGGATTGCCAGCAAAGGATATGGAACTGTACCGAAAATTTGTCCGTATTCAATAAAGAGGTCGGTGTAGCCTATGGGTGACGGATAGAATCGTTTGCTCATGCTGAAGGCAACATTCTGATAATCCTGCTCTCCGCCTGCCAGACCCTTAAAACCTGCAGCCACCCGCAGTGAAAAAATTGGAAAACGGTTAAACATAGGAATACGATATGTCTTCCCCTGGTAAAATTGTTCGTTTGGCGCATAACGCAAATTGAGGATAAGCTCAGAAGTGGTAAGTGAATTAACAGCATCAGGAATGCCATTTTCATAGGCAACCGGATTAAAGTACAGTGTTCCTGCAGCCTTTTGCTCCCAGTGCTTATAACCCAAGCCGATTGAAAAATGATTTCTGAACTCGTTGAGGTATTCGACGTTTAGAATTTTATTGTAAAGCAACTTTGTATTCTCACCTCTTTTAAATGACAAGAGCACGTTATCCTCCTGAACAAACTGCAATTCCTGTCCGGGTATTTTAGTGTCCTCCTGATAGAAGGCTTTAATAGTTTTTAAAGGCCATTCATTATATTTATAATTCCGCTTGAGGGCATAAGTTGTTCCCAAATAATATTTCCACTGATCATCACGAAAACCGTAGGCACCATAAGTTTCTATATTAAGCCGTTTACTAAAATCCGGTGTTGTCCTACCTCCGAGACGGACCCTGACACCTTCTATCGGATTATAGTTATAGAAAGTATTTACAGGACCTATTTCAAAACCTCCGATATCCCGGTATCCCGCAACTAATAAGATCATCAGGTTCATGGCACGTCTGAAAGCGGGGATCTTTTGAATTGTATCCATCATCGCTATTACACCGGCCTCTGACTTTGTCAATTGCAAATGGCGGGAAGAGTCCCAAAACTGATCACTTTTTTCACCGATGCTATCAGGAATGGGTTCTTCCAACTCCTCGTAAAACTTTTCTTCTCTCGGTTTATCGAGAACATATTCTTTGAATGATACTGATCTTTGTCCAAACAGACCGAGACCATTGGCACCGACCCCGAAATCAATAGCAATCTCATCAGTATTTAGCATCCATTCTCCGGGAGAAGGCTGTTTAAAATCCTGAATTATCTTAAGCTCTTTAACAAAATTCAGATTAATATCCGGACTCACCGCCATCTCATTCCTTCTTACCGCATAGTTAGAGTCCAGGGTAATGAAAAGATCACCTTGAAGTAGAAAATCAGATTTATTTCTTGGAAAAAAACCCAACTGAATACAGCGGGTTGTATCGATCATTAATGTATCAAGAATATAGTAGCGATAAAATACAGGAGCAACATCAGAAATGGGACTAACAAACTGATTCGTTAATATGGTAACATTATTCTGATAGATATCTATTTCCTGAATGAGATATTGAATAAATTGTGCTATTCCCTGATTATCGAAATACTTATCGAAATTTACTTTGCGTGTACCTTTGATTATTTCTTTCGAAGCTTTCGGGTCTTTTACATAGTAGATATCAGAAAGTGTTTCTGTAAGGTAAACAGGAAGAATTTCTTTTCCTTTCAGGCTGGTGGTATCGACATTCTCAAAAATAAACTGAAACTTCTTCAAAAATTTACGACTCTTGAATTTTTCACTAATATTACTCAAGGCAAATTGTATCTTTTCGTACTTCTCAACCTCATAGGCCCTTACAGCATCTTTACGATTTTGGTCTTTATGATCAATTACAAGTTGAATCAACTGCACAGCAGGATTATCTTTATTTCTGTATCGTCTCTTACCGGCTTTAATTGTAACTTCCTTTAATTCTTTGGCCTCCTTTTTAAGTTTAAAATTTAAATTTTGAGTTTTATAGGCCTGAACACTTTTGGTTTGAGTTTCATAACCTAAAAAAGACACACGAATCTTAGAAAAGGGTTCAATATTTTGCAAGACGAACTGCCCACTAAAATCGGTTGTTGTCCCCAAAGGTTTAGATCCTTCGGCAAGTATATTCACGAATGGTAAAGGTTCTCCTGTTTCAAAATCCGTGATCACCCCCTTAACAACTGTGAATGGCTTCACGTCCTGTGCACCGACAAGGAATGAAACTGAAAGAAACAGGAATAATAAAAAAATACTTTTTAACCTACTCATCATACAAATACAAATCTTTTTGCAAGGATAAAATTAAAGGAAAGTCCGATCAGAATCGAAACCACAACTTTTGAGTAAAGGTAAGATATGCCAATTGACTCTGTCAGTAAGTACACACCTGAGATATTCAACAACCAGCTTCCTCCTGCCACCAATACATACCTTAGTGCTTGTTGTTTTACGGACTTATCCTGTACCTTGAATACCCAGTTTCGGTTAAGCAGGAAAGCTGTTAGCGCTCCTACTGCAGCACCTATTGCAACTGAATGAACGTACCAAATTCCGATACCTTCTTTACAGATGATAGTCACAACAAAGTCGGTGACCGTTGCGAGCAAAGCAGATAACTGGGATCTTAAGTAAGTATAGAAAGCACTAATATTCAAGCCGCTTTTTGAACGAGGCTTCTCAACATTAAAAAAGTTACTTCCATCACTCATTTATAAACAATCCAAATAAAGAAATGAATCAATAAGTTTCCTAATATACCGGCCAATACATCGTCCATCATAACTCCAATTCCACCTTTAAGTTTTTCAGCACTTCTGATAAAAAGAGGTTTCCAAATATCAAGAATCCTAAAAACAACAAGTGCAATCAGGAGAATTTCAAGTGATGCAGGCAAGAACAAGCAAGTTATCCACATCCCCACCCATTCATCCATTACTATTTGAGAAGGATCTTTTCCCCATTCACCTTCCAGTCGTATTGAACTCCACAAACCAAGCACGAGAGCACTGAGAACAAGGAGAAGCTGAAGTGCAGGAGAAAATACGAAGACATGGTGAAGAAAGTACCAGGTGATGAGAGCGATTATAGCAGCCCAGGTGCCGGGAGCAAGCGGAAGATATCCTATCCCTCCTGCCGAGGCAATGAGTTTCTCAACCCGCCGACTCATCAGGCTTCAATAAACTCCTGATAGTAATCTAAACCCAGATGAGTGATCAGATCCTCACCTCTTATGTGTCTCAATGTATTTTCAAGTTTCATCAACTGCTTGAATATATCATGCTGTGGTGGTAATCCTTCAGCTGTCTGAGGAGATTTGAAATAGAACGATAACCATTCCTGAATTCCACTCATATTAGATCGCTGAGCAAGATCAAGAAATAAGGCCAGATCTAATACTACCGGTGCAGCAAGGATTGAATCGCGACACAAGAAGTTAATCTTGATCTGCATCTGATATCCCAACCAACCTGTGATATCAATATTATCCCAACTTTCTTTATTATCTCCATGAGGTGGGTAATAATTGATACGCACCTTATGGTAAAGTTCCTTATAAAGCTCCGGATGTAAATTCGGCTCAAGAATATTCTCCAAAACAGATAATTTCGAAACTTCTTTAGTCTTGAAACTATCAGGATCATCCAGAACTTCTCCGTCTCTGTTACCAAGAATGTTCGTTGAAAACCATCCCCGGATACCAAGTGCTCTGGATTTTAGTCCGGGCGCTAGAATGGTCTTCATCAAAGTCTGACCGGTTTTAAAATCCTTTCCGGCAATAGGTACATTCATCAACAATGCCAGCTCTACCATTGCCGGAACATCGCAGGAAAGATTAGGTGCACCATTTGCAAATGGCACTCCACATTTTAATGATGCATAGGTATAGATCATGGAAGGCGCAATTGCAGGATCATTGTTTCTAAGACCTTCTTCAAACTGTGCCAATGTTTGGTGCACGGGACTTTGTTCTATGTAAATTTCTGTAGAAGCACACCATATCATTACTACTCTATCACATTTCTTGGCTGATTTGAAATTCCGAATATCTTCCATTAAGGCTTCCGCCTGTTCCATTTTTGTTCTCAACTTTTTGACATGCTGTCCATTCAGTTTTCTGACATATCCGGGATCGAAAACAGCTTTCATGGGAACTATCTGCTCCAATTCACTTTTCAAAGTATGCAAATGCTTATGTTGATCAAGCACACCTGCGGTAATAGCAGACTCATAAGCATTATCTTCGAAAATGTCCCAGGCGCCAAATTCTATGTCGTTCATTGTGGCTAAAGGAACAAAATCTTTTACCAGAGGGTTCCTTTTTTCAGTTCTCTTACCAAGGCGTATTGTTCCAAGCTGAGAGTATGAACCTATTGGAAGATCGGTCCCATTTCTGATTGCCAACACACCGGCCATTAATGTGGTGGATACTGCGCCTAACCCGACCGTAAGAATTCCCAGTTTACCCTGGGCTGGAGTGATTTCAGTTTTCATCGTGATTATTTATATTATCTTTTTATTTCAATATTATTAGAAATCAAGGTTTCAATGATTCAATTATATGACGGCTTACTTCTTTCTTATGTTGTTTTACAAAAGTTGTATAGTCAATCTCATCCAGGTTAAATAAACCTTTTACGACAGGCTTTGCAATGAAAGGGTATCCGGTCATAGCCATTAGATTGAGGAACAAATGATTCGGGCTTACTTTCTTAATTGCTCCTTTTTCAATTTCAGCTTCAACTTCCAAACGAAATTTTTCATAAAGTTTATTCATCTCCATGTTCTTCATCTGCATTAGACAAGAATCAGGATCTTTTGTCAGTTCTGCGAGAATAAAAATTGGAAGTTGAGGACAAGCGATCATCGTATCAATTTCTTTGGCAACAAGTCTTTCGATTTTATCAAAGAGTGATACAGGAGAATTCATGATCTCTTGCATATTATTGAAGAAGTTCAACAATTCATCCTCGAAAATAGTTTGAAACAATTTCTCTTTTGAACGATAATAATAGTGTAGTAAAGCTTTATTTAAACATGCTTCATCTGCAATATCTTGCATGCGGGCACCGGACAAACCTTTCTCAAGAAAAATTTTACGGGCTGCGTCAAGAATTTTTGACTCAGTTGTTCTATCGCCTTCCAACTTTACATCCATGGTTTAACCATTTGGTTAAGGGCGCAAATATAATAAGAAAAAGGTACCAAATTCAAGAAAAATAGGACAATCGAACAATTATCATATTCCTAACTAACTACGAGTGAAAGGTTTGCTTACTCTACCTTTGGTCAACAAATTTCGAGGGTTTTCTTTTTCCTTCTGCCATTTGGACGGACTGAACTTCAGACAATTTCGCATACTTAATCGATGGCGAAATTCTCAGCGCTGACTGAAGTTTTTTTGTCAGATATTGAGCTGAATGATTTTGTCCATTTTCAACTGCTACTAAAATGTGCAAGTCATCAGTCCCCAGATCAGACTTTCTAAGCACGACAACATAATCTTCGATATCCTCCTGCAGGTTTAATACATTAAAGATATTCTGAGGATAAAGGGTTGTGCCATTAAATTTGATCATATGTCTTTTGCGACCGACAACCGGACCAAGTCGACTGGTTTGCAAACCACATTTACAAGCTTCAATGTGATAAGTGCAAATATCACCTGTTTGATATCTCAGCAGTGGCATACCTTCTACTCCCAGGTTTGTTATTACCAATTCACCATGTTCTCCCGGAGCAACTCGTTGATTATTTTCATCGAGCAATTCATAAATAATCAGTTCAGGGAGGTGGTGCCCACCCATACCATGCGTACATTCGGTGAAAGCCGTTTGTTTTTCTGATGAGGCATAGGTAGAAATCAGTTCTACATTCCAGTCTCTGCGAATTCTCTGACCTAAAACATTTAAAGAAAAATTTTCTTCCCGGATACTCTCACCTATACAAATGATTTTTTTTACCGATGAGGAATTAAGGTCAATATTTTTTTCTTTGGCAGTTTTTATTACTGAAACCAAAAATGAAGGGACTGCCACAAGAATTGTAGGTTGAAAACGATGTATAGCATCCAATTGCATCATTGCATTTCCGGGCCCGACGCGTACCAGCCCTGCACCCAATTTCCTGACACCTTCATAGTAAGCTATACCTGCCATGAATTGCCGGTCTAAGGTCAGCATGAACTGGAAAATATCATTGGAATTTGCACCTGAAGTTATAAAAGAATTGTATTCATTAAGAGCAAGACGCTCAAGATCACTATAAGTTAAGGCTATTGTTACAGGAGATCCTAAAGTACCGGAGGTAGTACAATATTCTGCAACTTTTTGCCTGGGTACACAAAGAAAATCATCATTGAATTTCTGCAAGTCCTCTTTACTCGTCAATGGTAAACTTGCAATATCTTCCAGCCTCTTGATGTTGTTAATATCAATCTTTTCCTGCTTAAATAATTTTTTATAATAGGGTGAATTTTTTTCAAGATAATCTAAAGCTTTCTTTAAGCCCTTAAGCTGTATTTCATCGAATGCTTTAACAGATTTATGTCTTGTCTCTACTAACATTTTATAGTTTTGCTTTCTTACATGGTTAAACTTTTCCAGATTGTGCCGAAATCAGTTTTCCAATTTCTTTTTCTCACACTTTAAAACCTGCTTTCTAAGATACATTTCTTCTGTTTTACTGGCAATTTCTTTACCCAAACCAGTCATGTAATAGCCAATGGCCATGTCATAGTTTTTACTTTTAAATGCCTGATCTCCTGCAAGAACGTAAGTATCATAGTATTGCGGATTGGATGAAATAAGTCTATCCAGATCAACTTCAAGTCCATCTTGTATTTTTGCCTTCATTTCACGAAAGCTGAGAAATTTCTTATAGTCATCACTCAGCAAGAAAGGATCGGCCGGAATAGTTAAACTATCTTCACAGATCTCATGGTTTTCTTTCATCCCATCCATTTGAAATATTTTATTAAGATCATAAGCAACATATTTACCCAGTGTCCATGGGGCTGTTGATACCCATACAATTCTATTGGCAGGTTCAAATATTATTGAATGATGGCTTATCAATTGATTAACTGCCTTCTCATTACCATAACCGATAAATTTATCGTCCCGGCCAAACTGATCCCTTAGTATTGTGGCGGTGATCAAGGGTGTGTTCAATGTATAACGGCTCAGCAGTTCCCGGATGCGCTCTTCCCTGCTAACCGAAGCACTTTGACTCATCTGAACGAGGTTATCTTTCTGATGAAAAAGTTCCCTGCCTTGATAATGATTAGTACAAACAATTGATGAAGCATTCTCATCATATACATCAACTAGTTCAGGTGTTTTTTCAATAACGACAGCTCTGTTATCAACTGCTGAACCGATCATAAAAGATTCAGACACGAAAGTTCTCCTCTTTTCTGCAATTGAAACAGCTTCTTCTATTGTACCGGCATATTGGAGAATTTCACGAGCTAAAATGGATACCGGTGTAGCAGAACCGGAAGGGATCTCAGACTTTGCGGCATTGAGCGTGATGGTCAGTCCTTTCATATTCATCCCTGATACAACTCCAATTAATCCACCCCAGGTGAGCATCATGAATTTGTTCCCTACTTTTGGATTACAGAAATAAACGATCTTATTTTCTGCAAATTTATCGCCAACATAAAAATCAAAATTCCTTCCAAGGAGCAATAAACTATCTTTTGATCTATCGTTCCAGGTTGCAAACGATGAACATCCGACCAAGGCGAGATTTTGCAAGGCATGGCCTATGTCATGTGCAGCGTGATAGTTCATCATTCGCTGATAAGCCGAACCTATATAATCAAATTCTTCAGAGGCTACTCGAGAGACCCCGAAGATTTCCTTCTTATACTCTTCAGTGATGTTTTCGTCAAGATCACGATTAAACCAGGCAACAAAATATTTTAGAAAATGTCTGTAAAAAGTTGAGGGTACCATTTTAATGATCTGATCCGTGAAGGCTTTTTCCTGCTGATAGATAAGCTCTTTGGAAAGCTCTCCGTTAATTAGGCCTCTTTCATATGCATCTCCCTCTACATACATCTCCCACAATCCACTTTCACTTTTTCTTATCCAGTTCGGTCCGAAAGTAAAGCAGTTTTCATCAATTTTCATTCTTTGAACACTCACAATTTCGGATTCATTTATCTTAGGTGGATAATCAACTGCAACCAGAGCAAGATAAATGACTAAACAAATAAGAAGCAGCAAGAAGCCACCCAGAATAAAAAATACAATACGCTTCCGATTAATCGCCTTGCGCTTCATTGATCGAATTTATCAGTGAATCCATTCCAAGCAATTCTGAGCATGTTACCAGGGAACTAATGGCTACACCCAAAACACCATGTAAATTTACATTTTGTCCGGTGAATAATAAATTAGGAATTCTGGTGCGCGGAGAAATAAAGGTCTTTAAGGGATCCTTATAGTTTTTAGATATTCCATAAATTGAGCCATCATGAGTACCCATATAATCACGGAATGTGAGAGGAGTTGCGCAATAGTAGCCTAGCACGGCATCCTTTAATCCTTTAAAACGCTTATCAGCTAAATCTATAAGCTTTTCCGCCTTTTCTTTTTTGAATTTCTCATATTCTTCACTTCTAATAGCGGGTGACAATACTGTATTGAATGTATCTTTCCACTTTTCAACTTCTTCATATTTCATGTAAGCCATAAGTGTAACAGCTTCAGCCCATACATCTGATTTAGATGAGGCAGAATAAAACAAGCAGTATGATAATGGCCATGTTTCATCTGTATGATCCATTGTATTCCACACATCATCTTGCAGAAAGCAGTAATAATTCGTCTTTTCGTATTTCACCATACCCGGTTTGAGCGTGATATTCACCATAAAAGCTGAAAGCGAATTTTCCAGATTCTGAATTCTGTGTCGAAAGGCATTTCTTATCTTATCTGATTCCAGTATTTCGAGAGTCCGGGCAGGATGAACATTTGAAATAAAATAATCACCCATGAACTTTTTTCCTGTGCTATCTTCAACATATGTGATGTTTCCACCTTCCTCATGAAACTTGGTGATTTCAGTACGGTTCTTCACTACTCCTCCGGAGTTAGTAATTATTTTGCAAAGCAAACGAGCGATCTGCGATCCGCCATCAATAAAACGCCAGGAACTTTCTATGTAGCTGTTTAGTACCAGCGCATGTACATACACAGGTGTTCTATCCCCGATCCCGGCATATAAGCCATTATTACCGGCAAGAACATTTCTTAACCGCTCATTCTTAGTAATTGATTCAATAAATGCTTTTGTGTCAATTCCGAGAACGGAAGACTTATTGAAGCCATCTCCTACTTCAAGCTGATACATAGGAAATTTTCTGCATATCTCCTGAATCTGCTCGCAGTAATAATGGATCGAATCTTTTTCTTCAGGAAAATCTTTAATCAAAGACTCAGCGAAACGATCATAGCCTTGTGCATACTTGTACTCCTTTTGGTCAGTAAGAAAAACTATTCTGTCAAAAGCATCTTCATCGAGCTTTTGCATTTTTAACTTGTCTATTATTCCAAGATACTTAAAAATTTTGTATAGGTTTTGTCCTTTCTCCAAACCACCAACATAGTGAACTCCTGAATCAAAAATACATTTATCCCTGGCGTAAGTTTGAAGATTTCCTCCAATTTGTTTATTTCTCTCGAGTACAGTCACATGAAAGCCATTCATACTGAGAATAGCTCCACAAACCAATCCCCCGATTCCGCTGCCAACAATAACTACTTCCTTCTTACCCGAATCCATCACATTGACTTGTTTAGTGAAAAAATAACATTCGAAGTTAATTTTGAATTTTCGATTCTTGAAAGGGACATATTTTTATTCCTTGCAAAATCTTCAATGAGTTTTGAAGATATAAACGAAAGTCTACCTTTCTGTGTTTTATTAAAAGCAAAGATACGGGTTGAAAACAACTCTGAAAGCCTTGTAGCCCAATGACGCTCTGCTAACTCCTTGATACCATCCCTAATAACAAATATACCACCCGGAGATAAATTAAGGAAACATCGCTCTAATAGATTGGTCTGATCTTCAGGTGAAAGATAGTGTAACACATCGCTGAGAATGATCGCATTGTAGCTATCCTCAGGAAAATTTCTAACATCTTCGTGCAAGAGGGACAATTTTTCAGGTTTTAAATAGCCATTTGCCCCTATCTCAATCTTAGCTTCGTCATAATCAATGCCGGTGATAACACGGTCGGGTGCTAAATAGCCTAGCATGTAGGATAAGAATCCGTAACCACAACCCAAATCCAGAATCTTTCCTGAAGAAGGGATCAAGCTATCAAATAAGCTGTAGTAGTTTTCCAGTCTTAATTTGACCTTCATATACCATTCCAGAACAGGTCCCTTGTAGATAAAATTGCTTTTCAAGTGTGTTCTGTAATAGTGTGCAGTTTCTACCTCTTCTTTAAGCAGCCTGTACTCGTTTCGGAAATAGCGTCCTATAAGTTTGGCTCTCTCTGAGTATGCTGTTCCAAATTGGGTATTTGAAGGATCGATCCGCGGTAGATACTTGATAGTGATCTGACTGTCCTTCAATAAAAATTGACCTTTGGTCATGCAATAGCCGGTACCATGCAATACAATTGGCAAAATATCTATGTTCAAATGCTCAGCAAGAAAAAATGCTCCTTTGTGAAATCTTTTAATCGGACCGTCGACAGAACGGGTGCCTTCAGGAAAGATCACAATTGAGTAACCTTCCTTAACACGTGCAGCCAGTTTATCTACACTATTTTCAGCTCCTTCTGCTACAGGATAATAATCTGCCATCTTAACAACGAAACCAAAGACCGGCGAATTCCATACCCATTTGTTGGTTAGAAAGATCAATTTGGGATTTAGCATACCAAGTGAGAGAATGTCCAGAAAACTCAAATGATTAGCTATGATGACAGCAGGCCTGGAAAAGTCTTCATTCACATCGTTGATGATCCTCTTTCTGACATTAGCCATAATATAAATCAGAGATCCCATAAACTTGCTAAGCACCCAATGAAATGCATACTTAGTTCTTCTTCCCTGAAAAGGAATGAGCTTTAATAAAACGAAACCAATTGCAGTGAGCAGCAAAGCACCAAATACGAAATATGAAAAGGCAAAAAT
>Ga0116143_10000926_pt1 | contig 37471 bp, 31 predicted proteins | sample AD_UKC034_MetaG_FD_89745 | JGI IMG/M metagenome (GOLD analysis project Ga0116143, IMG submission 89745) | Active sludge microbial communities of municipal wastewater-treating anaerobic digesters from USA - AD_UKC034_MetaG | ecosystem: Engineered > Bioreactor > Anaerobic > Digestate | place: USA... | reverse complement strand
CATATTGTAATAAATCTATTACCCCGAATTTATGCTTAAAGTAGCATTTTCGGGGTTTTTTTATGGCAAAAAATTTTAATATGTTCCTAAGTCTCAACTCCTTAGGCTACTCGTGAACTTCCCGAATTCAACGGCGGAAATCGAGGTCAGAGGACCAGGACTTCCTCGAGGTAATTTTCTCCAAGTTTTTGATTGACCAGGTTCATCACATTTTGTCTGCCCAGGTTCAGTTCGTATTTAACCGGCCCCGATTTAATGTGGATGTATAATTTCCGGTTCCGGATCGATAGTTTTTCGGTGTTTTTCGCAATAAGTTTTCCAAACCATTCTTCCCAGTGGGCTTCCAGGTTTTTCTGGATCAGCATGGGTTTCAGTTTTTCGGAACCGGCCCATTGTTTGAGCACGGAAGAAAGCGGCAGGTCGTTATGTCGTTTCATCATGGAGGGGGGTATTGACGAGGCCATCCCGGATGTGGATAAAATGAACCTGGGCGCCCAGGTCCTTCAGCACCGCACTTAACCTTTCTTTTCCCGTGTCGGTAATGATCACCTGCCGGGTGGACATGTTCCCGATGGTGTGCAGGAGGTAGCGGATCCGCTCGTCGTCCAGTTTGTCAAAGATGTCGTCGAGCAGGATGATCGGCGGGCTGTCCATGGTTTTGGAAAGATAATCGGATTGCGCAAGAAACAGGCTGACCAGGAAGGTCTTTTTTTGCCCCTGGGAGCCCAGGTATTTCAAGGGTTCGCCGTCTTTTAAAAACACCAGGTCATCTTTATGGCATCCCCGGACCGTATACTGGGCATACAGGTCCTGTGTCCATCCCTGGTTGAAGAGGGTCAGCAGGTCCGCCTGGTCCAGGTCAGACTGGAAACGTATTTCCACATTTTCTTTTGCCTTGCTGATGGCGTGGTAATATTTGTAAAACAAGGGCAGAAAATCAAGGACAAATTTTTTTCTTATGGAATAGATCCGGTGGGCGGGTTCCGTCATTTTTTCATTCAGGGCCTGCAAAAAACCCAGGTCCGGAGAGGGGGAAGATTTGAGGAGGGCATTCCGCTGGTCAAGCAGCCGCTTATAAGTTGCAAGGTGGCCGAGATAGATGTGGTCCGACTGGGATAAGGTGAGGTCGATGAATTTCCTTCTGGCCTGGCTCTGCCCGTCGATCAGATCAAGGTCATCCGGCGCAATCATGACCAAACCCACCTCCCCGATATGGTCCTGCATCCGGCCATAGGCCTTCCCGTCCTTCTCCAATCGTTTTGTACCGGGTTGAAATTTCAACACCCACTGCACCGTTTCTTCCTCCTGCTTAAACAGCCCTTCAATCCTGAAAAAAGATTCCCCCTGCAGGATGGAAAATTTGTCCTGGGGCACGAAGTGGCTTTTCCCGAGAGCCAGGTAATGAATGGCATCCAATACGTTGGTTTTTCCGCTGCCGTTGGTCCCATAGACCAGGTTGAATCCCGGATGGAATGAAAACGCCTGATGCGTATAGTTTTTAAACTGGGTCAATATCAAACTGGAAATATAGATCTCGGATAGGTTTGAGCCTCAAAGATCGACATTTTACCAAATGCGGACCGCTTCGCATTTTGTGAAAAAATCAACCGGAGGATATAGCTTGTTCCATTTATCTTTGCCGTAAAATCGTAAAACATGCAGGTAATCGAAAAACCCTTAGCCGGAACGGAAGTACGTTATGACAAGGCCACCTACATGAAATGGTATGAGACCATGCTTCGTGTTCGTCGGTTTGAAGAGAAGACCCTCCTCATGTACAGTCAGCAGAAAATCCGCGGGTTTTGCCATGTTTACATCGGCCAGGAGGCGATTGCCGGCGGGCTCGCTACGGCCATCCGGCCCGAGGATGCGGTGATCACGGGATACCGTCAGCACGGCATTGCGATTACCCGAGGCCTGACCGCTTCATCCTGCATGGCGGAGTTGTTCGGTAAAATTGACGGTTGTGTCAAAGGCAAGGGCGGTTCCATGCATTTTTTTTCAGAAAAACACCGCTTTTTCGGCGGTAACGGCATCGTGGGAGCCCAGATTGGCATTGGCACCGGCATTGCTTTTGCCGAAAAATACAAGGGCACGGACAATATCTGTGTCACCATGTTTGGCGACGGGGCGGCCCGCCAGGGTATTTTATTTGAAAGCGCCAACATGGCCATGACCTGGGGCCTCCCGGTCCTGTACATCTGTGAAAACAACGGGTATGCCATGGGTACTTCGGTCAGCCGGAGCAGCAATATGGTGGATATTTATAAAGTGGGAGCTGCCTTCAACATGCCCAGCAAACAGGTGGACGGCATGAACGTGGAGAAAGTGCACGAAGCGCTCACCGAAGCCGCCGCTTATATCCGGGCAGGGAACGGTCCCTATTTCCTCGAAATCATGACCTACCGGTACAAAGGGCATTCGGTGAGCGATCCCGCCACCTACCGGACCAAGGACGAATTGCACCATTACATGGGCATGGACCCGATTTCAAATCTTGAGGAAAAATTGCTCAGTCAATCCATCTGCACCGAACAGGAGATCCTGACCATCCAGGACCAACTCAAGGCAGAAATGGATGAAGCCGTTCGGTTTGCGGAAGAATCCCCCTTCCCGCCCGCAGAAGAATTATACACCGACAACTACGTACAGCCCGATTATCCCTTCCTCCGGGACTGATCTCCCGCTGATTTTGAGGCCTTAACAAATTAGTTTTTTAGACAAAGCCGGATTTGGTTCGATGGGTTGATATTATTATCTTTGCGCAAATTTTTCAAGACCTGGCATGGCAAAAGTTAAATCAAGTGTGAAAAAAGCGGACGAAAAACTGCTTGATCTGGTTGAAGTGCAGCAGAAAACCAAAAGTTTTTTTGAACAGCATCAGCAAAAGATTTCCATTATCGGGGGCGCTTTGGTCCTCGGCCTGGCAGGATACCTGGCCTACCTGTTTTTATATCTCCAGCCCCGGCAGGAAAGGGCGGTGGAACAGATGATGGTAGCCCAGCAACAATTTGAAAAAGACTCCTTCCGGTTGGCCCTGACCAATCCCGGCGGCGGCTATTCCGGATTCCTGGACATCATTGACTCCTACAAAGGGACGAAGACCTCCAACCTGGCCAAGTATTACGCCGGCATTTCATACCTGCACCTGGGACAATATGATGCAGCGATCGATTACCTGGAAGATTTCAGTCCCAAGGATGAAGTGACGACCATTACCCGGGCCGGCAATCTTGGCGATGCCTGGTCGGAAAAGAAAGACTTCAACAAAGCCATGAGTTATTACAAACAGGCGATCGCCGCGGGGAAAAATGAATTGCTGACCCCTTATTATATCAAAAAAGCCGGGCTTCTTTACCTGTATCAGAAAGACAACGCCAATGCGCTCAGCCAGTTCAACGAACTGAAAACCCAATTCCCCCTTTCTCCGGAAGCCAGCGATATCGATAAGTATATCGTCAAGGCCGGGGGTACCGCAGAATAAAACCAGTCTGCAAGTCCAGGTATTTTAAGTTTTTGGATGGAGCGTATTCGCACCGTATCCCTTAACCTTTCATTATTGCAGGCCTTTCGAAAAATTAAGGACAAACTGTTTTTTCGCCAGTTCGAGCTCTTCAATATTGCGGTTGATCCTGGGAGTTTCCGCATCCAGGGTTTTTAACATTCTCACCACTTTGTCCCGGGTGGCCAGGGTATTGTTGAGGGCGTTGTAAATCTTTTGCTGGATGATCCAGTCCGTGATCAGGTTGTCAAAAAAGACATCTATAAACCGGTTAAAATTATCGAGCTGAAGCTGAAAATCCTGCGGAATGTTGCGGTACACGTCGATCAGCTCTTTCTCAAAGCGTTTAAGCTGGTGGTTTGCCTCGTAGGCCCAGTCCTTGGCCTTGTCGATCGCAGTGTATTTAAGGTGATTGCTCATCGGGTTCCGGCCCGACATGTCCCATTGTCCCCAGTTGTGGGCTTGCTGGAGGCCGGCCACCACCCCATCGATGCATTCCAATGCTTTTTCACCAGCTTTGGCGGCCTCGTCCACATCGATCTTTAGCCTCTGCAGGGTTTCGATCTGGCCGTTTAGTTTACGGAGTTCGGAAGTGCCGGCGCTCTCCGCATTCATCAGTTCTTTTTCCTGGAGGAGGCTGAGTTCGTTGAGCCTTTTTTCGATCTCAGGGCCGGCGCTGATCTTTTTGCGGAGAATATTGTTTTCAAATTCCAGGAGCTCAAGGTTTTTCCTTACCTGATCGTATTTCAGGGAGACCTGGAGGTATTCCTGCTTTTCTTTTTCCACCTGTTCCTGCTGGTTCCCGAGCACTTTATAAAAAAGGGCTTTCATACCGATCTTTTCCAGCTTTTCCATATCCTGGTATTCCTTTTCGATCATTTTTTCCAGCCGGGCAAGGTCCTGCCTGGCCTGGTTGATTTCGGAGCTCAATTCTCCCAGGCGGGATTCGGATTTTTTTACGGCTTGATGTTCTTCCAGGAGCCGTTTAATTTCTTCTTGCAAAGGAGTCATGGATAAGAATTGATTTTGGCACAATCCCCGGTCAAAATTGCAAATAATTCATCTGGAGCATACTAAAAATTTTGGGATTTTCAAAAGAACATAGATAGGAAAAAAATATATACAATTTTTCTTAAATTAATATTTTCTTAATATCCCCATCGTACTTTTGCCCGCGAAATCAAATATAACCTGAGAAATATGAGCGACTTTCACTTTATCCCAAAGAAAGTATTTATTACTTTATTTTTCTCCATTCTGGCCGGATGGTCATTCGGACAGGGTGTTACCTCCGCAAACATTGCGGGATTGATTACCGACAGCGAGGGCGAAGCGCTGATCGGTGCCACCGTGTTGGCCCTGCACGAACCTTCCGGCTCCAGGTACGGGACTTCTACACGGGAGGACGGACGATTTGCCCTACCCAATGTACGTATCGGCGGTCCCTATACCATCACGGTCAGTTATGTGGGTTATAAGGATTATCAGGAAAAAAACATCACCCTTTCCCTCGGCCAGACCCTTCAGTTCAATGTCAGCCTGGCCGACGAATCCGCGGTAATTCAGGAGATCATCGTGACCAGCGACAAAGGCTCCGTACTGAGTTCAGAACGTACCGGAGCGGGAACCAATATTAAAAAAGAGCTTCTTGAAGCCATGCCCACGATCAGCCGGGGCTTAAACGATTTTCTCAGGTATGTTCCCCAATCCCGCTCTTCCTCCGTGGCTTCCACCACCGGCGCCGGGACCTCCTTCGCCGGCCAGGACAGCCGTTTTAATAACCTGACGATCGACGGTACCATTTTTAATAACAGTTTTGGCCTGGCCAGTGTACCGGGAGGACAAACCAGTTCCACCCCCATTTCCCTGGATGCCATCGAAGAGATCCAGGTCAGCCTTGCCCCCTATGACGTCCGGCAGGGTGGATTCACCGGCGCCGGCGTAAATGCCGTGACCCGCTCCGGCACCAACAAAACCCAGGGATCGGTCTTTTACAATCGCAGGAATGAAAGCCTGACCGGTAAGAAAGCTGCGGGAACGTCTATTGTGCGTTCGGATTTTGACGTCCAGCAATTCGGAGGTCGGCTGGGCGGAGCGATTATAAAGAACAAATTGTTTTATTTTATCAATTTTGAACAGGAAAAAAGAACGGATCCTTCTTCCACCTTCATTGCCAACAGAGGCACCACGGGCAATAACGTCACCCGGGTGCTGGCTTCTGACCTGGACCAGTTGTCCACTTTCCTGAAATCCAAATTCAGCTACGATCCAGGGCTTTATGAAAACTTCCCCCTCCGGACGGAAAGCCACAAGGGACTAGCTAAAATCGATTATAACATCAACGACAACAACCGCCTGAGCGTCCGCTTTAATTATCTCAAATCCCTGAGGGACGTGACCGCTTCCAACAGCGGCGTATTCAGCGGCAACCGCAGCAATAACCTTTTCGCACTGAACTTCCAGAATTCCAATTACATCATCAACAACGACCTCTATTCCGGCATCGTGGAACTCAACAGCATCATCGGCACCAAATTTGCCAACAATATGCAGCTGGGTTTCACCGCCAACCGCGATTACCGGAGCAGCGGAGGAGGGGTATTCCCCCTGGTGGATATCCTGAAGGACGGAACCACCTATACCACTTTCGGATATGAACCTTTCACCCCCAACAATATCCTGAACACGGATACCTGGCAATTTAAGGATGACCTCACCTTTTACCGGGGCCAGCATACCATCACTGCCGGGGTAAACTTCGAATCCTTTAAGTTTGACAACACCTTTACCCCAACCTACTACGGCCAATACATCTTTAATTCGCTGGATGATTTTTATGCTGCGGCCAACGGAAATGCAGACATTACCCTGGCCAGGTATGTGCTGACTTATTCAGCCCTGCCCGGGAAGGCCCTTCCCACGGCTACGACCCGTGCCTACCAGCCGGGAGTTTATCTCCAGGATGATATTGCCCTGTTCAAAGACCGTTTGAAACTGACGGTTGGCCTGAGGGCGGACATGCCTTTCTTCGGCAATACGGCAAGGAACAACGCGGAAGTCGAGACCTTTACTTTCAAAGATGCCGAAGGAAGTCCTTTGAAATTGAGCACCTCCAAACTTCCCGACGCCAAAGTCTTATTTTCTCCCAGGGTAGGATTCAACTGGGATGTCAACGGAGACCGGACTTTCCAGGTCCGGGGCGGAAGCGGGATCTTCTCCGGAAGGCCTGCCTTCGTATGGATTTCCAACCAGGTCGGAAACAATGGGGTGCTTACGGGATCGCTGTCTGTCAACAGCACCAAAGCCTATCCCTTTTCTCCTGATGTCACCGCCCATATTCCGGATAATGCCACCTCTCCCCCAACCTATAATATCGCCGTTACGGACCCCAATTTCAAATTCCCCCAGTTGCTCAGGACCAATATCGGTGTGGATATGAAACTGCCCCTGGGTATGGTGGGGACCCTGGAAGGGATCTTCAGCAAGAACCTGAACCAGGTGTATTATATCAATGCCAACCTGGAACCGGCAACTGGAGCTTATAGCCTGCCGGACGTAAGGCCTACTTATCCTGGTTTGGGATTGTCCGGGACTACTCAGGCCAATGCACTCCGCATCAACGACAAGATCACCGATGCCATACTCCTGACCAATTCGAGCAAAGGCTATACTTATTCGCTCACGGCACAGATCCAGAAACAATTTGCCCGGAATTTCTTTTTCAACGGCGCATACAATTTTGCCGAAGCCAAAGACCTGATGACGGCAGGATCTATCGCCTTTTCCTCCTGGAGGGACAATCCCAGCCGCCTTGGCAACAACCGCCAGGAACTGGCCTTTTCGGACAACGACCAGAGGCACCGGATCATCGCGGCCCTTTATTATAAATTCAATTACGGCTGGGGAGGTACGGGTATCAACCTCGGCTTCCAGACCGGAAACCAGGGAAGGGTGACCTATACCGTCAACGGGGATGTCAATGGCGACGGACTGACTACCAACGACCTTTTATTTATTCATAAGAATCCCAACGATATCCAGTTTGAACAGTACACCGTGGGTTCCGGCGCAAATGCCAGGACCATTACCGTGGATGCTCAGAAAGCAGCCTATGATAAATTCCTGAGCAGCGTGGGTTATCTCAATGACAACCGGGGGTCCTATGCGGAAAGAAATGGTTTCCTGCTTCCCTGGCTCACCACCTTTGACGTAAGCCTTACGCAGGATATCAACGTCAATATTGCCGGAAAGAAAAATACCCTGCAGTTCAGGGCGGACCTGGTGAATGCCGGAAACATGATCAATGACCAATGGGGAGTAGGAACCATCACCACGACGACCAATCCCCTGCAGTTCAGGAGCAGAAATGCCGCTACGAATCAACCGGTATATCGTTTTACCGAAATCAGCAATAAATTCCCTGAAACCGGTACCCGTTATGGAAGCCGCCTGACCGACGTATGGCAGATCCAGCTGGGTGCCCGCTACATATTCAACTAATATTTATTGAACCTAGTATCAATAAATTACAGAGGGCCGTGTCGGGGGGCACGGCCTTTCTTTTTTTAGGTCCGAGGTTAGAGGTTAGAGGTCCGAGGTTGGAGGTTAGAGGTTTTGATTTACATTTGTCCAATGACAAGGATGCTGAACAGGCAGGCGTTTGGTGATCCGGCAAATGCCGGCAATTGGCCTACTGAAAAAGAAGCCCGTGACTTACTGGAAAATTGGGTCCCCAATGAAAAGCTCAGAAACCACATGTTCCAGGTAGGCTGGCTGCTCCGGTGCTGGGCAAAAGAGAAGGAGGGGCTCGATGAACACCATCAATGGAAATGGCAGGTCACCGGCTGGCTGCATGATGCGGATTGGGAAAAATGGCCGGAGACCCATTGCCAGAAAATAGTGGAAGAACTCGAACAAAGGCAGACCGACCCGGAAGTCATAAATGCCATCGCGGCACATGGCCCGGCCCATTTCGGCGTGGAACCGAAGACCAGGCTGGATAAAATGTTATATGCCTTTGACGAGTTGTCCGGTTTTGTGCACGCATATTCCCTGATGCGGCCCGGTGGTTATCAAGGCATGGAAACCAAAGGAGTCTTAAAAAGGCTTAAAGACAAGACCTTCGCCGCTCAGGTCTCCAGGGAAGATATCCGGGATGCTGCGGAGCGAATTCCCATGCCGGTAGAAGAACTGATTGATTTTGTCATTAGCCACCAGGCAGATACTCCCCAGATCAAATCCAGACCATGACCAAAATAACGTGCATGCCCCCTGCCCTGCAGTTTTCTCTGGCCAACTGCAAGGCGATGCTATGGTCCATTTTGTTTACTGAATTTTTGATCTTCAGCACGGCATGCCGGAAAGCCAAGGGTCCGCCCCCCGCCTATGAAACCGTGTCTCTTGAAGGTTCCGACCAAAAAAAGGTCTTTAAACGCGACAGCCTTGGAAACCTTTTGGTGGAGGGAGTCATTTTTCAGGGAAAAAGAAACGGGTCTTGGGTCACTTATCATCCTTCCGGGCAAGTGGAAACCATAACCAATTATTTGGAAGACCGTAAAAACGGCTTATACCTCCGCTTCGGCCAAAACAACCAGATCGAAGAGCAGGCCTCTTATATGGATGACCTGCTGGAAGGAACCTTCATTCGTTACCAATTTGGGCACCTCGACGAAAGGATTGAATACAAAGCAGGCAAGAAAAACGGCCGGGCCATAAAATATTACCTCAGGGGAGGGATGCAGCGGGAGATGGAATTTAAGGACGATGTGCAGGACGGCTTTTACCGTTTCTATGGCGAGGACGGCACCAAACAGATCGAAGAAGTCTACAGAGCGGGAAAAAAAGTCAGCGGAGGCATAATCCTTTCGAAATAAGCATGATCCTAAACCTCCTGAGTGATACCACCCCTCTTAAATTCTCCGGGAAAAATGGACAGAGAACCGTGCTGGACCCCATCCGGAAAAAATGGCTGGCACTCACGCCGGAAGAACTGGTGCGGCAGCTTTTTGTAGTCTACCTGATCCGCAAATTAGAATACCCGGCCTCCCGCATTGCCGTGGAGAAACAGATCCGGATGGACCGGACCATTAAGCGTTTTGATCTGGTGGTTTACTCTTCCGCCCTGGCGCCTTTCCTCCTGATCGAATGCAAATCGCCGGAGGTCATGCTTGATGAACAGGTCGTCTCGCAGGTCGTGAGGTATAACCTGGCCGTGAAGGCTGATTTTCTCTGCATCGTCAACGGCTTGGAATGCAGGGTTTTTCAAAAATCGGAGGATGGACGATGGAGGGAGGTCGACTTCCTTCCGGCCTATATTCCCTGAGTATTTTCCCGGAATCCAAATCAGGGTTTTCCTGATTATCTTTACCCGATGCGACCAATGAAAATTCTGATCACGGGCGCTAATGGTCAGATCGGGACGGCGCTGGCTGCGGCCTTGCGCGACCGTTACGGACGTGACAAGGTCCTGTGCACGGATATCTACAAACCGAAAGAAGATCACGGGCCTTTTGAAATGCTGGATATCCTCAATGTCCAGCGCATGAGTGAAATCATTGAAGACCACCACATCACCCAGGTCTATCACCTGGCTGCGATCCTCAGCGCCAACGGGGAATGGAATCCCAAAAAGACCTGGAACGTGAACCTGAATGGGCAACTCAGCATCCTCGAGCTGGCCCATCAATACCAGATGGACAAGGTTTTTTTTCCCAGCACCATCGCCATCTTCGGATCCACCACCCCAAAGTCCAATACGCCCCAGCACACGGCCGCCGAGCCTTCGACCGTCTATGGGATGAGCAAACTGGCCGGTGAACTGTGGTGCCAATATTATCATTCCAGGTACGAGGTGGATGTGCGGAGCCTCCGGTACCCGGGGATCATCGGTTGGCAAAGCGCTCCCGGAGGAGGTACCACGGATTATGCCGTTGAAATTTTCCACGCGGCCATCCGGCAGGAGGCCTATACCTCCTACCTCAGTGAGGACACTTTTCTGCCGATGTTGTACATGGATGACGCCATCCGGGCCACCATTGAGCTGATGGAAGCCCCTGCCGGGCAAATCAGTATCCGTACCAGCTATAACCTTTCCGGCCTGAGTGTAAGCCCCGGAACCCTTTACCGGGAAATCAAAAAACACCTTCCGGATTTTACCATCCGTTATGAAGAAGACTTCCGGCAAAAAATCGCGGAAAGCTGGACGGAGAGCATCGATGATTCCGTTGCCCGGAAAGACTGGGGCTGGCGGGAAACTTTTGACCTTTCCAGGATGACCCAAGATATGCTGGCCCATCTTGGTGCGCCCGTAAGACCGGAAACCTGAGCCTCCCTCCCTCTCGCGGGAGGTAAAAAATGAATAAATTGCAAGACATGAAAAGACTGTTTTTTTTCAGCCTCTTGTTGCTTTGTTTAAAGCTTCAAAGTCAGGATCAAACCAACCCGTATCAAACCCCTTCTGCGGACCTGGTGGACCTGGTCAACGCCCCACCCTCCCCTTCGGTTTTATTCACCAGGAATGGCGGCTGGATGATCATTCAGCAAAGACAGGCCATGATGGACATTGCTGACCTGGCGCAACCGGAACTCCGTATAGGAGGTCTTCGCATCAACCCGGCGACCTTTTCTCAAAGCAGGATACCATTCATAGTCTCCTTAAAACTGAAAGAAAGCCGGTCCGGCCGCGAATACGATTTGGAGGGTTTGCCGGAGAACCCAAAGTTTTCCTTTGTACGTCTTTCTCCTGACGAACAAAAACTGGCATTCATCCATCAATCTGCCCAGGGCAATGAATTGTGGGTGGCGGATCTCAAAACGAGGAAAACAAAGCGGTGGAGCAATGTTTTTATTAATTCATCCACCGGAAATCCGTACCAGTGGGTCCATGGGGCAGAGATCCTCGCCAAGGCCGTACGGGAAGGCAAGCAGCCCCCCCGGGAAAATCCAGTGCCGCCTGGGCCCGTAATCCAGGAGACCGAAGGCGTGGCTGCTCCTGCCGCCACATTCCAGGACTTGCTCAAAAACCCTTTTGATGAAGCGCTTTTCGAATATTATTGTTCCGTGGACCTGGTCCGGATCAGTGCGGAAGGGACCCTGCCGGTAAGCAGGGATCTGATCGCCGGCCGTTTTGACTTGTCCCCGGATAAAAAATACATCCTGCTTCACCGTATTAAAAAACCATTTTCCTACCTCGTCCCATACAGCCGCTTTGCCACCCAGATTGAGATCCTGGACCTCTCGGGCAAAACAGTTCGGATCCTCGCGGACAATCCCCCCGATGAAGTCAGGCCCAGGGGATTTGACGCCGCGTCCAGGCTCCCCCGCAATTTCCAGTGGAGGGATGACCTTCCCGCCACCATTTGCTGGGTACAGGCCCTGGACGAAGGGGATCCCAAAAAAAAGGTTGAATTCCGGGATGCCCTCCAGCAACTTGAAGCCCCTTTCAGCGGCAGCCCCCTGACTCTATACCAATCCGGCATGAGGCTGCAGGACGTGTACTGGTCCGATAAATACCTCGCCTTCGCCCGCGAAGGATTGTTTGCCACCAGGCAAATCCTGATAAAGAAATTTAATCCCTTTCTTCCCGACCTCGCGCCCGATACCCTTTTTGCTTATTCCTCGCAGGATGCTTATAATGATCCCGGCGAACCGGTCCTGGCAGAAAATCAATACCACCGGCAGGTCGTGATGACCAACCCCGCAAAAAACCTGATCTATACGATCGGCAAAGGGGCCTCTCCGGACGGCGATATGCCTTTCCTTTCTTCCTTTGACCTGAAATCCAAAAAACAGGAGATCCTCTGGAGATGCAAGGCCCCTTATTATGAATACCCGGTTCATGTGATCGATCTTCAGGAGGGCAGTTTTATCACCTCCAGGGAATCCCAAACGGAAAACCCGAATTATTATCTGAGGAATTACAAGGGACTTAATCCCACTGCACTCACCTCCTTTCCGAATCCCCAGCCCCAGCTGGCAAACCTGAAAAAAGAAAAAATAGAGTACCAAAGGGCGGATGGGCTAAACCTCACCGCAGTGTTGTACACTCCGAAGGGATATGATAAAACCAAATCCGGGCCTTTACCCGTTTTGATGTGGGCTTATCCGCGGGAATATAAATCGGCCAGCGATGCGGCCCAGGTGCGGGGCTCTAAATACAGTTTCACCCGGATCACCTATGGTTCTCCTGTTTTCTGGGCGCTCAGGGGATATGCCGTGATGGATCAGACCGAGATGCCTATTGTGGGTTCGGGCGACGAGGAACCAAACGATACCTATATCGACCAATTGGTGAAAAATGCCGAAGCCGCAGTGGAAAAGATAAGTTCCATGGGGATAGGAGACAAGAACCGGATCGGTGTGGGAGGGCATTCCTACGGGGCTTTTATGACGGCCAATTTATTGGCGCACAGCGATTTGTTTGCAGCCGGAATTGCCCGTTCAGGAGCTTATAACCGCACGCTCACCCCATTCGGATTCCAAAACGAACAAAGAAGTTTCTGGGAAGCCCCCGAGGTCTATCATGCGATGTCTCCCTTTTCCCATGCGGATAAGATCAAAGAACCGATATTGCTCATTCACGGCGAGGCGGACAACAATACCGGCACCTTCCCCATGCAAAGTGAACGTTTGTTTCACGCAATAAAAGGAAACGGGGGCACCGCCCGCCTGGTCATGTTGCCCCACGAAAGTCATGGTTACGCCGCCAAAGAAAGCATCTACCACATGCTCTACGAAATGGACCAGTGGCTTGAAAAAAATGTAAAAAACGCGGGCGTCAAATCCACCAAACCCAAATCCTGATCATGAATCAATCGGTATTGACCTCTTTAAGGGATGAGCTGGATCAGCTCAAAGCGAACAACCTTTATAAAAAAGAAAGGACGATCACCGGCCCTCAGGGCGCGGTGATCCAGACCCTGGAAGCGGGGGAAGTGCTCAACTTCTGTGCGAACAATTACCTTGGTCTCTCCAGTCATCCGGAGGTGATCCGGGCAGCCAAAGAAACCATAGACAGCCATGGTTACGGCATGTCCTCCGTGCGTTTTATCTGCGGTACCCAGGATATCCATAAAAAACTGGAAGGCGCCCTGTCGGAATTCCTGGACATGGAGGATACCATCCTTTATGCCGCGGCCTTTGATGCCAATGGCGGCGTATTCGAACCCTTGCTCCAGGAAGAAGATGTCGTGATATCGGACGAACTCAACCACGCCAGCATCATCGACGGCATCCGGCTGTGTAAAGCGGGCCGGAAACGCTTTCTGCACAACGACATGCAGGACCTGGAAGAAAAACTCAGGGAATCGGGATCCGCCCGCCGCCGCATGATCGTGACCGACGGGGTCTTTTCGATGGATGGAACCATTGCCAGGCTGGACCTCATCTGCAATCTTGCGGAGAAATACGATGCCATGGTCATGATCGACGAATGCCATGCCACCGGTTTTATGGGTAAAACCGGCAGGGGGACGCATGAATACCGGGATGTCATGGGACGCATCGACATCATCACCGGTACCCTGGGCAAGGCTTTGGGAGGGGCCAGCGGGGGATTTACCTCCTCCCGCCGCGAAGTCATCGAAATACTCAGGCAAAGGTCCAGGCCCTACCTGTTTTCAAATACCCTCGCTCCTTCCATCACCGGCGCCTCACTGCGCGTCATCCAATTGCTGAGTGAATCCACGGCACTGAGGGATAAACTTGAAAAAAATACTGCCTGGTTTCGCCAGGCTATTCATGAGGCGGGTTTCGACATTCTGCCCGGCAGCCACCCAATCGTCCCCATCATGCTCTATGACGCGGCCCTGGCCCAGGAATTTGCAGCGAAACTGTTATTGAAGGGAATCTATGTCATCGGCTTTTTTTTCCCCGTCGTGCCCAAGGGAAAAGCCAGGATCCGGGTGCAGATCTCCGCTGCGCATGAACCGGTGCACCTGGAAAAAGCCGTTCAGGCATTTACGGAAGTCGGCAGGGAATTGGGAGTGATTAAATAAAAGGAAAAGGTTCTTCAATTCTGTTTATTCCAGATCAGGTATTTCCCATCTTCCGTTTTGAACACCAAAGCGCCGTTATGAAAAAGGTATGGGTGAAGCCTCAGGTATTCTTTTTCACCGGCAGGCCGGACATACATGACCTGATTTTGGGTGTACCAATGCCCCGTGAGGTCGGTAGTCCGGTTTGCAATGCTGCTCCAATCGGTCCCCCCGGCGCTCCTTGCCTTTTCCTGTATGAAACGGCCATCCTCATAAAGGGATAAATAATAGACCGTCACCAGGCTGGCAGCGCTGGTCCCTGTTCCTGAATTCAGGATATCTTCTTTCATCCACCGGCCAACCACCGCGGGGTCCCTCGGCAAACCATCCTGTGCAGCGGTCAGGGTTTTTTCATGATTAAAAGGCCCGGCCGGCTGTTTAGAAGGTTCAGCTAACCTGACAAATTCCGCTTCCACCCGGGATTGGTCCGGTAATAGGATGGTTAATCTCAAGCCGGTCTCCGAGATCCTGAAATTGAAGGTGGCCAGGGCGATCTCGGTTCCGGAAATCAGCAGGCTTCCACGGCAATCCTTTCCCTCTGCCTTGGCCCTGATGTCAAAGGTGTTACCGGTTTCATGGTATTTACCGGTGACCCCGTCCCCTTGTTGCACGAGTTCCATGCGCGCCGGGTCTCCATTTATTTTGCCTTCAAAGGTCCCGGAAAAACTGCTTTGGGCATTGGTGCACCAGGCCAGAAAGAAGTATCCCAGAAACCCTATTGCTTTCAGCGGCACCCGGTTATCTTTTCTGAAAGTCAAGGGATACGCTGTTGATGCAATACCTCATCCCTGTAGGCCTGGGGCCGTCGTCGAATACATGGCCCAGGTGGCCTCCGCACCGCGCACAAACCACTTCGGTGCGGCTCATGCCGTGGGTATTGTCTGCATAATCGGCCAGGCTTTCCCTGGAGATCGGTTGGTAAAAACTTGGCCAGCCCGTTCCGGATTCGAACTTGGTATCCGAACTGAACAGCGGCAACTGGCAACCCCGGCAGGTATAGACCCCTTTCTCATGATGGTCCCACAGATCCCCTGAAAAGGCCCGTTCCGTTCCTTTTTGCCTGAGGACGAGGAATTCCATTGGGGAGAGTTCCTTTTTCCATTCTTCCTCCGATTTTACCATTTTTTTAATGGTATCTGAGGCGGCGGCGGTTACGCTTTCCGTGACAGGCATGGGTTGCTGGTTGAGCTGGTTACAAGCGGTGTAAAGGGTAAACAGGAAAAGGATGATTTTCATATCAATTGGTTATTGTTATTAATTGTCTTTTGGGTTGGCCTCATCAAACCGGTGGTCGTCCTGCTCGGCCAGGGACACGATTTTCCGGATGGCCAGGGTGATCATCATGATCAAAAAGTACACCATAAAAAACACCAGATAAAGCCAGCGAAAACTGCCGGCTTCATCCATGGAAAGGTGACTCAGCCATTTTGCCGACCAGGCGCTGAGGAAGGCCAGTCCTATAAAACAGGAGATCGAATAGGTCCAGTACCTGTACCCCGTGGAATACAACAGGCCCAGCACCACGTTGTAAATTGAAAAAAGCAATAGAAAGGCAATGTTCAGGGTCCAGGGTATCCGGCTTTCAAATTCGATTCCCCCAAAGGCCAGCAATTTCACCAGGAGGTTTGCTGCGAGCATGACTAAAAACACGAACCCGGCCTGTACCGCCGGACGGGCGGCCCAATGACGGAAACCGGTATCGGTCAAAAGCATCCCTAAAATTACACGATTTCACCCATCAGGTCATAGTCTTCGGCGCCCGTGATGCGTATGGAGACCAGGTTGCCGGGCTGGAGGCTTTCTTTTGTCGGGGCCAGGTGGATTTCCTGGTCGACTTCGGGGCTGTCCGCCTCAGAACGGCCAACCCAGTGTTTTTTCTCCTTGCGGTCGATCATGACCGGGAGGATCCGGCCAATTTTAGATTCATTCTTCATCCGGGATATGTCCCGCTGGATTTCCATGATGCGGTCGGCCCTGGCGGTTTTGATTTCTTCCGGGACCAAATCCTGCAGGGAATATGCTTCCGTATCTTCCTCGGGGGAATAAGTAAAAACCCCCAGCCGGTCGAATTGCATGGCCGTGATAAAATCGCACAATTCGTCAAACTCCTTCTCTGTTTCATTGGGAAAACCGACCAACAGGGTCGTACGCAGGGCGATCCCGGGTATTTTATCCCTGATCTTGCCGATCAGGTCGATGGTTTCCGATTTCGTGATTTGCCTTCGCATCGCTTTCAGGACCGCGTCGCTGGCATGCTGAAGAGGCAGATCCAGGTATTTGCAGATTTTTGGATTGACGGCCATTTCATCCAGGATCTCAAGTGGAAATTTACTGGGATAAGCGTAATGCAGCCGGATCCATTCTATGCCTTCCACCTGGCCGAGAGCCGCGAGCAATTCCGGAAGTTTTCTCTTTTTATAAAGATCCAGGCCATAATACGTCAGTTCCTGTGCGATGAGGATCAGTTCCTTTACCCCGCGGGCCGCCAGGAATTCCGCTTCATGCACAAGGCTTTCCATCGGCCGGCTGACATGCCCGCCCCGCATAAGGGGTATGGCACAGAAACTGCAGGTCCGGTTGCAGCCTTCCGAGATTTTAAGGTATGCGTAATGGCCGGGTGTGGAAATCATGCGTTCCCCGAGCAGTTCTTTCTTATAATCAGCCTGCAGGTTGGCCAGGAGGGCGGGAAGGTCCATGGTACCAAACCAGGCGTCCACTTCAGGGATTTCCGTTTTTAACTGGTCCTTATAACGCTGGGAAAGGCAGCCGGTCACAATCAACCGGTCCACCCTGCCCTCATTTTTGGCTTCCGCGTATTCGAGGATGGTATCGATGGATTCTTTTTTGGCCCGTTCAATGAAACCGCAGGTATTGACGACAATCACCTTGGCGTCGCTTTGATCGGCATCGTGTTCTACTTCAAATTGGTTGTGTTTCAGTTGGGTGATCAGGTTTTCGCTGTCCACGGTATTTTTGGAGCACCCGAGGGTGATCACATGGATCTTATTCTTTTTTTGTCCTTTTAATCTCACCGGCTTCGCCTAATTTTGGGCAAAAGTAAGGTTAAGCCGGTGCAATTATCCATGAAATTTACCCGTTCTGTTCCCGTGATAAGGGGTTGGCTGATCGTGGGGTACCTGGTGTATATGGGCGTCTATGGATTTGGCCAGGTAGGGATAAAGGCGGTAGGCACTTTTGCAAAAAACCGCATTGCGGAGATCACCAGCCAGGAGAGGCTTTTTTCCTCCCGCTTTGGCCTTGGGGCGGATTATTGGTTCCGGCTGAAAAAATACAGGCTCGAATTTCTTCCATCCATCCATCTTCAGTATGGCCGGGAACGCTTTAATATTACAGACCAGGTGGTGGGAGATCTCAGTTGGTCCAGCCTGGACTTCGCGCCCGCCATTCAGTTTTATCCGCTCGATTTTTTCAGTGATTGCCAGTGCCCGACTTTTTCCAAACAAGGTAAATTCCTGAAAAAAGGTTTGTTCCTCAGTCTGGCGCCTGGAATCGGTTATCACGTGTTAAATTCAAAAAACCTGAATGAATCCTCTGGCGATTGGCTGCTCTTCGGCAGGGCGGGTCTCGGCCTAGATATCGGACTTTCGGACTTGCTGACCCTCAGCCCGGCGGTGCACTACCAGCTCAGCCAAAACATGAACTGGAGCCGCTATTTCCTAAGCTCAAATTCGGCATCCCTGGACATCAACAGCGGTTTGTTCCTATCCCTCCGTCTCGGGTTGAGAATGGATAAAAACCGGTATTGATTTAAACGGGTCCTTGCCTCGTCAGCCCAGGGTGGACGTCAGACTTGCTTCCAGGCTTTGTTTTTCATGGAAAAAAAGCCGCATGCCCTTCAGGTATTCCGGTTCCAGGAGGTATTGGATGTTCCGGTTAAAATACTGCTTGAGGAACGGAGCATCGTAACTGGAATTGTTATGTATGGCGGCGTCGATATGATCCAGTCCAAACTGGAGCGCTTTATTAAATCTCCGGATAAAATCGGGATTTGGGAGTCGATTGTACATCCAGACCGCAAAAACAAAAGGCAGTCCGGTATAATCCTTCCAGGCCTGTCCGAGGTCAAAGACATAGGGATACCGCGGGCTCATGAGAAGGGCCCGGTCCCCAATGACCAGACCTGCGGTATTTCCATGGATGGCATTTTCAAATCCTTCCCCGGCCGCCTGGAAACGGGGGAACAACTTCCAATATTTTTCAAGCAGGATCCGGACCAGCAGCACGGAGGTCCTGGACTGGTAATCCAGCAGGACCTTGTTCACCTGGTGCAGCGGCACCTCAGACAAGAGGCATACGCTGGCCACCGGGCCATCGCAAGCGATACCGTAAGGGCTGAATAAAGCATCCGGGAAGGACGTCAAAGCCCCGACCGGTACCAGGGAAATATCCACTTTTTGTTCGGTAAAATACCGCGCGCACAGGGAGGGCATCACTTCGATGAGCTCCATTTCATGGACAAAACCCGAAGACCTCAGTCCATGGAGGAAGGGCAGCGTGTTGAGGTAATTGACGATGGCAACTTTGGGAACGGACATCATCAATGGTTGACTACGGGCAGTGCATAATAGGGCCTTGAAGGACCGGCGACCAAAGGCTCCGTGTATTCTTTCAGGATCCGGTACAGGGTATCCCGTTCAACGGGAAGCCGGCCTGCCCGTTGAATCAATAGGACCAGTTCTTCGGTGGTCATGGCCGGATTCTGCTCTTCGGAACCCGCCATGGAATATATTTTGGTTGTGTCATCAATGGTGCCATCCAGATCATCGACTCCGAAGGACAGGGACAACTGGGCCATTTCCCTTCCAAGCATGGGCCAGTAACTTTTTATATGGTCGAAATTATCCAGGTAAAGCCGGCTGACTGCATAATTCTTCATGTCCTCCAGGGTCGTAACTTCGGGTATATGGGACATCTCGTTGTCTTTATTCCTGAATTTCAGCGGTATGAAAGTCTGAAAACCTCCGGTTTGGTCCTGGAGGTCCCTCAGCCTTCGCATGTGATCCACCCGGTGGGCATAGGATTCAATGTGGCCATATAATATGGTTGCGTTTGACCGGCCACCCAATTGGTGCCAGGCCTTATGTATTTTCAGCCAATCTTCCGTGCCGCACTTATCTGCGCAGATCTGCTGACGGATTTCCTCATCAAAGATCTCAGCACCTCCTCCCGGCAGGGAATCCAGTCCCGCTTCTTTTAAGATCATCAGCCCTTCTTCAACGCTTTTTTTTGCTTTTTTGAAAATATAGTGCATTTCCACAGGGGTCAGCGATTTGATGTGCAAGGCCGGGTAAAGGGACTTGATCTCGCGGAAAAGATCCGCGTAAAAGGAAAGATCGTATTGAGGCAGGACCCCGCCTACGATATGCACCTCAGTGATCTCCTTCTGTTTTTGACCGGAAAGGATTTCCAGCATTTGCTCCTTCGTATATTCCCAACCTTCCGATCTTTGTTTGATCAGTCTGGAATAGGAGCAGAATTTGCAGGTATAGATGCAGACATTGGTGGGCTCAATGTGGATATTCCGGTTGAAATAAGTCCGGTGCTGATGTTTTTGTTCCCTTAACCAATTCGCCAGGGCGGCGGTAAAACCCAGGTCCGCCTGGTCATACAGGTATAAAGCCTCGTCATCCCCTATCCTGCGGCCTTCCTTTACTTTTTGCCAGATGGCAGCATCTTGATCTGTACGCACCAGTTGGTCAATGGCATCATGCATATATATTCTTTCCTTCGGGTACAAAGGTAAGGGATAGATGGTAGAACTTGGACTTGCCCCGGAAAGGGTTTTGGGGCAAGTTTTTTTTGCATGCCCGGGCCGGGTGAGGCAAAGAATCAAAGGAACTCCGTAAGTTTAAACATGTTAAAAAACCTGACCCTCTTTGTCCTTTTTCTTTGGTTAGCTCCCGGGGCAGTCCTTTCCGCCCAGGATCAATCCGTCTATGTAAAGAAGGAGTTTATTTCCTCAAAGGGCACCCACTTGCCTTATCGTCTACTCTACCCGGATGTTCCGGCAAAAGGCAAACTCCCCCTGGTCCTGGTCCTGCACGGCGGAGGGGAAAGAGGCAACGACAATGAAAAACAACTCACCCACGGTGCGGGCTTGTTTACGGAGCCGGCCAACCGGAAAAATTTCCCGGCTTATGTGCTATTCCCCCAGTGTCCCGGCGACTCCTACTGGGCCAGCGCCACCATTGACCGGGGCACCAATCCGTTTAAAATCGAAATAGACTACTCCAAGCCGGTTCCCAAAGGCCTGGAAGCCACAATGGAACTGGTCAAGCACCTGGCCAAAACAGAGAAGATTGATAAAAAGAGGATCTATATCACCGGCCTCTCAATGGGCGCCATGGGCACCTTTGAAGCCGTGCACCGCTTTCCAAAGACATTTGCAGCCGCCCTACCCATCTGCGGGATAGCCGACGTCGAAGCCTATAATGCCAGGGCTAAAAAAGTCCCCTTCTGGATTTTCCATGGAGATGCAGATGCCGTCGTGAGCGTTTCAGGCTCCCGGGATATAGTTGCAAAACTCAGGTCCCTGGGTTATACCGTAACCTATACGGAATACCCGGGCGTCAATCACAACATTTGGGACCATGCTTTTAAGGAGGACAATTTCCTGAGCTGGATGTTTTCGAAGAGGAGGTAGGTTAGAGGTAAGAGGCGAGAGGTCAGAGGTCAGAGGTCAGACGCCCTCCCTTCCTCCTGTCTCCTTTTCTCCCTTCCTCCGCCCCACGCACTGGTATCAGAGGTCGCTCACTTTCCTTCCAAAATGAAAGCCCTCCATTTCCAGTCCTTCATTCAGGTAAAGCCGGTGGGCGGTTTTGCGCTGGAACCCGGAGTCCAAAGAAAAATGATCGAAGCCGTTGTTTCTGGCATAGGATTTCAGCCAGGCAAGCAATTGGGTGGCATAGCCTTTTTTTAAATGGTCCGGCAGGGTCACCAGATCGTCGATGTAGAGGGTCTTGCCGCTGTATAAGAAATTCAAGGTGCGATAACCGGCCACCGAATAGGCCAGGCGGTCATCCCCTATAAAAATGATCCGGTATCCTTCTTCAAATAAAACCGGGATCATGGTATAAAAATCCTGATCGCTGAGATGGGGCCGCAAAATTTTTAAGGCGGGAATAATTTTGGGGAGGTCGGATAAGCCCGCTTCGCGGACTGGACTAGGCGTATCGTATTCCATAAAATAAGATCATGAAGGGCTGCAAGGTAAAAAAAACTATACTGGCAAAAAAAAAGCGCCGGAGTTGAGCTCCAGCGCTTTTTATCCTGGTTTTGGAAACCTTAATTTTTGTGGTAACTGGAAGGATTGGATCCTCCCGCTTCAATGATTTCAAGCCTTTTTTTGAATTCATTGGAAAGATCAAATTTGTTTTCCCGCGCATAGATTTCTTTCAGGGCGATCAGGGTATTGCGGTCATTGGGATTGATGGATTCAGCCATTTTAAAGGAAGGTAGACTTTTGTCAAACATGGTAAAGACCTCCACTTTTATGGCTTCATATTTTTTGGAACCCTCCTTGGAATAGTCATCCGCAAGCTTGTTGAGAATGGCGGTCATCCGGGCAGCCACGTTGTAATAAAAGGCGCCCAGGCCGTAATGGGCATCCCCGTTTTTCGGATCGAGCTGGGTGGCTTCGGTAAAATACTTTTCGGCGCTTTTAAAATTAATGTTGGAATTTACGGATGCCATGACGGTGTAATTCCCGGCGGCATCTTTTTCCATTACAATGCTGTCCTTCTGATAAAGATTGTCATACACGTTGCCCAGGGTGGTGTACAGGGAGGTGTTTTTGGGTTCTTTTTCGATGGCCGATTTTAACCGGTCCACCAGCAGGTCCAACCGGCCCAAACGGATAAAATGGTTGATTTCCTTGAACATCAAACCTACGTCATCGGGCATTTTTTTTCTGCCTTCTTCGAGGGCCATTTCCGCCCCTTTGGTATCCCCTGCTTCCATCAGGATTTCATAATTGTTTTCATAGATCCCCCCGTCCTGGTAATTGGCAGCGATCAGTTTATCATTGTACAGTTTGGCTTCCGCAAATTTTTTGGCTTTGACGGCGGAGGCGGCCAGGATGAACAACTGGTTGTTGTAGTCTTCCGGCTTGTCCAGGGCGCTGACCTGGGCATTGGCTTTCATTTTTTCGTGAATCATCAATGAGGCGAGAAAATGGTTAAAAGCCCCTTCAAAATTTCCTTCGTTATATAGTTCGTTGCCGGTGTTGTTCAATTCTCCGGTAAGCCCCTGCAGGCCTTTAAGGGCATCGGATTTTTCGAATTTTTTCTGACCGAGCTCCAGCGCTTTGGAGTAGGCCTCATAGGCTGTAAAAGCGGCCGGAAAATCCAACTTTTCATTATAGGCCGGATTGAGGAGTTTTTGGGTCTGCTGCTTTAAAATATAACCGCCGTAAATCTGTCCTTTGGCCAGGAGCGCCCCGACATTGCTGTTCATGGCCTCGGATTTGAAAACTTCATCTATAGTGGCTTTTGCCTCGTCCAGGGAGGCCCCTTTGGTATTGGGTTCCAGGTTGAAGGCATTGAACGATTTGAGCGCTTTTTTAACCAGCTTTTCCGGGTCTTCCTGGGCAAAGGAAAGGGAAATACCGAGCAGGCTCAACACCGAGAATAAAAGGAGTTTTTTCATTTTCTGCATTTAAATTTTGGAAATATGACGAAAGAAATATCAGTACAAAGTTTATAAAAAGTTAAATGATTTTATAAAAAGCTTAACAAAGTTAAGGAGTGCCGCCGGCTTCGTCAACCGGATGCCCCGAATCTCCGTTTCCGTTTTTAACTTCATCGCTCTCCTTGACGATCACTGTGACATCCGCGATCTCATCCCCCTCGTCCAGCCGGATAAGTTTTACACCCTGGGTGTTCCTGCCCATGACCCGGAGATCAGCCATATCCAGGCGTATCATGATCCCGTGGGTGGTGGTGATCATCAGGTCATGATGGTCGGATACCGCTTTGATCGAAACCACGGTGCCGGTTTTCTCCGTGATGTTCAGGGTTTTTACCCCCTTGCCACCGCGGTTGGTCACCCGGTATTCTTCGAGGTCTGAACGTTTCCCGCTGCCCAGTTCCGAAACCGTGAGGACTGAAGTGGTCTTATCCGAAGGGTCCACACAGATCATGCCCATGACTTCGTCGTTGTCCTCGTCCAGTTCCACACCGGTTACCCCGGCTGCATTCCGGCCCATGGCACGCACTTTGGATTCATTGAAACGGATGGCGCGGCCCTGCTTATTGGCAATCAGGATTTCATTCCTTCCATTGGTGAGGCGGGCTTCGATCAACTGGTCGCCCTCGTTGATCGTAATGGCATTGATCCCGTTGGTTCTCGGCCTGGAAAATTCCTCCACGAGGGTTTTTTTGATAATCCCCTTGCGGGTGCAGAAAACGATATAATGATTATTGATGAATTCCTCATCGCTGAGGTCCTTGATGGATATATAAGCCTTGACTTTGTCGTCGGGCGGCAGGGAAACGATGTTCTGGATAGCCCTGCCGGTACCCGTTTTGGGCGCCTCAGGGATCTCATAAGTCTTCAGCCAGTAACACTTGCCTTGCTGGGTAAACAGGAGGAGATATGCATGGGTGGTGGCGGTGAATAAATGTTCGACAAAATCCTCGTCCCGGGTCTGGCTTCCTTTGGAACCCCTGCCTCCCCTGCCCTGGGAACGGTATTCGGTCACTTTGGTCCGTTTGATATATCCCAGGTGGGTGATGGTGATGACTACTTCCTCGTTGGGGATGATGTCTTCAATATTGATTTCGCTTTCATTGATGGTGATCTCGGTCCTTCGTTCGTCGCCATATCGCTCGGACATCTCCTGCAACTCCTCTTTGATGATCCCCTTCTGCACCGACTCGTTGGCGAGGATCTCCCGGTAGCGCTGAATCAGTTTTTGCAGTTCTTCGTATTCCTCCTTGAGTTTCGCCCTTTCCAGGCCGGTCAGCTGACGGAGGGTGAGGGCCAGGATGGCCTTGGCCTGGATTTCGGAAAGGGAAAAACGAAGCATCAGTTGGTCCCTGGCCTCATCCGGGGTTTCCGATTCGCGGATCAGTTTGATCACCTCATCCAGGTGGTCAATGGCGATGAGGAGGCCTTCCAGCACGTGGGACCGCTCTTCGGCTTTGCGAAGGAGATAACTGGTGCGCCGGATGATCACCTCGAGCCGGAATTTGATGAATTCCTGGATCAATTGTTTCAGGTTGAGCAGGCGGGGCCGGCCATTGACCAACACGATGTTGTTGACCCCGAAGGAACTCTGCAGGGGGGTATATTTATACAGTTGATTCAGTACGATCTGGGCGATCGCATCTTTTTTAAGTGAAACGACCACACGTACCTTGAGTTCGTCCCGCGCCGATTCATCCCGGACATCATGAATGCCTTCAATTTTATCATCCGCCCGGAGTTCGTTGATCTTTGCGATCAGGGTGGACTTGCTCAACTGGTATGGGATCTCGGTGATAATGATCGATTCATGCCCATGGACCGTTTCGATATCGGTCTTTCCCCTCAGCACTACCCTGCCCCGGCCGGTCTCATAAGCTTCCCGGATGCCTTCGGTACCGTAAATGATCCCTCCGGTTGGAAAATCCGGGCCATGGATATGGGCCATGAGTTCGGGGATGGTGATTTCCGGATTGTCGATCTGGGCAATGATCCCGGCCACGACCTCGTTGAGGTTGTGCGGAGGCATATTGGTGGCCATGCCCACGGCTATGCCTGAAGCGCCGTTGATCAGCAGATTCGGGGCTTTGGAGGGCAATACCACCGGCTCTTCCAGGGAGTCGTCAAAATTGAGCCTGAAATCAACGGTTTCTTTGTCCAGATCATCAAGCATTTCCGAGCTCAGCCGGGTAAGGCGACCTTCGGTGTACCGCATGGCGGCAGGACCATCCCCGTCAATATTGCCATAATTGCCTTGTTTGTCCACGAGGGTATACCGCATGGACCAGGGCTGACCCATGCGAACCATGGCTTCGTAAACGGACGAGTCCCCGTGAGGATGGTATTTCCCCAGGACTTCGCCCACGATGCGCGCGGTTTTCTTAAATGGTTTATTGTAATCGAGGCCCAGGTCGGACATGGCATATAAAACCCTCCGGTGGACCGGTTTGAGCCCATCCCGCACATCAGGCAGCGCCCTGGAGATGATCACCGACATCGAATAATCGATGTAGGCGGATTTCATCTGTTCTTCAATATCTACTGGAATGATCTTGTCTACGGACATATAGTATTCAAAAGCGTCCGCAAAATTAGCTAAATATGGCCAGATTTTCCAAAAAATTTAGAAAAAAGGAGTATTCATAATTCTCACATTTTCAAGTAAATATATTTTATTTTTCTTTGAGGACGGTGGGCCTGGCCTCTTTGGCCGGGGGGACCCTGCGTAAGAATGGTATTTTTGGGTTTCAAGCGGCCGTTTTAGCATGATCAAACCCTACCACAGCGAGGATTCGAAAAAAGAACAGGTAAAAAAAATGTTCGACGGGATTGCGGGTACCTATGATTTCCTGAACCGTTTTTTATCCCTGGGCATAGACATCGCCTGGCGCAAAAAGTCCCTGCAGATGCTCACCCCCTACCGGATCAGCCATCTGCTTGATATTGCTACGGGAACGGGTGATTTTGCCATTATGGGGGCCTCCATCCTGCAACCGGAAAAGATAACCGGCCTGGACCTCTCGGCCAATATGTTGAAGATCGCCCGCCAAAAATCCCCTTCCTCCCGTTTTGAATTCGTGCAGGGCGATTCCGAGCGGCTGCAATTTGCCGACGACAGCATGGACGCCGCGACGGTGGCCTACGGGGTGCGCAATTTTGAAGACCTGGATGCCGGCTTGAGGGAGATCCGGAGGGTCCTGAAACCCGGGTCCCCTTTCCTGGTCCTGGAATTCAGCCGGGTGGAACGTTTTCCGCTGAAACAATTATTCTTCATTTACTCTCGTTATATAATGCCCGTGATCGGAAAACTTTTTTCGCTGGACCCGAATGCCTACCGTTACCTGCATGAATCCATGCATGCTTTTCCATCCGGCATTGATTTTGTAAAAAGACTGGAATCCGCCGGGTTCAGATTCATCCGGTTAAAAAAATTCAGTTTCGGTATATGTACAGCCTATCTCTCAGAAAAATAACCGGAGCACTGATCCTCCTTGGCCTCTCCATCCAGCTGAGAGGCCAGGATAAGTATACGGGCAATAATTATCGTCAGTTTGCGGGTAAAAACTATTATTTCGGACTTTCCCTCAGTTTTAACCAGTCCACTTATAAACTATACCGTTCCAATTATTTTCTCAACCAGGACAGCCTGCTGGTCACCGAATCCCTTAAAAATCCGGGCTTCTCGGTCGGGATCATATCCAATGTGAAATTCGGAAATCATTTCGATTTCCGGTTTATTCCCACCTTTTCCTTTGCCAACCGCAACATCCGGTACAGTGATGGCGTAGCGGAAATAGACCGCCGGATAGAATCCACCTTCCTCGAACTTCCCCTCCATGTCCGGTTTACCTCCCTCCCTTACAAGGACATGCGGGTCTTCGTGGTCGGAGGGATCAAGTATGCCTATGACATTTCCAATAAGTCGAGGACAAAAAAATTCGCCTCGCTGATCAAACTGGCCCCCAACGATTTCACAGCGGAAATCGGCGCCGGGATGCAGTTTTATTTTCCTTATTTTATTTTTTCCCCGGAGATCAAGTTTTCCCAGGGGATCGGCAATATCCTCATTTATAACGGCAACAATTCAGAATCTTCCGTGCTGGAGAAAATCCTCTCCAGAGCCCTGACCATTTCCTTCAACTTTGAAGGCTGAGCCGGTACTGCTCGCTTGCCGCCTGGATCCTTGGAAAAACGAGATTAAAATGGCGGATCAACTGAGGCAATAACCTTTCAAAATCCCCGGCGGCGCGGTCCAGGGCGTTTTCAAAATGAACCCTTCGTTTCAACATGGAAAAGGTGCCCGGCATGTGCTCCGGGGAAGAATAGGATTCCAAAAAATCGCGTTCGATCATCTGCCTGACCCTGCCGGCCAGATTTTCATTGACATTTTCAGGCAAATGCCGGATCAGGGTCCGGTAAGCATCCTGCCTGAACACTGGAAAAGAATGGTCGCTGTAACGATCCCAGTGCAGGTGCAGTAAATAATCGTAATAGATATCCGCGACCACCGGGGCATATTTGCCCTGGGTGGCCCGGATCATCCGGATCGATTCCCGGTAATCCGGATCCTCGTCCACCGTCCGGTCGATAAACAGGTGCAGCCTGATCCCTTCCCGGACGGAAGGAGGCAAGGATCTCTGTTCTGAAGGTTTGAGAAAATCGGTAATAAAATTTCCCACCATCCAGTCTTTCTGATCCCCCGAGAGCAGCAAATGAGCCAGGTGATTCATTCGGATTACGGCAAACTTAGGTGCATTCCTATTACAAGGTGTACATTTGCACCTCAAAAAAAAATAAATATGCCTTTAAGAGGAGGTATTGTGGGGCTGCCAAATGTCGGAAAATCGACCTTGTTCAATGCGCTCACGTCAGGCAAGGCCCTCGCTGCCAATTATCCTTTTGCAACCAAGGACCCGAATATCGGGATCATTGTGGTGCCCGATCCCCGCCTCGATGCACTGGCAAAATTGGTCAATCCCCAGAAAACCATCCCGAACACCATCGAGATCGTGGATATTGCGGGCCTGATCAAAGGAGCCTCACAGGGAGAAGGCCTGGGCAACCAGTTTCTGGCCAATATCCGGGAAGTGGAGGCCATTGTTCATGTGGTGCGATGCTTTGAGGACGACAACGTCATTCATGTGGATGGTTCTGTGGACCCGGTCCGGGACAAGGAGATCATCGATATGGAACTCCTGTTCAAGGACATGGAGACCATGGACAAACGGATCGATCGTTTGAAAAAACAAGCCAAGGGAGCCAACAAAGAGGAACTCCGGCTGCTGGAATTGGCCGAAAACCTCAAAAAACACCTGGATGCAGGAAAAGCGGCCAGGACCTTTGAATGCGAAAAAAACGACCGTCCCTTAATCGACGATTTTTTCCTGCTCACCTCAAAGCCGGTGCTTTACGTATGCAATGTGGACGAGAAATCCATCCACAGCGGGAATAAACATACCCGGGCCCTGGAAGCCGTCGTCGCAAAAGAAAATCTCACGGCTACCGGACATGCGCATTCCGAGATCATCCTCATCAGTGCCGAGATTGAGGCCCAGATCGCCCAGTTGGAGTCCATGGAAGAACGAAAAGAATTTCTGGAAGCCATGGGACTGGAAGAACCGGGAGTGAACCGGGTGATCCGCAGTTGTTATAAATTACTCAACCTGATCTCATACTTCACCGCCGGGGAAAAGGAAGTCAGGGCCTGGACGATCCACATCGGGGACCTGGCTCCCCAGGCTGCGGGTGTGATCCATTCGGATTTTGAGAAAGGTTTTATACGGGCTGAGGTCATCAGTTATGCCGATTATATTAAATACGGTTCGGAACACGCAGCCCGGGAAGCAGGCCGGCTGATGATCCAGGGTAAGGATTATGTGGTGCAGGACGGGGACGTCATGCATTTTCGTTTTAATGTTTAAAGAAGGGGATGACCAGGTAAGGGTTCTCCCGGGTTGAAACAATTGCCGTAAAAGCCTCCCGTGGATTTCGTATCCCGCGATGACCCATTTCATTATTTGGCATCGTAGAAGCCTTTATGAATGTTTGGGATGGTCTTCGCCTTTTCTTGGCGGTTAAGGAATTTAGCATAATATTTGAAAGATCACCGGGAAATTGATTTATGGAATTGAATAAATACAGCAAACACGTCACCCAGGACCCCTCTCAACCGGCAGCCCAGGCCATGCTTCACGGGATCGGGCTTTCGGATACGGACATGAAAAAACCGCAGATCGGCATTGCCAGCACCGGATGGGAAGGCAATCCCTGCAACATGCACCTCAATGGAATCGCCGCTTCCATAAAAGGTAAAATCAATGAAGAGGGCATGATCGGCCTTATTTTTCATGCCATTGGCGTCAGTGACGGGATTTCCATGGGAACTGACGGGATGCGGTATTCCCTGCCCTCCAGAGATATTATAGCCGATTCCATAGAGACCGTAGTTTCAGCACAGTGGTACGATGGGCTGGTCACCGTGGTGGGCTGTGACAAAAACATGCCCGGGGCCCTGATGGCCATGGCCAGGCTCAACCGGCCATCCATCCTGGTCTATGGAGGGACCATTGCCCCCGGTTTTTACCAGGGCAAAAAGCTTGATGTCGTCTCCGCTTTTGAAGCCCTCGGCCAGAAAGTCAATGGAATGATCACCGAAGAAGACTTGCAGGAGGTGATCCATCGCGCCATACCCGGAGCGGGGGCTTGCGGAGGCATGTACACGGCAAACACCATGTCCTCGGCTATTGAAGCCCTGGGAATGGCCCTCCCCGGAAATTCATCCAACCCTGCAGTTTCCGAAGCAAAAAGACTTGAAAGTCAGGATATTGCAAAGGCCATATTTAACCTGATTGAAAAAGACATCAGGCCCAGGGATATCCTCACACAGGAAGCCTTTGAAAACGCGATCACCCTGACCATGGTCCTGGGAGGATCCACCAATGCGGTGCTGCACCTGATCGCGATCGCCCGGGCTGCAAGCGTAGACCTTACCATCGATGATTTTCAGCGGATCAGTGAACGGACCCCTTTCCTGGCAGATCTTAAACCCAGCGGAAAATACGTCATGCAGGACCTCCATGAAATAGGCGGTACCCCTGCCGTGTTAAAAATGTTATTGGATGCCGGTCGTTTGCACGGGGACTGCCTCACCGTGACCGGCAAAACCCTGGCGGAAAACCTGGCCTCGGCACCCAGTCTGCCTGCGGGACAGGACATTATCCGGCCCTGGGACAGCCCCATTAAATCTACCGGACATATTCAGATCCTATATGGTAATCTTGCCCCGGGAGGGGCTGTGGCCAAGATCACCGGAAAAGAAGGGGAATTATTTGAAGGCCCGGCCCATGTCTTTGATGAAGAGAAAGATCTTAACCAAGCCATACTGGATAAAAAAATCAAGCCCGGTGAAGTCATTGTCATCCGCTACTGCGGGCCCAAAGGGGCCCCGGGCATGCCGGAAATGCTCAAACCTACCAGTGCCCTGATGGGTGCGGGACTGGGTGATAAGGTCGCCCTCATCACCGATGGGCGTTTCAGCGGAGGCACCCATGGATTTGTGATCGGGCACGTCACCCCGGAAGCCCAGGAAGGGGGCGCGATCGCCCTCGTCAAAAATGGCGATATCATCCGCCTGGACATTAAGAATCACAGCATGGATGTGCTCCTTTCCGACGAAGAGATCAGCCGCCGCATGCGCTTGTGGACCAAACCACCCCTTAAGGCCAATTCCGGAATTTTAAAAAAATACGCCATGACCGTCTCCTCCGCGAGCGAAGGTTGCGTCACGGACGAATTTTGATTTTTACATTACAATAAAAATAATATGTCTTCAATAACCCAACCCTTGCAGGAGACCAGCCCTGAAACCCAGGCCGAAGTCATGATCAGCGGTGCCGAAGCCACTATGCGTTGCCTGATTGCCGAAGGGGTGGAAACCATTTTCGGTTATCCCGGAGGGGCTATAATGCCCATTTACGATGCCTTATTCCATCACCAGCATGAAGTCAATCATATCCTGGTCAGGCATGAGCAGGGGGCCATTCACGCCGCCCAGGGTTACGCGCGCGCCAGCGGCCGGACCGGGGTGGTTTTCGCCACCAGCGGCCCGGGGGCGACCAACCTGGTCACCGGGCTGGCCGATGCCATGATCGACAGCACTCCATTGGTGTGCATTACAGGTCAGGTATTCGCGCATTTGCTGGGAACGGATGCCTTCCAGGAGACCGACGTGATGAATATTACCACACCCATCACCAAGTGGAACTACCAGGTCACGGAAGCGCATGAAATCCCTGTGGTCCTGGCCAAAGCTTTCTACCTGGCCGGAAGCGGCCGTCCCGGGCCGGTGCTTATCGACATCACCAAGAATGCCCAGATCCAGGCCTTCTCCTTCCCCGCTTATGAAAAATGCAAACATATCCGCAGCTACCGGCCAAAACCGGTGATCCGGCCGGAATATATCAAAGAGGCTGCCAAGCTCATAGACCAGGCTGAAAGGCCCCTGGTCATCTTTGGACAGGGGGTGATCCTCGGCAAGGCCGAAAAAGAATTCGATACCTTTCTTGAAAAATCCGGGCTCCCGGCAGCCTGGACCATACTGGGGATGAGCGCCATCCCTACCGATCATCCGAATGCCGTGGGTATGCTGGGCATGCATGGCAATTACGGACCCAATCTACTCACCAATGAATGCGATGTCCTGATCGCCGTGGGGATGCGTTTCGATGACCGGGTGACGGGACGACTGGATAAATATGCCAAGCAGGCTAAAATCATCCATCTCGATATCGATCCATCGGAAATCGATAAAAACGTGAAGACGACGGTCCCGGTTTGGGGGGACTGCAAAGAGACCCTTCCCATGCTCACCGATGCCATCCAGCGGAAATCCTATCCGGATTGGTTGAAAAAATTCAAAGAGTGCCTGGAGCAGGAAGAATCCAAGGTGATCCGGAAAGAGCTCAATCCTTCCCAGGAAATCCTCACTATGGGCGAGGTGATCAACATACTCAACTCGCTCACCGGCGGCAACGCGATCCTGGTCACGGATGTGGGCCAGCACCAGATGGTCACCTGCCGCTATGCCAAATTTCAGGACAGCCGCAGCAACATCACCAGCGGGGGCCTGGGCACCATGGGTTTTGCCTTGCCGGCCGCCATCGGGGCCAAATACGGGGCCCCACACCGGGAAGTCGTGGCCATCATCGGGGACGGAGGATTTCAGATGACCATGCAGGAACTGGGCACCATCATGCAATTTAAACCCAAAATAAAAATCATCATTCTCAACAATAATTTCCTGGGTATGGTCCGCCAGTGGCAGGAATTGTTTCATGAAAACCGCTACAGTTTTGTGGATATCAGCAGCCCGGATTATGTCCAGGTGGCCCAGGGCTACGGCATCCGGGCCAGAAGCGTATCGGAACGAAAGGACCTCGAACCGGCCTTAAAAGAAATGATGGGGTCGGAAGGGACTTATCTCCTGGAAGTCCAGGTAGGAAAAGAAAACAATGTATTTCCCATGGTGCCCCAGGGAAGAGGGGTGGCCGAAGTCGTCTTATGCAAGGAAGACCTTTTATAAAACACGTCAAATCTAAATTTATGCTCCAACAGGAATATACGATCACCGTCTACACGGAAAACCAGATTGGCCTGCTCAACCGGATCGCCATCATATTCTCCAGGCGAAAAATCAATGTGGAAAGCCTGAACACCTCTCCCAGCGAAATCGACTCCGTCCACCGGTTCAACATCGTGATTACCGAAACGGAGGAGGTGGTGCGCAAACTGTGCAGGCAAATCGAAAAGCAGGTGGATGTGCTGAAGGCCTATTACAACAACAATGAAGAAATCGTGTGGCAGGAACTGGCCCTCTACAAAGTGTCCACGGATGTCATCGCCACCGAGGTCAAGGTGGAGCGTCTGTTGAGCCAGTATGGGGCCCGGGTGGTCGTCATCCGGAAAGATTATACCGTATTCAGCGTAACCGGTCACCGGGAAGAAACCGACCGGCTGATCCAGGTGCTCGAGCCTTATGGACTGATCGAGTTTGTACGCAGTGCGCGGGTCGCGATCATAAAAAGCAGCGAAGGCTTCCACCGGAAGCTCACCCAGTTTGAATACCGGGAACCGGCATCCGATGTCGTGGAAAACGAATTCCTCAACCAGCAGGAAAAGGTTTTCAGCATGTAAGCCGGACCAGGCAGCATTTTCTAATTTTTAAATCATAAACTGTAAATGGCAAAACTAAACTTTGGCGGAGTAGAAGAGAATGTGGTTACCCGCGATGAATTTTCACTGGCCCACGCCCGTGAAGTGTTGAAAGAGGAGACGATCGCGATCATCGGATACGGGGTCCAGGGCCCCGGCCAGGCCCTGAACCTGAGGGACAATGGGTTTAACGTGATTGTAGGGCAGCGCAGCCCCTCTCCCACCTGGGACAAGGCGATCCGGGACGGATTTGAACCGGGCAAAACCCTTCTTTCCATTGAAGAGGCCGTTCAAAGAGGCACGATCGTTCAATATCTGCTTTCCGACGCCGCCCAGATCGCGGCCTGGCCTGCGGTGAAGCCCCTGCTGACCAAAGGCAAGGCCCTCTATTTTTCACATGGATTCGGCATCACGTATAAGGAACGCACCGGCATCATTCCCCCGCCGGATGTGGATGTGATCCTGGTGGCGCCAAAAGGTTCAGGCACCAGCCTCCGCCGCATGTTCCTGCAGGGAAGAGGCCTCAATTCGAGTTATGCCATTTTCCAGGACGCCACGGGCAAGGCCAAGGACCGGGTGGTCGCCCTAGGGATCGGCATCGGCTCGGGATATCTTTTTGAAACCACCTTCCAAAAGGAAGTATTCAGCGACCTCACCGGCGAACGCGGCACCCTGATGGGCGCCATCCAGGGAATATTCGAAGCCCAGTACACCACCCTCAGAAGGCATGGCCACTCCCCTTCCGAGGCCTTTAACGAGACCGTCGAAGAGCTGACCCAAAGCCTCATGCCACTGGTTGCCGAAAACGGGATGGACTGGATGTATGCCAATTGCAGCACGACCGCCCAGCGGGGCGCCCTGGACTGGAAAAACCGCTTCCGGGACGCGACGGCCCCGGTTTTCGAAGAATTATACAATTCGGTGGCGCGCGGAGACGAGGCCCAGCGTTCTATAGACAGCAACAGTCAGCCGGATTACCGGGCGAAGTTGGAAGTGGAACTGGCCGAACTCAGAAATTCCGAGATGTGGCAGGCAGGAAAGGTCGTGCGCAGCCTGAGGCCGGAAAAACAATAAAAGATTCTTTTTAGATAGATATGATTGGAAAAGGCTCCGGGGTGATCTGGGGCCTTTTTGTTAGGGATCAGTAGTCAGGAACAGGATCAAGGATTGTATGCCTGAAATTCAACTTTGTTCGGGGTAAATAAAAAATTCAAATTAAATTAAAGCAAGGATTGACCTAGCCGGTGGAGACAGCGGATGCGTCTGCGGCTTAGCCCTGAATCACTGCAATGAGATATCTTGTTTTTCTGGTATTGCTTTTTATCGCCTCAGTCCATTCTGAGCTCGCGGATAATCAAAACAACTTTCAACAAGCTTTTCCGGAATATCTAAAAGCAGCTGCCCTGGAAGCGGATGTTCTCATGGACAAGGCCGATTCCCTGTTGTTTCACCACCAAAATGATTCAGCCACGTTTTATTTCATGCTGGCCTTGCCGATACTTGAAAAATTAACCGCTCAGACCCGGGATTCGATGACCTGGCTGAAATATGCCACGACCCTGTACAATTTGGGTTACACTACCCAGGAATCATTTGAAATGGATTCCAGCCAGCATTACCTGAATCGGTGCCTGACCGCAACGCAGGAACGGTTTGGAAGAATTCACTTATTGACTACCCTGACGCTCAGGAAGATGGAAAAAAACTTTATGTTTAAAGGTGAATACAACAATTCGAGAAATCACATATTTGAGGGATTTGAGATCAGTCTGAAATTAAAAGATCAGAATCCTCTTTTCCTCGGGATGGCTTATCAGAACATGGCGTATCAGAATTTCCTCCTGAACGACCGGGAGAAAATGGAAATTTATTACAATAAGACGGAAGAAATTTACGAATCGCTGTACCGGATTCAGGATCCCTCACCAAACGGTTCCGATACTGCCGGATGGCAATGGAAATTTCCCAATTCCATAGTGGCCTATTTCCCGAGGCATTACGTCGATTATCACCTGCGGACCGCATACAACCACCTGATGGTGGGCAGGATCCGCAATGCCCAATACAACTTCGATCAGGCCTACAACTGTTACCTCCATCACCGGCAGGTTCAATCCATGATGAAGTTCAGGATAGACAATATCCGAGTCCATCTCCTCCTTTATAACGGATCATTTGAATCGGCCTTGAGATTGGCCGATTCAACCATTGAATTTACCCGAAACGACACCGACAGGTATATTTTTATTGATGCCTACGAATCCAAAGCCCTGACTTATGAAACCATGGGTCGTTGGGAGGACGCGTTCCAGTGCATGAAAAAATGTTTCGATATCTACCGGCCCAAAGGAGACGAAGGCATCCTGTTATATATGCGCAGCAGGTTGGCTCAGCTTGCCTTAAATGCCAGGAGATTTGACTTCAGCCGGTCCATCGTGGACAGTATGATCGGCAAGTTTATGCCTGAGGTCCGCTGGGACCATCCGGAACCTGTGGAGTGGACCGGGCGGGAAATATACATACTCAAAAACATGCTCCCTTTATTGAAGCATAAATTTTTAATTGAGATGGCTTCCCTGTCAAACCGGTTTGATCCGGGGGAGGCGATGAAAACATTAAAAATATTCAATGCCATCCATGAAGCTACCGTCTCTTTGCACGAAAGAACCTATACCGATGTCAACCGCCTGGTGCACGAGCGCGATCACCACCTTCTATACGAAAAAGCCATAGAGCTGACCCAAAAATTATTCGGCTATTCAGGGGATTCACGATTTTTACTGAAAGGGTTAAAATGGTCAGAGGCCAGCAAAAGCGTCATCCTCACCCGGGAGATGGTTGGACAGAATCAAAATCGGCCTTATGCATCATCGCGTACACAAAGGCAATTGGCAGACCTCCGCCGCAAGGTTAAAACCATTAACTATGAACTGGCAGAATTACATTTAAGGGACAGTGCCCAGGACTCTGAAATGCGCCTCCGATTGCAGGGCCGCCTGGCTGCCTTATATGGAGAAATGGAAATACTGAAGGAGCGGAATGTTAAGGAGTTGGAATCCGGACAGGCTAGCCAAATAAGAAATGAATATCCGATTCAAACGGTCCGCCAAAACCTGAAGGAGGAGCAATCGGCCCTGATTGATTTTTTTTATGGCGACAGTCTGATCTCCATATACCTCCTGACCCCGGATACCCTGATGAACGTGCAGTTGGTTAAGAGCCTTTCCTTCGATGAAACGGTTGAACGGTTTATTGACCATATAAAGATCCCGAAACCCAACAACCTGAAAGAAATCGATTCCCTTGCACAAAAACTATATCAATTCCTTTTGGAACCTTTTGCGCCGTGGATTGCAGGTCTGAACCTCGTGATTATACCTGATGGCCTGCTTTGTTTCCTTCCTTTTGAATATCTGGTAACCCCTATCCGTGGATTTCAAGCTGTCCGATATGAATATTCAAGCGGACTTTATGTCAATAAACCCGGAATGGCCCCCCATAAACGGTATATGGGATTTGCCCCCGAATATTCCGGCAGGTCCACTTTCAATCAGAGCCGTGGGGATTCCATCCTGCTGGATGATATGTACTCCACAAACCGGGCCAGCCTGGGATTTTTGAAATATAATGTCCCTGAGGTGCGGGAGTGTTCAAAAATATTGGAGGGACAAGGCTTTACAGGTAAGCAAATAAATAAATCGCTCTTTTTCAGTCATGCCCGGCAGGCAGGCATCCTCCATCTCGCGCTCCATGCCCTGGCCAATGACCAAAATCCGGATTATTCGCAGTTGCTGCTAAATTCAGAGCAGGTGGATATGGATTTCGAACCCCTTTATGCCTACCAAATCAAAGAACTGGACCTCAACGCCGAGCTCGCCATCCTTAGCGCCTGCAATACCGGCGCCGGCAAATATCAGCACGGCAACGGAGTGGAATCCCTCGCCAAGGCCTTTAATCAAGCCGGATGCAATAACATCCTGATGTCTCTCTGGCCGGTCAATGACGCCAGCACCAAAGAAAT
>Ga0116143_10000925_pt1 | contig 37493 bp, 31 predicted proteins | sample AD_UKC034_MetaG_FD_89745 | JGI IMG/M metagenome (GOLD analysis project Ga0116143, IMG submission 89745) | Active sludge microbial communities of municipal wastewater-treating anaerobic digesters from USA - AD_UKC034_MetaG | ecosystem: Engineered > Bioreactor > Anaerobic > Digestate | place: USA... | reverse complement strand
GCACTTGCCGGTTATCAGGAGTTGATCAAGACCCACCCCGAGAATTCAGAATTTAATTATCGGCTGGGAATATGTCTCCTGCAAACCAACTTTGATAAGGCTTCAGCATTGTTTTATCTCCAAAAGCATGCCAATTCAAAAGATGTCAAAAAAGATATTGAATATTATCTTGGCCTGGCTCATATGTATAATAATGAGTGGGATCAGGCCATTAGCGCATTTGATAATTACAAAACACAAACCGGTGGCAAACCAATTAAGGACATGCCTTCTGCAGATCGACTCATTGAAATGTCGAGGCATGGCAAGGAAATTTGTCAGTCTCCTTTGAACATTACTTTTATAAACCCGGGAAAGATCATAAATAGCACTTATGACGATTACAATCCTTATATCTCCGCAGATGGGAAGTATTTAGCCTTTACAACAAGGAGAAAAGGAAATATCGGTGGATTCATTGATGAACTTGGAATTTATACGGCTGATATTTATGGATCAGTATGGCGGGATACTATTTGGTCTAAAGCGAAAAGCTTCGGTGGACTTGTCAATGGCGAATGGGATGAAGAGCTGGTCGGACTAAATGCTGCAGGCGATGAAGCATTCATTTACTTTGACAATTTTGATTTTTTTGCTGACATAGGTTATACAACGACTAAGGGGAAATCCTGGTTAAAACCTTCCATGTTTGGTGAAGGGATCAATACTAAGATGTTTGAAGGTTCTGCCACTATCACACTTGACAGGTCAACTTTATATTTTTCAGGACTCAGAAAGGATGGTATTGGAGGCAGTGATATTTGGATGGCAAAAAAGGATCCAAACGGAAACTGGGGATCCATTGAGAATCTAGGCCCGGAGATAAATACAAAAGAAGATGATGATTTTCCATGGATAAGCATGGACGGAAACACATTATATTTTGCTTCAAAAGGACATAACAGCATGGGTGATTTTGATATATTCAAATCACTTCGAGATCCGGAAACTGGAAAATGGCAGGAAGCTGTAAACGTGGGTTTTCCCATTAATACTGCTGATGACAATCATTGTATATCGTTTACAGGTGATGGAAGATTTGCATTCATTGCAGCAAGCCGCAAAGACGGATTTGGAAACCTCGACATATGGAAAGTAGAATTCAATGATACAAGTGACCACCCTTTTAAAACATTAATTACAGGTGAAGTAGTATCTGAAACCGGTACCCGCATCAAACTATCTAAAGTGACACTTGAGAATGTCGAAACTCTGAGTCTTCTAACCTATGTCCCTGCAGCTGCCGGAAACAGCTTTGTTTTAAATGCTGTCCCGGGCAAGTATAAAGTTACTGCTGAGGGAACGAACTTTGTCACAACAAGCAAGGATATTATCGTAGAGGATATTTACCCTCCTGCTGAATTGCACACTGAGATCATTGTAAAGCCATCTAAATAATTTATATGCTACTTAAGCTTAAACGTCCTATCGTATTTTTGGATCTTGAAACAACCGGCGTGAATATCGGTCAAGATAGGATCGTAGAGATCGCACTACTTAAAGTGCACCCGGATGGTAAGAAGGAAGAGATTTGTATGAAAATAAATCCTACCATTCCGATTCCATTAGAGTCATCATTGATTCACGGAATCTATGATGAAGACGTCAGGGATGCTCCAACGTTCAAAACGGTTTCTAAAGACATTCAAACCTTTATATCTTCATCTGACCTTGCAGGATATAATTCAAATAAGTTTGACATTCCGTTGCTGATTGAGGAGTTCACAAGAGCTGAAATAAATTTTGATATTTCAACAATAAAATTGATCGACGTTCAGAATATATTTCACAAGCTGGAACAAAGAACTTTATCCGCAGCTTATAAGTTTTATTGCGATAAAACTTTGGAAAATGCACATAGTGCAGCTGCTGATACAAATGCAACCTATGAAGTTTTACTTTCACAATTGGAAAAGTATGAGGTGCTGGAAAATGATGTAGATTTTTTGTCGAAGTTCAGCACAGTAAATAAGAATGTAGATTTAGCAGGTCGTATTGTACTCAATGATAAGGGTGAAGAGGTTTTTAATTTCGGAAAATACAAAGGCAAGCCTGTCAGGGATGTGTTTAAGATCGAGTCATCCTACTATGATTGGATGATGAAGGGAGATTTTGCTACCAACACAAAAAATGTGATCACCCGGATAAGATTGAAGGATTTTAATCAATAGCCGAATCCCGTTTATGAAAATTATTTGCATTGGCAGAAATTATGTGGAGCATGCGAGGGAGCTAAAAAATGACGTGCCTTCAGAACCGGTATTCTTTTTAAAACCGGATACCGCTTTAATTCCTAAAGGACGAGCATTTTATATCCCCGGTTTTTCTAAAGATATTCATCATGAAGTAGAACTGGTTTATAAAGTGTGTAAAGAAGGCAAACATATTGCAGAAGAGTTTGCTATGCGTTATGTTGATCAGATTAGTGTTGGTTTGGATTTTACGGCTCGCGACGTGCAGCAGAAGCAGAAAGAAAAAGGTTTGCCCTGGGAGCCCGCTAAAGCCTTTGATAACTCTTCACCTGTTGGTGAGTTTATACCTTTATCTGAATTGTCGGATCCAGGCGACATTAGATTTCACCTGACCGTTAACGACAAAATAGTACAGGAGGGGTCAAGTACATTGATGATTTTTTCCATAGAGAAAATCATTGCCTATGTCTCACAATATATCACACTAAAAAAAGGAGATCTTATTTATACCGGTACACCAAGCGGTGTGGGACAAATCAAAGAGGGGGATATCTTAGACTGTTATTTGGAGGGTCAAAAAAAATTACACATCACAATTCGTTAGAGGGTTCCAGAAACTACTTCGATCCCGAAGTATCTGTTTGCGTAGCTCCTACATCCATCGTGTTACCACTTTCTGCTTCATTAATTGACTCCTTAGTCATATTTACCTTCCACTTGCCTTCTACCTTTAGCAAATTCAGGCTGACTTCAGCTTCTTCTCCCTCTTCTTTATATACAACAACTGCTTTTTCACCTTCAATTCTTTCTTCGAGAATTGTGAAACGAATATCGTCTTTCGTTGAATCAGGAACCATTTTTGCAAAACCGCTCATCATTTCAAGAAGTTTTCCTGTATCTTCAGTTCCATACTTCTTGGCAGCATCGAAATCATATGAACCGATAGCCTTTAAATACTTTTCTGCGACGGCCTTAGGTGAATCACCCCCTGAGCAAGAGAATAAAAATAAAAGTGTAGACAGAAACAGAAATTTAAAGGCCCGGATTTTCATTTATTTTTTTGTTTTTGCTGTTATATGAATACTTGTAAAGTTCCTTCATCTGAGGCTGGAGAAATATATTATCACAAGAAACATATTTTTTTCCTGCTATTTCTGTCAAAGTTATAAAATTATCTGAGCCCAATAGTTGATCAAAGATATTGTAAATGAGTTCTGTACAATACATCTTGCCTTGGTCGTTGATGTTAAAATGTGTATCAAATTCAAGTCCTGCACTGTAGTATGACCCTGCAATTGAATCAAGGAGAACTATTTGGGATTTACTCAAAGCAGGTCTGTAGATAGCATAAGAATTGATTTCAGAAGGAGAGCAAAAAGAAGAAAGAGTTTCTTTCCTCATTTTATTCGTAATATTTTCTTCTCCTCCTATGCAATGATAAACGAACGCATTATTTCCTTCCATGTGAATAATTCCGGCATGTGAAAACCTCGGGTCCGTGCGATTGAATTGTTTTAAAGCCTTGCTGATATAACTTTTACCATCTCTGAAGATGATATCTCCTGATCTGAGGTGTGCAGTAGAAGGCGTTACGACTCCTCCATTTCTTTTTTCATTTCTCCAGGAGTTGCTTAGCAAGCCTGTTGCTGAGAAGGAGCAACAGAAGATCGTTCCGATAGCAATGGTTAAAAGTAAAAGGTCAGGGAATCTTTTCATTCATTTACATTCGTTCAGGAACATTGATCCCAAGCAGACGGGTTGCTTCCTTGATTACAGATGCGGTTAAGCTACTTAAACGCAATCTGAACGAAGATGTTTCCTTTTCATTCTCATCAACGATCACGTGGTCATGATAAAAATGGTTGAATGATTTGGCCAGATCATAAGCATAATTTGCAATTATTGCCGGACTCAGGCTCCCTGCTGCAGATTGAAGAACATCCGGATATGCGTAAATTAGTTTGATAAGAGATTTTTCTTCAGGACTCAATTCTTTTCCTGAAATACTAAGATCGGAACCGAATACTTTTTTTCCTTTTCCAAGAACCGAGCAAATCCTTGCATGTGTATATTGGATAAATGGTCCTGTGTTTCCATTAAGATCTATACTTTCAACCGGGTTGAATAACATTCTCTTTTTCGGATCCACTTTAAGGATAAAATATTTTAAAGCACCCATCCCGAGATCATGATATAAACTTCTTGCATATTCATTGTCATAATCATCCAGTTTACCCAATGCTTTGGTGGTCATCTCTGCCGTTTCGACAATCTCAGCAATAAGTTCATCAGCATCGACTACTGTACCTTCTCTGGACTTCATTTTTCCAGAGGGCAGATCAACCATTCCATAAGATAAATGATACAATCCCTCAGCCCAGCTTCGTCCAAGTTTTTTAAATATCTCTTTTAAAACTTTGAAGTGATAATCCTGTTCGTTTCCTACAACATAGATAAGCTGTTCAAGCCCGGGGAATTCATCGAAGCGCAATTGAGCTGTCCCCATGTCTTGAGTGATGTAAACAGAAGTCCCATCGGCCCGCAAAACGACTTTATGATCAAGGCCTGCTTCTGTGAGATCTATCCAAATTGATCCATCATCTTTTTTGTAGAATGCAGAACTTTTTAAACCATCTTCAACGATCTTCTTTCCTAAAAGGTATGTTTCAGATTCGTAATATATCTTGTCAAACTTCACGCCAAGTGCCTTGTAAGTGTCTTCAAAACCCTTGTAAACCCAGGAGTTCATTTCTCTCCATAAGCTTATTGTTTCCTTGTCACCGGCCTCCCATTTTCTCAGCATTTCCTGGACTTCGAACTGTAAGGGAGCCTGCTTTTCAGCCTCCTCCTGACTAAGTCCTCTTTCTACAAGTGAAGCGACCTGCGCTTTGTATTTTTTATCAAATAACACATAGTATTTTCCCACGAGATGATCACCTTTCAGGTTAGCTGACGCCGGAGTTTCACCATCTCCGAATTTCTGCCATGCAAGCATAGACTTACAAATGTGGACACCCCGGTCATTTACCAGATTGACCATCTTTACTTCATGACCTGCAGCTTTTAATATCTGTGAAACTGAAAAACCCAATAGGTTATTTCTGACGTGTCCAAGATGTAATGGCTTATTGGTGTTTGGGGAGGAATATTCAACCATCAGTGACCTGTGTGGCATCGATTTGCCAAAGGCTTTTGAAGGATCAAAGAGTAGCTGAGTGTCTGTGCTTACCCTTGAGAAAAAATCCAGCCATAAATTTTCAGCCAGTACAAGGTTCAGGAATCCTTTGACAACATTAAATGATGTTATCACTAAACTTTTATTCAGGATATATGCACCAATCTCATCGGCAGTAACCTCCGGGCTTTTGCGACTTTGTTTTGTAAAAGGAAAAACAACCAGAGTTATATCGCCGACAAATTCCTTTTTTGTTTCTTGAAGAAGAATATCACCCGCAGGTGTATGAATGTCATATAATGACTTTAAAGCATCCGAAACCAGGTTTTGGACTTCATTTTCAAATCTCATATTCAATTAATTTATTCCTGATTTCAGTTGGATAACTGGTTGGCTACACGTTGAAGGATCTCAAATGTATTCTCGGCCATCAAATTCTCTTTATCCATTGTAGGGTTCACTTCGGCAATTTCAAAACAACAAACTTTTTCATTCTGAACAAGCCGTACCAGCAAACTTCCTGCTTCTTTTTCGGTGATTCCATTTCTGACGGGGGTTCCTGTGCCTTTGGAAATAGAAGAATCCATGGAGTCAACATCAAATGAAATGTAGATCAACTGGCAACGACTCAGATGTGCAAGAGTATCACGAGCGATCTTTTCTACGCCATTTCTCTTCACATCATTGGTACTAAAAATCTTTACTTTATGTTTTTTTAGAAGATAACTTTCTTCCGGTTCTACATCTCTCAAGGCGATAAATACGAGGTCTGTCCAATCAATTTTGGGAGAAATGCCCCCTATCTTTTTGATCTTGTTCCACACTTCCAATGTTTCTTTATCCGGCTTATTCATCTTATTGACTGCATTGTCTTCAGCAAGAACAGCTGCAAGCGGCATGCCGTGCATGTTACCGGAAGGTGAAGTCCAGGGTGAATGAAGGTCAGCATGAGCATCAATCCAGATCACTCCGATGCGCTGCTTAGGATATGCCATTTTGATACCGGAAATTGTTCCGGCAGCAGTAGAATGGTCACCTGCCAGAATAATCGGGAACTCATTATTTTTAAGTGTATTTCTAACCTGTGTCGCCGTTCTGTCAAGTACTGTCAACATGCCTTTGATCCTTTTAGCATATGGACTGCCCGGAGATTCGAAAAGAAGTTGGTTCTCGCACTGTACTTCTACCTTGTTTAGCTTATTGAACAAGTTGCTTCCATAATCAAGCGCAGCAACTTTTATGGCATCAGGGCCCATGCTCGCACCCCTGGTTCCCGCTCCGATTTCCGACTTCACTTCTATGATCCTTATTTTCTTCATTATAATACTGTTGTATGACCTTTTATTTAAAATAGCAATTATGATAATAAATCCAACTTAGTTACATTAGCAAACTTTAACCAATCCGGGTGACTTGGATTTCATCATGTGGGAGGTTGATCAATTAAATCCAGAATGAAATGAAGAACACCTATCGCGATCTGATCGAACAAACATTTTATTTCCCACAGGAAGGATTTGAAGTAATAGACAATCAACTTCACTTTAACGGAATTGATTTGATGGAGATCATCAAACAATACGGAACACCATTAAAAATTTCTTATCTGCCTAAAATTGCATCGCAAATTAAGAAAGCCAAGCGAATTTTCAATGTTGCAATAGCAAAAGCCGACTACAAAGGCTCTTACACATATTGCTATTGTACGAAGAGTTCACACTTTTCGTTCGTTTTAAACGAAGTTGTGAAACACGATGTGCACATCGAAACCTCCTCTGCCTTCGACATTCCATTGATCAAGGCTTTGTATGCCGACAAGAAGATTGACAAAGATATCTATATCATATGTAATGGATACAAAAGACCGCAATACATTGATTATATAGCCGATCTGGTGAATTCAGGCTATGGAAATGTGATTCCTATCCTCGATAATATGAGCGAATTGCCTCAATACGAGAAGAAGATCAAAGGCAAGAAAAAGATGAAAGTCGGGATCAGGATAGCTGCCGAAGAAGAGCCCAATTTCGAATTTTATACTTCACGGTTAGGGATTCGGTACGATGAGATCAAGGATTATTACATCAAGAATTTGAAGAAAAATAAGCGTTTTCAACTCAAAATGCTGCATTTTTTCATTAATACCGGTATCAAAGACACTGCTTATTATTGGAGTGAATTGAATAAATGTGTCAATGTTTACTGCGAATTGAAAAAAATCTGCCCTACCCTCGATTCATTGGATATTGGCGGGGGCTGGCCAATTCGTAAAACACTGGGCTTTGAATATGATTATGAATATATGGCTGAGCAGATCGTCAAGCAAATTCAATCTGCCTGCAGGGCTCAGGGAGTTCAGGAGCCCAATATATTCACTGAATTCGGCAGCTTTACAGTGGCTGAAAGTGGAGCAACTTTATATTCTGTCATAGGTCAAAAACAGCAGAATGACAATGAGTTATGGTTCATGATCGATAGTTCTTTTATCACAACGCTACCCGATACCTGGGGTATAAAACAAAAATTTATTCTGCTGGCGATAAATAATTGGGAGCAGGATCAGGTCAGGGTGAACATTGGTGGTATGACTTGTGACAGTGACGATTACTACAACACGGAATCACATGTGAACCAGGTGTATTTGCCAAAACTTGAGGACGCAAAAGAGCCTTTATATATAGGCTTCTTTCATACAGGTGCCTATCAGGAAAGTCTCGGTGGCTACGGTGGGATTCAGCATTGTCTAATTCCTGCACCTAAGCATGTCATTATCGACAGAAATGACGACGGTGAAATTGTTACCAAGTTATTTGCTAAAGAACAAAGCGCAAAGAGCATGTTAAAAATCCTGGGATATTGATCTTATTGCTTATCCTTTACAATTCAATTTCGGTCGCACCATATCCAAATTTCTCCGGAGGAGCGGAAGTCCATCTCACGCCGGGATATTTTTTTAATTCTTCTCTGATTGCATTCTTTAAAATACCTTCTCCAACACCATGGATAAATGTTATTTTATGTAATTGATTGATGATCGCCTGATCCATTTCATACATAAATTGATTGAGCTGATAGGATATAATTTGCGCATTACTAAGTCCTGATGGATCTTTAAGCAATTCTTCAATATGCAGGTCAACAACCTTTTGTCTTGACAGAATGACAAACTTTTCCTTGGCACCCTTAACTTTAGCACTTCGAGAAGCATCGATCCTTCGTTTCTCGCTCTCCATTTCAGAATTTTTGTATTTCTCAACCAAGCCGGAAATATCAGGTGCCTGTTCTTGTTCAAGTTCGTATAAAGGCATCAGGAGAATCTCACCTGAACGTCCCTGAAGTCTTGTCTGATAATCAGGATGAAGGAAATCATTTGAGCTGATGTAGAAGTATTTGGTAACTGGGGATCTAGGTCTGTACTCTTGTTCTCCGAAGAATAAAAACTGAAACTCAAATCCATTAAACCGATGTAGTTCATCCTGAGAAAAGATGCCTAGAAACTTTTCATTTCTTGCATTGATAGTTGCAGCACCTATCCCGTGACGCAAATTTCCAAATTGGCGCGCAGCTGTGAAATTTATAGCGTAGGATGTATTATTAACAAGCAAGAGATCTATGTCTGTCGTTAAGAGAGCCTTTTCGTTATGTAAACGAACGGCAACATAGATCGTCTCATCGTTTTCCATTGATGATATGATACTCAGATTTTGAGATTTTGCCCGGTCCGGAGGAATAGATTCGATAATTTCACTCTCAGATTGCTGTACCCGGTCTTGTGTTTCCGATGCTTCAATTTGTGAGGAATCAATACTGAATTCAATCCGAACCACACTAGAGTTTGGCACTACATGAGCAAAGCCATCATTATCAGTCACCTCTATCCGCCCGTTGGGAAGGATTCTCGTCACAACACCTTCCACTGCATCGTTTAGAAATCGTACTTTATCGTGTTCTTTGAACTTCATATTCACCACAGTTTTGGAATCAGTAATTTCAGGAGATTTGGAGCTAATTTAGTTTAAAATTACTCTCTGTGTTGGTTATTCAACAGAGAAATTGAAAGATTTTATTATAAATAGTAAACAATAAACCCATGTCTTTTGTATATTTGCAGAATTAATCTGCGAGAGTTCAAATTTACACGAGGAGCTATTTTAGTTTTTCAATTTATCAATGGATTTTATTCATCAACTGTTTGATTTTATACTTCATATCGATGTGCACCTTCTGGAGATGGTGGCTGAATACAACGATATCACATATTTGATTCTCGCAATGATAATCTTCTGCGAAACCGGACTGGTAATCACACCATTCTTGCCCGGTGATTCACTATTATTCGCTGCAGGTGCTCTTGCAGCCGCAGGATCATTGAATATCGTGCTGTTAATAGGAATTTTATTTGTGGCAGCTTTTGCAGGAGATAACACAAATTATGCAATTGGAAATTTCATCGGACATAAAATCTTATCTTCAAAAAGAAAAATAATTAAAAAAGAATACATTGATAGAACACACGAATTCTATGAAAAGCATGGTGGAAAAACTGTTGTAATAGCAAGGTTTATGCCCATTCTAAGAACATTTGCTCCTTTCGTCGCAGGATTAGGAAGCATGACTTACAGGAATTTTGTTGGTTTTAGTTTACTCGGGAATACGTTGTGGATTGGTGGTATAACTCTCATGGGTTATGCATTTGGTTCACATCCGTTTGTTAAAGACAACTTTTCCATGGTGGTGATAGGAATAATAATTTTATCCTTATTGCCGATGGTTTTCGCCATTGTGCGATCCAAATTTTCAAATAATACTGCGAAATAATTTAACTACCTAAAAATTCATCTGCGATATGAAACATTTTGGTTTATTTGGTCACCCTTTAGAACATTCATTCTCTAAGAAGTTTTTTGATGAAAAATTTGCGAGAGAAGGAAGGGAAGACTGTGTTTATGAAAACTACGAATCTACCGACATATATGATCTAAAGAAGATTGTACATGAGAACCCGGATCTGGTTGGCTTGAATGTTACGATCCCCTTTAAGCAAGAGGTGATTCCACTGCTTGATAATCTTGATGATATTTCTCAAAAGATTGGCGCTGTCAATACGATTCGTATTCATCGCCCTGAGCCGGGGAAATTCGAATTACATGGTTTTAATACTGATGCCTGGGGATTTGAATTAGCTTTAAGACCTATCCTACGTCCTCATCATCGTCGTGGTCTGATATTAGGGACGGGTGGATCGGCAAAGGCGATCAGTTTTGTATTTCGTAAATTGAATATTGAACACTTCTTTGTTACCCGTGAAGATTCCCGTTTCCATTATACTTATGCTGATCTGAACCAGAATACTATGAAAGCGTTTCAGATCATTGTAAATACTACACCTCTTGGAATGTTTCCTGATGTAGAAACGTTCCCTAATATCCCTTATGAATTTCTCACTCATAAGAATTTGTGTTTCGACCTCACGTATAATCCTCCACAAACTCGTTTTCTTGAGAAGTCGAAAGAATCAGGTGCCTTTATTCATAATGGATTTCGTATGCTCAGATTACAAGCAGAAAAATCCTGGGAGATTTGGAATACGCCGATTTACGTTTAGCCAAAATTAAATCTGAAAAGCCGGAGGAAATATTTTCTTCCGGCTTTATTATTGTTGATAGAAGCTATTAGCTATTTATATTTCTTATTTTTAAGACGTAAATGGAATAGCCATGCCTTTTGTTATCGAATCAGAATTTAAGCCTACCGGAGATCAACCGGAGGCCATACGGCAGCTTGCTGAAGGCATTATGCGTGGAGATCATGCACAAACTTTACTAGGTGTTACCGGTTCGGGAAAGACCTTTACCGTTGCCAACGTAATTGAGAAAATTCAAAAACCTACGCTCGTATTAAGCCATAATAAGACTTTGGCTGCGCAGTTGTATGGTGAATTCAAACAATTCTTTCCCAAAAATAAGGTTGAATACTTTGTTTCATACTATGATTACTATCAACCGGAGGCTTTTATACCCACAACCAACACCTATATCGAAAAAGACCTTGCCATAAATGACGAAATAGAAAAGCTTAGATTAAGTACTACCACTTCCCTCCTTTCCGGACAACAGGATGTGTTGGTAGTGAGTTCTGTTTCTTGTATATATGGCATTGGTAATCCCAGCGATCTGAAGAGTAATACTATTCATATTAAGGTAGGACAAAAAATTTCCCGAAATACCTTCCTGCATAAATTAGTAACTTCCCTCTATTCAAGATCGGATGTGGACTTTTCAAGAGGAAAGTTCAGAGTACGCGGCGAGACAGTAGACATTTTCATTGCTTACGGTGATGTTGCCTACCGCATAAATTTTTTCGGTGATGAAATAGAAGAAATTGCATCCATTGATCCTGTATCAGCAAGAACTTTGGAGCAACATACAGCTGTCACAATTTACCCTGCGAACATTTTTGTTACCAGCCCTGAGAAACAACTCGAAGCTGTCTGGCAGATCGGTGAGGATATGGTAAAGCAGGTTGAGTATCTCAAATCCCTGGGAATGCACCTTGAAGCTAAACGTCTTGAAGACCGTGTAACATATGATCTGGAAATGATTCGGGAGTTGGGTTACTGCTCCGGTATAGAAAACTATTCCAGGTACTTTGACGGCAGGGATCCCGGATACCGTCCTTACTGTTTAATGGATTATTTTCCGGAAGATTTTTTGATGGTCATTGATGAAAGCCACGTTACTATTCCACAGTTACGGGCTATGTATGCAGGAGATAGATCGAGAAAGTTAAATCTTGTTGAATATGGTTTCAGGTTACCTGCAGCTCTCGATAACAGACCATTAAAGTTTGAAGAGTTTGAAAGTATTCAGAAACAAATAATTTACGTGAGTGCCACACCGGCTGAATATGAATTGCAACAAAGTGGTGGTGTGCTTGTGGAACAGGTCATCAGACCGACCGGCCTCCTGGATCCGGTCATAGAAATGCGTCCGAGTATAAATCAGGTCGATGACCTTTTGGATGAAATAAATAAAACTGTTCAAAAGAATGAACGTGTGCTTGTTACGACTCTTACAAAGCGGATGGCGGAAGAGTTGAGTAAGTATCTGACAAATTTGAATATAAATTGCAGATACATTCACTCGGAAGTAGATACTCTTGAACGTGTTGAAATATTGAGAGATCTCCGATTGGGTACATTTGATGTCCTCATTGGAATTAATTTGTTACGCGAAGGTTTAGATTTACCTGAAGTATCATTGGTGGCTATACTTGATGCTGATAAGGAAGGTTTTCTGAGAAGCAACCGGTCTTTGACTCAAACGGCAGGAAGAGCAGCCAGAAATTTAAATGGTAGGGTTATCTTTTATGCGGATAAAATGACAGAAAGCATGCGGCTAACGATGGATGAAACCACTCGTCGAAGAGAAAAACAACTGTTGTATAATGAAAAGCACGGCATAACTCCGAAACAGATCGTGAAATCAAAAGAAAGCATAATAGGGCAGACAAAAGTTGCTGACTCCCGTTTAATGGCGGAGATGGCCTATGTTGAATCGGGGATTTTGAGTGTAGCTGCTGATCCGGTTGTTCAGTACATGAAGAGTGATGAGATTAAGAAACTGATCTCCCAAACTAAACGGTCAATGGAGAAAGCAGCAAAGGAACTAGATTTTATTGAGGCAGCACGTCTTCGTGATGAAATGTATGAGTTGGAAAAACTCCTGGCAAAAAAGCAATGACAGAATTATCGGAGGATCTTCAGCATCTTGAATGTTATCCTGCCAAATTTTGGATGTTTTTCTTCTTCACCGACACGAATAAAACCTCCTTTTTTATAAAGTGCTATTGCCGCAGTAAGGGGGGCTGCTGTTTCAAGTAGAACTTTTCTTGCATTTAATTTACGCGCTTCTTCCAGGATTGAATGAAGCAGCAATTTCCCTATCCCCTTGCCTTGCATTTCTGATCTTACTCCCATTTTTATCAATTCATACACCTCGTCATCAACTTTTTCCAAAGCTGCAGTACCAACAACGTTTGTTCCAACCTTTGCAAATAAAATTAAACCTCCTGAGTTAATTATTTTCTCCGGATTATTAAGAATCTCGAGGTCAGCGCCTGTAACGTGAAAATATTTTTCCAGCCATTCGATGTTTATCTCTTTGAATGCAAGCGCAAGTTCCGGCTTATAAAATATTATTTGTGTCTGAGTGTTCAAGACTCTATTAATTTCAACCAGAAAAGAGATAAGGGAATCAAATATTTTTTTTCACCACAAGGCATCCGGCTATAATATCGTGCAAGGCTTGTTTGCGTGTTGTGAATCCTGCCATAATATAGCCAATCGTAAATGTCATTCCGGAAATTATTTTTCCGAAGTACCTGCCGGTTGCATTGAGAAAGGTCAGTCTATTGCCTGACATGTCGGTTACCTTAATCTCTAAGGCAATCTTACCCAAAGTTGCCTGTCTCGGAGAAGATTCCATGATAGCATAGTAAAGCCACGAAACTACCAGAGATATCAGAGACATTGTAATTACGAATCCCATGAATCCACCTATAATCATGAGACTTTCTGCATCAGACATGTCATCAACGTCCAAATTTGCAAGGGCACTGAGGCCGGCAAACATACCTGTAAAAACTAATATAGGCATGATCACCAAAAAACTAAAAAAGCCAAGAATGAGTTGGTCGAGAATATGGGCTCCAAATCGGAGCCAGAATCCGGCATATTCAACTCTGTTTTCAGATTGAATATCTATATTGTGCGATTCCATTGTAGTTATATCTTAGAAAGGTAAATTTTAATACAAAATAGATTATTTTTGTAAGCTGACAAAATTAGAATAAAATGAGAGAAATCACCGTAGAAGAATTGAAACAAAAACTCGACAGACAAGAAGATTTTCAGTTGATTGATGTAAGAGAAGAATTTGAATATGAAATCTGTAATCTCAATGGTGAGTTAATTCCAATGGCAACTATTTTTGATTCTGTCGACAGAATTTCGAAAGACAAGCCGGTAGTCATTCATTGTAAGTCAGGTGGCCGCAGTGGAGTTGTTGTGACCGAGCTGGAAAAAAGATTTGGTATGACCAATCTTTTCAATCTTAAAGGTGGCATCTTAGCTTATGCAAAACAAATTGACACAGGAATGGCAACCTACTAATATTCTTAGAAATAAAATAAATGCCATCCGGTTTTTCTTCCTTTCCGAAATTCAATAGCAGGTGCGGGAAGATGTATAATATTTATTACTTTGAAGAAGGAGTTTAAGAATTTTGACCGGAAGTTTACCCGTGCAAGGTCTAGATCAAGACTCAAGTAATACTGCGGATATCTTTCAAAAGAAGGAATTGGAACACCATCAACTTCTGAAGGGTTTTCAGTTCCTCCGGTCATTCCTTCTGCTCCGAAGCCAATGCCAATGCTTAACCATTTCGGGAAACGACTTTGCTCGGACAGCCAACTGTTAGGATTTACACTTATCCAATACGTTAGTCCATTATAATCTTTTAAAATATTTTCGGGCAAAGAGCTTCCTAGAAGGTCAGGTCTGTATTTTGCATATTTCGATTGATGAAAGGAATACTTTAATACTACTCTTTGCTCTTCCCAAATTAATTGTTGCCCGGCAAATGCAGCAACACCAAGCGTATTTGCAATAATGTCTCCTGTGGAAAAGCCCCATTCTTCAGAAAAGCCATCAAAGATTTCTATGGTAGTTTGATATAAAAATGCAATTCCGGATGCATACAAGGTCGACCGGGTATTTCCGTGACCTGCCCAATGAAAGGTTCGCATGAGTGGTTTTGCAATGGAGTAAGCATCCCAGGTATGACCGAATTTATCCATCTTCTCCCACTCCTCATTATCATTGAACAGGTGAAATTTACTTTGAGGGTAATCACGGTACCACTGATTGTAGAGCCAGTACATGCTCACGGGATATAGTCCTAAGACTGTACCTGCTACCAATCGTGTCCTTTGTTTATGTGGCTTGACTGCCGTTTCGAAAAAACTTAATGAATCTTTTGTATGATCTTCAGTTGAATTTGTGTCATAGATCTCATTCGCAAACATATTCGCAGGGGCAAAGGAAATCAAGGCAAGGATGAAAAATATCGGAACAAGGTATTTCTTCTTTAATATCATATGCAGCATTATCGGAGAAGGGTGATCTTGCCAGTTTTTTGCCTGGCCACTCCCCCTCTGATTGAATAGTTGACCTTGATGACGTATATACCATTTTCATAGAGTCTTCCGCTCTGGTCAAGTGCCCAACCTTCCATAGGATCAAGGGATTTAAAAATTAATTGCCCCCAGCGATCAAAAATTGAGAGCTCATAACTTGTAACGAGATTTCCGATAGTGTAAAATATTTCATTCAGACCATCTCCATTCGGGCTAAATGCATTCGGGAATAATATATCTCCCAGGCAATCTTCTTCAACTATAACAGAATCAGACCCGACACAACCAAATTCATTTTTTATTTTTATGGAAATGATACCACCGGATATGGCAGTAAAGATTGAATCATTAGAACCATCCTGCCATTCATACTCTGCATAGTTTCCCGGATAAAGTATTAACTGATTCCCGGGACATAATACCGTGTCATTGCCTAGTGACACAAAAGGGAATGCAAATGGGCCATACCTGACTTCTATATTTGCCCGTTGTTCGCAGTTGTTGGGAGAATTAATTGATACTATATAATTTCCAACTTCTAAATCCTTTGCTATTGATGTTGTTTGCACAGGATCTGAATTCCAGGAATAGCTGATTCCGGCAGGTGGATTTATTACAATCACATTCGCTTCCCCATCATTTCCACCGGCACAAGTTACATTACTGCTATTTGTTTCTATGTTGAGAATTTCAATAGTAATGCCGGATGTATAAGGTGGTATGCAACTGCTTCCAGACTCAAGTGTTACTGTGTATATTCCGGGACCAGAAAATTGATGCGTCGGAGATGAAACACTACTTGTATTCAAACCTGATGCCGCATCTCCAAAATTCCATTTCCAGTAGTCATGACAGTCAGTCTTATCATCAGAAAATTGAATTTGTCCGGAACTGAGACAGTTTTTGGAGATACTGAAAGCTTGTTCCTCCGATTCATAGATCTGAAAATAGTCAAAGGCTATACCATCGTAATCATTGCAAGTAGTTCCTGATCCCATTGTGAATCTGAATTTAACTGATGGCTCTCCTTTCAATTCTGAAATACAATGTTTGGCATCGACCCAAACACCCTGACCATTTCCTCCCCTACAGGATCCATTCGATGGCTGGATGGTTCCCGACCAACCTGAAGCTGAATTCCCCAGACCTGATAGGTTTGTGATGCTTCTGGTGTTGTACCAATTTTCATTTACACAATTATTTGTTTCGCTAGAACTTCCGATAGTTCGCCAGCTAGTGCCTCCATCGGTACTATATTGCAAATTTCCTCCGTCGTATTGACTTTCGAGTTCCCAAAATACTTTTAGACTTACGATGGGATAATTCAGGGAACTAAGATCAAAACATGGGCTCATCACCCAGGAGCGTTCACCATAGTTATAAAATGATATTGCCGGTCCACCGCTGATCCACGACTGAGTACCGTTTCCGGCCGAATTTATTGTGCTCTTTGCCGGTGTACTAAGCTGCCAGTCATCACTTAGGCCTCCGGAGGTCCATCCACCATTGCCGGTTTCAAAGTCCTCTAAATATGGAAATGTCGAAATAATGCTGCTGCATTGACCATGAATCTCTTTTAGGTTATAAAAGAGTAAAACAAGAAAAACCGAAAATAAATATAATTTATCCCTGAACTGCACGAATGGTAGCGATTAATTTAAGCAAGATAATGAATCAAAATGGAATTAGATTATCCAAACTATCACTTCGAGTTCACTACAAATACTGTTCTTCGGTTTTTAGCCTTCCCTTCTTCAGTGGCATTAGATGCAATAGGTTTAGTTTCTCCAAAACCTTTGAAGCTAAGTCGGGATTTATCAATACCCTGATCAACCAAAAAATTATAACAGGTTCGGGCGCGATTTTCGGAAAGTATCATGTTCGCCTCCGGGTTTCCAACATTATCCGTATGTCCGTGTAATGCAACCTGTAAGCGTGGACTCTTTTTTAGGTAGTCCGAAAATTCTTCAAGCACGGACTTGATGGTATCATTGATATCGTAAGAATTCGTAGAAAAGAAAATGTCGTTGATGGTATAATGTGCTCCTACTTCAAGTTTTTTAAGTTCTATGTCTTGCTTGACAGGTTTATCATTACTTGTATCCTTTGAAGAAACATATTGAGAAGCGAATGCATAACCATCCTTTTTGACAGATAACAACAGGTCATTGCTGAAGTCGACAACAAATGCAAATTCCCCACTGATTGAATCGACATCAATCTTTGTGAGTTTTTTTGTGACTGCATCGCGGATCTCGATTGTTGCATTTATAGGTTCATCATTTGCTTTACCATTTACATCCCCTTTTTGAAAATACACTTTATTAGGGCGCACGTCAGGATGTAGGTTGAAGGAATAAATATCATAACCACCCATTGAACCATTAAGTTTGTTAGAAGCAAAATAGCCGGTTTTTCCATCAGTACTTACAAAGAATCCGACTTCATCAGATTCTGTATTTATTGGATAGCCAATGTTTACCGGTTTTCCCCAATTGCCTTTATCATCCATTTTTGACATAAAAATATCATATCCGCCTAAGCCCGGAAGTCCGTCTGAACAAAAGTACAATGTGCGACTATCACTATGCAGAAATGGAGACTTTTCATTTGCATCAGTATTTATTTGCGGTCCAAGTTTAATGGCTTTTGTCCAGTTACCTGCAGCATCTTTTTGAGTTTTATATATATCAACTCCTGAAATGGAATCCCTTGCTGAAGCAAAATATAAAACTTTCCCATCAGAAGATATAGATGGCTGAGAGTCCCATTGCTTTGGATCATTAACAAGAGGACCCATATTCCTTATCTCAGACCAACGACCATCAACAAAATCAGAGTAACAGATATCAAAATTGCCTTTCTCGTTAACAGTGAAGTAAAGATGCTTATTGTCAATTGTTATACTGGCTCCTCCTTCATTGTTGCTTGTACTAAGATTAAATGGGGGCTCCATGGGAACACCCTGATCATAGCTCCCATCAGCAGTTTGATGAGCTATCATGAATTTTTCCACGCTGGTAGGAGTTAGCATATTCTTATCTTTCATCTCGTATCGGCGAGTAAAAAAAGCCAGTTCATTGTCAGGAGAAATATAAGGAAGATACTCAGGGTCTCTTGTAGATAGACGTTGCACAGGAACCGGATCAAAGGGTACCGGATTCATGTATAATTTTGCCTTCACTAAATAAGCTTCAGCTTTAGCACCATGCTCTTCATTGATTCTGTCGTAACTAAGAAATTTTGTGAGGTACTTTTCCGTCTCTTTCCATTTCTTAAAGTCAAAAGCATACCACCCCAACTGAAAATAAACCTCGGGATCAAGTTCAGGGCAGAGTTCCACGACTTTCAAAAAACTTTGTTCGAAAACTTTGTCTTCCTTGCGTTTCAATGCAATATTTCCCTGAAGGTAATATGCCATTGCAAACTCAGGATCTTCATCAATGGCTTTAGAGACGAGGTTACCTGCTTCTTCATACTTGCGTGATTTGTAAAGAGAAGCTGCATCATTATAAAGCTTCATTGCTTTCTTATTGGGCGAAGTTTCACAAGAAGCGTCCGACTGTCCATCCGCGTGCAACGACGCAAGTGCGAATGAAAATCCGATGAGAATTGATATTAAAGAACCTTTAACAGACATCCGAATTCAGGATAGTTTAATTTATTTCTTTAGTGGATTAATATTTTTTAAAGCATCTTTTGCTTTCTTTTTTGCTTCATCTTCTGCAGCTTTCTTGAGACTATCAGCTTTGGCCTTAGCCTTTGCTTCAGTTTCTTTTTTAATTCTTTCAGCTTCTGCCGATGCTTTTGCTTTTTCTGCTTCCAGCTTAGCAGCAGCTTCGGATTTTAATTTATCAGCTTCTTCCCGGGCACGAGATTCCAGTTCTTCTTTTTTCTTGTCAAATTCTTCTTTTGCTTTTTCTTTGAGGTCAGCCATTGCGTTTGCACCTTGCTTACCAAGATCAGAGCTAACCTTTGGATCCATGAATGTTCCTCCTACCAATAAGTTGACAGGTACGATATCACCTACACTTACATTAGCTCCTTTTGCGTTTGCTTGTGAGACAAGTCCGCTGATGACAGAATTGGCTGCTGATCCAAACATAGCCCTTGGTATTTCCATAGCCATTGTGTAGTCAATTGTTTGGTCGAAGCCATTAGATCCTGCAACAATTCCTTTCATCCCATTAATTTTAACTTCGGTAGGATCAACATACACGCGACCATTTATTATTTTAAAAGAAGGATTCACAGGGGGAACATCAAGTGATTTCCACGATGGCATCTTTAACAGATCTGCTACCTTGTTAAAAGCAGGGACATTTTTAATATTTATATTCGAAGTACTAAGTTTACCACCTCCGTTGATTGAATTCAACACCGGACTCATGGCCTGATCAAGACTACCATTTGCAGCTATTGTTGCTGAAAATTTTCCGGTACATGATTTAGCCAGGGGAGCCATCTTTTCTACCGTAGCGAAGGTGTTGACTGTTTTAGTAATGTCAAAATCGCGGATGGCAAGATCCATGCTGAACAGAGGGTTCTTAAGATCAGAGCTATTGTACATGCCTGACATATTCATGCTACCATCCATCAATTGCATCACCAAGTTTTGCATGTTGATGCTTTTATCTTTAATCAACAGATTGCCTTTTACATTAAAAATGTTCATGTCCTCATATACAAGTGTGCCAACAGAGGCATTCATGGAGAAATTAACATTGCCGGGTATTTCAAGAACAGTCATTGGTAAGGTATCCTGATTGCCGGTATTGCTCTCTTCACTGCTCATGAATTCGTTCAAATCGATTTTCGTTGATTGAAGACTCAGGCTACCTTTAATGGTTTCATCCTTGAGTGCATAAGCAATGAAATTTTCTAAAGTGCCTTTTGCCTGAAAATCGCTCTTGCCGGATTTGGCTTGAAAGTTATTCAATGAAACATTTCTTGGATTAAAACTAAGGTCAAGAATACTCATGCTGAATGTTGACGGCATATCCTTCGTGGAATATTCCAGTGAATTAACTACTAGTCCACCTGAGGCTTCGAATTGATCGAAGTTTTGTTTCTCAATAGCCGACATTCTACCTTTTGCTTTTAGGTCGGCGTTAATTGTTCCTGTTAATTTCGTCCCATCTTCAAGTGGTACAATTTTACTTATGCTTGCCAAATCGATCTTGCCTTTGACAAATGCATCAAGGTCAGCGTCGCTTACAGGAGTCTTAAGAAATAGTTTAGCATCAAATGGGTTTCCTCCCATTTCAACATGAAGTTTTTTTAGATCAATGATAGTATGGTCCGGCACACCATCTTTATTATTGATTGTCAGATCAACAAAGACATTGTTAACCGCAGAAGGTAGTGATGGATACTGAAACATCCCATTGTCGATCTTTAAGGTGAGTCCGAAGCCCGGCATTGACAATGCATTATATCTTCCTTTAATAAATCCTGATAATGCCATTGTCCCGGATGATTTCAAGCTACTAAATTCATTATTATAAATAGCTGGTATCATAGATATAAAATTCCTGAATTCAGATTTCGCAGCAGTGAAATCAAGTTCCATATCGATATTTGTATCCGGCATTGCTACCCAACCATTCAAACCCAGTTCAAGGGCATTCAGATTTATTTTGTTGTCTAAAAAAGTAAATTTGAAATTTTTCATGTCCATATTCAGCTTTGCCTCAATCACGGATTTAGCATTACTTATGTAGGGAACATTTTCATATACCATTTGTGTCAATGCAATATCGGTGTGAGTCGTCAATTCAAAAAGATCCTGAGTAAAATCACCACTGCCATTGTGGTTGAGCCCACTCATACCAAGATAGAAATCTAATGACTCATCATGGTAAACGATCCTCCCGTCTTTTATTGAGTAATGTTTTAACTTGGCTTTAAATGCAGATTCTGATGCAGGAGCAGCAGCGACATTATCCTCCTTTGCAATATCCCAGTTGGCTTTGCCATCTTTTTTAACGAGGAAATTCATGACAGGATTCTCAAGATGAATTGCGCGAATTCCTATCTCATCACCCTTGATCACACTCATGATATCTACTGTTATGTCGAGTTGTTTGGCATATAGCAGAGTATCTCCCTCAAACGGGGCTAAGTTGATTATACTTACATTTTCCACTCTCAATGAAAAATTTGGGAAACTCCTTAGCAGAGAAAGATCAAAATCTCCAAAATCAACTTTGGCATTTAAACTTTTGTTTGTCTCTTCTTTTACTTTGGAGACAATTTTACTTTTAAAAATGAAGGGAGCAGCAACAAGCAAAAGCAAAATCACAATTAGGCTCAGACTTGTCCACTTTAATATTTTTTTCATGTTGATCAATTCTAATGATTATTTGTAATTTAAATTTTAGCAGTTCTGTTTAAAAGGTAGTGGTCTGCAAGAACCAAGGCAGCCATAGCTTCCACTATTGGCACTGCCCTTGGAACGACACATGGATCATGTCTTCCTGCTGAAGTTAATTTAATAGTATCACCGTCAGAATCGACAGTTACCTGTTCTTTCATGATAGTAGATACCGGCTTAAAGGCAACACGAAAATAAATATCCATTCCGTTACTGATTCCGCCTTGAATACCTCCTGAATTATTTGTATTGGTGGCGATCTTTCCTGATTTGTCAACAACAAAAGCGTCGTTATGTTCAGAACCTCTCATTGATACGCCTGCAAAACCGCTTCCGTATTCAAAACCATGTGCTGCATTGATCCCCATACATGCAGAAGAAAGGTCGGCTTGTAATTTTGCGTAAACAGGTTCGCCTAATCCAATGGGTACATTTTGTATAAGGCAATTGACAATTCCGCCGGTTGTATCTCCTTCTTTTTTCAGTTGCTCCAAATGCTTGATCATTTGTAGCGAAGCCAACTCATCAGGACAACGAACCAAACTTGATTCTATTCTGTTAAAGTCGATGTCATCTGAAGCAATATTAGCTTTGATATTACCAATTTGGGAGACATAAGCAGAAAATTTGATCTTCACTTCTGAAAGGAGTTGTTTTGCGATAGATCCTGCAAAGACTCTAACTGCTGTTTCCCGCGCAGAAGATCTTCCTCCTCCACGATAATCTCTTATACCATACTTTTTTTGATATGTGAAATCAGCATGAGACGGCCGGAAGGCATTTTTCAGATTATCATAATCAGATGATTTATGGTCTTTATTCCGAATAATGAAAGCTATCGGACTGCCAAGTGTTATCCCATCAAGTATGCCGGATAAAATTTCGAACTCTTCCTTTTCATCCCTTGACGTTGTAATGGAAGATTGTCCCGGCTTTCTGCGCTTCAGGTCATTGCTTATCAATGATTCATCAATTTGTATTCCGGCCGGACAACCATCAAGAACACCTCCAATTGCCGGACCGTGAGATTCGCCAAAGCTTGTCAGCCGAAATAGTTTTCCAAAAGTGTTTCCTGCCATATTCTGTAAAGTTACTGAAAAGCGAGGGTATGAGTTACTTTGCCGATAGAATAATTAACCTATCTGTGTTGATGAAATATTCTTGGAAAAATGAAATTAAAGTCTTCTCCCTATCCAATTCTTGATACGGGGATTTTTAATGCCCAGGTTTACCAAAGCATTTATTAGCCAGGGTCTGTTAAACACTTTTTGCATTAGAAGTTTTGACCGTAGTTCGTTTCCAAGCTTTTTATAAATGGCCTTATCATATGAGCACATATACCCGGAAGAAAAATCATTTTTCACAAAACATTGTTCAGCTTGCTTGGCAGCATAATATCCAGACCACATAGCATTACCTATTCCTTCTCCATTTAATGGGTCGATCAATGAGGCAGCATCACCACAGAGCATGAAACCGGTTCCTGAGATAGGCCTTACTTTTCCGCCAAGAGGTAGTCCGAAACCTTCTAAAGGACTTATGGCTTCAGCATACTTAAATCGTTCTGATAATTTTAAATTGTCATTAGTAATTTTCTTAAAGGATGCTTTCAGATCAATTTTTCTTTTACGTATGTCATCCGAGAGCATTCCAAAGCCGACATTCGCCGTTGTATCACCTAGTGGAAAAATCCAGAAATAGCCGGGCAGAAAGCCTTCCAGCAAGTGAATCTCAATGCTATGTTTATCTGTAATGCCTGAAATATTTTTATAATACGATCTCACTGCACCTGAATAATGCCTATGGTCCACCCGGAAGCCGGACAATTGTCTTGCTGCTACCGAATGAGCCCCATCACAAGCGATTATAAGTTTGGTTTGAAGTTTATCACCGAGATCGTTAACGAGGTATTGAAATCCATCTTCATTAGAAATATTCCTGACAAAAAAACCTTCTATCATGGTAATATGCCCTTTATCTTTCACGAGATCGACAAGAAAGTTATCAAAGTCCTCTCTTTTAGACACATAGCCCGGATTTACAAAGTGAACGTCCACCGATTTGCCATTCGGTGCATGCAGGCTCCATGAGGAAGAAATATTAGTAGCCGGGAAGGCGTCCGGTTTGTTTACATATTCAGGATCGATTTTTCTTAACACATGCTTTACCCTGCCTCCGATAGCATCTCCACATACCTTGTCTCGAGGGAATTTAGCCTTGTCAACTAAAGCAATTTTCAAGCCCGTACCGGCCAAAGTCAATGCACATGCAGATCCTGCAGGACCTGCTCCCAGGATGATAACATCGTAATATGTTGTGACGGACTTAATCTTTTAATTGTTAATTTCAGCGCGAATTTATTACAATTTCTGTGAGCCTTCTCATTTATAATATCCACACTCTGGTTCATACTGAACAAAAGAGCAAAGCCAGGTACAGTGGGAAAGAAATGTCTTCATTGTCGACAGTAGATGATGCCTTTTTATTTATTAAAGATGGATTGATCGATGATTTTGGGACTACCTCAGCAGACAAACTGGATGAAATTAAGAGGCAAAACGCTGATGTTAAACTGGTGGATGCAGAACGAGGGCATGTTTTTCCTTCCTGGGTTGATTCACATACGCATATTGTATTTGCAGGTAGCAGGGAAAAAGAATATGAGGACAGGATTAAAGGTTTGTCGTATGAAGAAATTGCCTTGAGAGGTGGCGGCATTCTGAATTCAGCGAAGATGCTCAGAAATGCTTCTGAAGATGACTTGTTTCAAGCCGCCCTTGTCAGGTTAAATGAGATTAAGAGCTTAGGCACCGGTGCAGTTGAGATTAAAAGTGGATATGGGCTCACCGTCGACAGCGAACTTAAAATGCTGCGAGTGATCAAACGCCTGAAACAAGAATCACCACTATTGATTAAAGCAACTTTTCTTGGAGCACATGCGATCCCTGAAGAATTTAAAAACCGTAAGAAAGATTATATCTCACTCCTTATAAATGAGTTGATGCCGGTGATACAAAAAGAATCGCTGGCTGAGTTTTGTGATATCTTTTGCGAGAAGAATTATTTTGACCATGATGATACATTGCAGATCATGGAAGCTGCGAAGAACTATGGGATGATACCTAAGGTTCATGCTGAACAGTTAAGTCATTCCGGTGGAATATCAGCAGGTATTAAGAGTGGAGCCATCAGTGTTGATCATCTCGAGTTTACCACCGAAGATGATATCAATGCCTTAAAGAATTCGGCCACGATGCCGGTTTTTCTTCCCGGTGCACAACTCTTTCTCGGCTTGAAAAACCCGCCTGCCAGAAAAATGATAGATGAAGGTTGCTCTGTCGCTCTTTCAAGTGATTTTAATCCCGGCAGTTGTCCAAGTGGCAATATGAATCAAATGGTAGCACTGGCATGCATACTCTATAAGATGACACCTGCAGAGGCTATCATTGCAGCAACAAGTAATTCTGCCTATGCTATGCAAGTAGAAGATAAGTTAGGAAGTATTTGCAGAGGGAAGATCGCAAATGTCTTCATTACACCGAAGATCCCATCCTATGCATTTTTACCTTATTCATTTGGGAGTAATCTGGTCAAACGAATTGTGTTGAATGGAGAATTGCAGTAAAAAACAAATCAAATAGTCCGCTGGATTTATAAATTCATTCCGACAAATAAATTGGTGATGAAAAATACATTTTCTGTTTTTAAAATACTTTCACTCGGCATTCTAATATTTGCTTGTGGAAGACAAGCAGATTCAGAACAGAAAATGCCTGTCATCACTGAAATTGAAAGCGATGAAAAAGCGGATTCATTGCAATTGCTTTTCAATAAATTCGACTGGCTTTCCGGTGAATGGTCAAATGAAGCGAAAGGTCAGATCATTGGAGAGTACTGGAGGAAAATAAACGATTCTCTGTTTGAAGGTATTGGTTTTGGATTGAAAGGTCAGGATACAGTCTTCAAGGAACATTTGCAGATTCTTACCCTGGATGAGGAAATTTATTATGTACCAACAGTATCAGGCCAGAATGATAATCAACCTGTACTTTTTAAAATGACGGATATAGGTGAAAATTATTTTATCAGCGAAAATAAGAACCATGATTTCCCTCAGATCATTCGTTACCGACTGGAGGCTGAAGGAGTTCTTTTTGCTGTCATAGAAGGTATGTTAAACGGAAAAGAAACTAAAAGAGAATTTAGATTCAGAAGAGCAACTGTTAGGTTGATGCCGTAGTTTTTCTCCGATATAAATTCTAATTCGAAATATTAATTCAGATAATCATTAATAAGAATGAAACAACTAATTGAATGTGTGCCAAATTTTAGTGAAGGAAGAGACCTCAATGTGATACGTCAGATCACCGATGCCATTGAAAGTGTTGAAGGCGTTAAACTTTTGAATGTAGATCCGGGCAAGGCGACCAATAGAACTGTCGTCACTCTTGTTGGTGAGCCTGAAATAGTGGTTGAAGCTGCATTTCGAGGGATACGGAAAGCTTCTGAATTGATTGATATGTCAAAGCATAGCGGTGAACATCCCAGAATGGGAGCTACAGATGTCTGCCCGCTGATTCCAATCTCAGGAATTTCCATGGATGAGACAGTGAAGTATGCACACAAGCTTGCAGAAAAGGTAGCCATGGAATTGAATATACCTGTTTATTTATACGAAGCAGCACAGAAAGATCCTTCCAGAAAGAATTTGTCTGTCATTCGCGCAGGCGAGTATGAAGGTTTTTTCAAGAAGATTTCGGAACCGCAATGGAAACCGGATTTCGGTCCTGCTGTTTTTTCTGCCAGGTCGGGAGCGACAGTAATTGGTGCAAGAGATTTTCTTGTTGCATACAATGTTAATCTAAATACAACTTCGGTAAGACGAGCCAATTCGGTAGCATTTGATGTAAGAGAAAACGGAAGAAAGGTCAAAAACGAAAAGGGTGAAGATGTTGTTCAGCCCGGTACATGTAAGTCGGTGAAGGCTATTGGGTGGTTCATAGAAGAGTATGGTGTTGCGCAGGTCAGTATGAATCTCACAAACATTTCTATCACACCTGTTCACGTTGCTTTTGATGAATGTGTTAAAAGTGCATATCAAAGAGGTATGCGCGTTACTGGCTCTGAGTTAGTTGGTTTAATGCCCCTGAAAGCTTTGACCGATGCAGGTAAGTATTTTTTGGAGAAACAGAACAGATCATCAGGTGTCTCTGAAGCAGAACTGATACGCATTGCCGTGAAATCGATGGGGCTTGATGAATTAGGTCCTTTCAAGCCTGAAGAACGGGTTATTGAATACTTGTTGAAAGACGCTACCGCGGAAAAACTTGTGAGCATGTCACTCAAAGCTTTTGCTGACGAAACTGCGTCTGAATCACCTGCACCAGGTGGTGGAAGTATTGCAGCCTACCTAGGAGCACTCGGAGTTTCTCTTGGAACTATGGTTGCAAATTTATCCTCACATAAAAAAGGATGGGATGATAGGTGGAGCGAGTTTTCACTATGGGCAGAAAAAGGACAAAAGATAAAAGCAGAGCTTCTCTATCTCGTTGATGAAGATACAAGAGCCTTCAATGGAATTATGGATGCCTTCAGCCTTCCGAAATCCTCTGAACAGGAAAAGGCGGATAGATCAAATGCAATTCAAGAGGCAACTAAGAATGCAATAAACATCCCATTAAAGGTTATGAAAACGTCTTTTGCATCATTTGAAGTGATAAAAGCAATGGCAGAAGAAGGAAATCCAAATTCTGTCTCTGATGCCGGCGTGGGTGCACTTTGTGCCAGATCAGCTGTTATTGGTGCTTATTTAAACGTTAAGATTAATGCTTCCGGTTTGAAAGACCTTGCGTTTCTGGATAAGGTACTTTCTGAAGCTGAAAACATCATGGCTGAAAGCGTCAAAATAGAGGCGGAAATCCTTGAAATAGTTAAGAAGAAAATCAGTTAATTCTTATACAACTTTTGCAGAATTTCTTCGTATTTAGTTGTATTGGAGGTGATTTTGATAATATGATCAACTCCTAATCATAAGCATCCGGTTTTTTATGTCAACTCGTAAGGCGTTTACCCGTCTTTTTTATTCCTTCCCAATCCAACTGATAGTTGTTCTTCTCAAGAAGAATCAAATACTTCTTATCTATTGGATTTTTCTCTTTGGCTGGATCACTAATAATTTCTCACAGACCTTTGGGATCCCCTATCTCTTTCTGGATCCGGAATACATGGGTACAGTTGGTTTCACTTCCTTTTTTATCATGGGATTTACAACCGGGAGTTTTGTGATGGTATATAATATATCCAGCTATATAGTGAATGGATTTCGATTTCCGTTCATTGCAACTTTATCCAAACCGTTCCTGAAATACACGATGAATAATTTTATCGTGCCTACCCTCTTTGTACTTACTTATTTATATTTTATCATATCTTTTCAGTTGAATAATGAATACCGGAGTATTTGGGCTGTCTTCACTCAGGTGATGGGCTTTCTGTCCGGTTTTATTCTCATCATTTTATTTACACTAACATATTTTTTCAGGACGAATAAAGATATCGTCCTGATGTTTGGCGTTGAAACTTCGGACTCAGATCCTAATGCTCCTTTTGCACAGCATCTGATTGAGAAAAATGAAAAACCTAAAAGACGTTCCGGGTTTTTCAGCCGTCGCCGCACGCAAAGTAAGATTTGGAGAGTTGATACTTATCTAAGTTCATTTTCAAAAGTTAAACTGGTAAGGCAAACTGAGCATTATACCCGGGAAATGGTTGAATCTGTGTTTAGACAGAACCACCTGAATGCTGCCATCATAGAAATTATCGTATTCGTTTCATTCATTGTTATGGGACTTTTTAAGGACTATAGCATTTTTAAGTTACCGGCAGGGGCATCTGTGATTCTTATTTTTTCGATGTTCATCATGCTTAGTTCTGCATTTCGATTTTGGTTGAAAGCATGGGCCACGTCAGTCTTGATAGGTCTGTTTTTACTTGTAAATTTTATATCTAAATATGGCGTGTTTTATTCTGAGAATAAAGCATACGGCATGGATTATGAATCAACACCTGCAACTTACAGTATTGAACGATTTCAAGGGTTGGATGATCATCATCTTGTCAAAGCAGATTATGATAGTACCATTCAAATACTGAATCGTTGGAAGGAAAAATTTTATGGTCAGCCCGGCAAGCCTAAAATGGTTTTTGTCAATTGTTCCGGTGGAGGTTTAAGGGCATCAATTTGGGCCTTCCGGATCATGCAGGTTGCAGATAGTTTGAGTGATAACAGGTTCTCCCGTTCTACTCAACTGATATCAGGAGCATCGGGAGGAATGATCGGAGCTGCTTATTATCGCGAACTTTTTCTTCAACAAAGACTTGGTTTGTTAAAATCTATCAATTCCGATAAGGGAATTACAAATATTGGAAAGGATCTGCTTAATCCTGTGGCATTTTCGGTGACCGTTAGTGATCTGTTTTTCAATATTCAGAAATTCAAAGATGGAAATACATCGCATAACAAAGATCGTGCGTATGCTTTTGAAAAGCAATTGAATGAAAATACAGGATCAGTACTTGCCAAACGCCTGTCAGCATACCATGATCCGGAGGCGAATGCTTTGATACCTATGATGATTTTTACCCCTACCGTAGTAAATGACGGACGGAGATTGGTTATTTCTCCTCAACCGATGTCTTACATGAGTAGTCATAATAATGATAGCAGTTTCAAGTTTGACTACACAATTGATGAAATTGAGTTTCGTAAACTTTTTCGTGATCAACATGCTGACAATATCAAATTTACTTCTGTACTAAGAATGAATGCAACATTCCCTTATATTCTGCCGGCTGTCACTCTTCCAAGTCAGCCAATGATCAATGTGATGGATGCAGGTATCAGGGATAATACGGGTCTTAAAACTTCCTTGAAATTTCTCTACGTTTTTAGAAAGTGGATCGAAGAAAATACAAGCGGTGTAGTATTTGTTGATATCCGGGATTCTCACAAGGCAAGACCTGTGGAAGAAAAACCGAGAATGTCGTTCCTTGAAAACTTCATCACTCCGTTAGGAAACATTTATGGCAACCTATTAACTATACAAGATTATAATCAGGATGAATCATATGAATATGCAAAAAGTTGGTTCACGGCACCCTTTGACTTTGTAATTTTTGAGTTGCCTACCAAGGAGCAGGACATTTCTTTGAGCTGGCATCTGACAACAAGGGAAAAGCGCTCTGTATACAATTCTATCAATCTTCCTAAGAATAAAATGGCGGTAGAACAATTACTCAGACTTCTTGAAATTCCAAAGGAAAAGAGAGAGAGGAAAATTGATTCTGCATTTCCTCCGGCAATTGCTGCCGGTTTAGGAGACCAAGGCGAATAACAAATCCGGAAATACCTTAGTAGGCTAAAAGTTTTTCCATTGCTGATGCAAAGCGATCTTTCGGAAGGAAGTTTTCTTCAAGTGCTACATTCATAGGAATCGGTGTTTCTATACTTGCGCAACGTATAATTGGTGCATCGAGCATATCAAAACAATACTCAGCAAGAAATGCTGCTATTTCAGCGCCAAACCCTCCTACCTGTGTGTCCTCGTGAAAAATTATTGCCCGACCTGTCTTCTTAATAGAATTTATTACTGTTTGTTTGTCCCAGGGAATTAAAGTCCGAAGGTCAATCAGATCTGCTGAAACATCGGGATTTTTTGCAAGGTATTCCATTGCCCAATGTACAGCATAGCCATACGCAATGATGCTTACATCAGAACCTTCCTTGACCAGCCTTGCTTTTCCGAATTCCAGAGAGTAATAGCCGTCAGGAACCGGACCGCTTATACTTCTGTACAATGCCTTGTGCTCAAAAAACATAACAGGATTCGGGTCCTCTATCGAAGAGATCAGCAATCCCTTGGCATCTTCAGGGAAAGCCGGATAAACAACTTTGAGGCCGGGAGTATGTGCGAACCATGCCTCATTAGATTGAGAATGGAATGGTCCTGCAGCCACGCCTGCTCCGGTGGGCATCCTTACTACCACATCAACGTTTTGTCCCCATCGGTAATGAGTCTTTGCAAGATTATTAATGATCTGATTAAAACCACAGGTGACAAAATCTGCGAACTGCATTTCAACGATTGACTTCATCCCCTGAATTGACAATCCTAAACCGGCGCCAATTATAGCTGACTCACAAATTGGAGTATTCCTGACCCTTGCTTTACCGAACTCCTCGACGAAGCCTTGGGTAGCTTTAAATACACCGCCGTACTCAGCTATGTCCTGACCCATAATAATCAGTTCCGGGTACTTCTGCATCGCCTGCCTCATGCCGTCTGAAATCGCATCAAGAAACCTTCTATCCGTTGTTTTACCGGATGGGGCTAAGTAAGGACCTTGATAGTTTCTATAGACGTCATTCAGCTCATTTTCTGTGATAGCTTTTGGCTTTTCTTCTGCATAAGTTATCTCCAAATTACTCTCGATTTCAGTCTTTATTTCTTTTCTTATTAATACTATATCTGCTTCTACCAGAACTTTTTCTTTAAGTAAGAAATTTTCATAGTTTAGGATAGGATCCTTCTTTGCCCATTCCTCGATCAGCGCGGCAGGTACATATTTATTTCCTGAAGCCTCCTCGTGACCCCGCATCCTGAAGGTCATACATTCCAGCAAGACAGGTCTGGGTTTTTCCCTTATACTTTTTGCGATCGACTTGATTGTACTAAGTGTTTCGAGAATATTATTTCCATCCACTTGAACAGCCTCTATTCCGTAGCCGATACCTTTGTCAATGAATTGCTTCATCCTGAACTGTTCGGATGAGGGTGTAGACAAACCATATTTATTATTTTCCACAATGAAGATCACCGGAAGGTCCCAGACTGCTGCTACATTAATGCTCTCATGGAAGTCACCTTCGCTTGCACCACCATCACCTGTGAAGACAGCAGTTACAGCCTTCTCTTTTCTGATCAGATGGCCCAGTGCGATGCCATCGGCAACACCCATTTGTGGACCAAGGTGTGAGATCATGCCAATGATCTTGAATTCTTTGGTGCCGAAGTGAAAAGACCGGTCCCTACCTCTTGTAAAGCCTCCTTCTTTTCCTTGCCACTGCGAAAAGAGCCTGTGTAAAGGAATTTTTCTTGTTGTAAATACACCGAGGTTTCGATGCATCGGTAAGATGTATTCATTTGGATCAAGAGCCAGTCCGCAGGCAACAGATATCGCTTCTTGTCCAATTCCTGAAAACCATTTGGCAATTTTTCCTTGTCTTAATAGAACCAACATTTTCTCCTCGATCAATCTTGGCCGGAGAAGTTCAGAATAAATTATTCTAAGTTGGTCATCACTGTAGTCTGATCTGTTATACTGAATCACAGGAATGAAATTAGCTGCAAACTTATTTAAAATAGACCGTATCTTTGTATAAATTAATTGGGATGGATGTTCAATTATTTCTGGTGCTGGTTTTTTTCCTGATTGCCTTATTTTTTACAGGTCGGAAAATATATGCCGGGCTTCGTGATAAAAATGCGAAGACATGTGAGAAGTGTCCGGCCTCTTCCCTGGCTCCGGAAGATAAATCAAGTTAATAGGCATAAAAAAAAGGAGCTCTTTGGGAACCCCTTTTTTAATGACATTTCAGAAAGATTACTGAGCCATTGCAGTGTCAACTGCAGTCTCCATAGCGTTCATTACTGAATCTTGCATAACAGCTTGCTCAGCAGCAGCTTGTTGTGCTTCTTCAGCAGCAGCGATAGAATCTTGTGTTGCTTTTTCAGCAGCAGCTTTTTCTTCAGCGCTAGGACCACAAGCAACGATAGCGAACATTGAAGCCACTAATAAGGTAGAGAATACTTTTTTCATTTTGTTGATAATAATATAGGTTTGTTTATAGTGGGCGCAAAAGTAGTCACTTTTAATGGATTAACAAGGGGAAATGTGAAAAACATTAACATCTTTCAGTTAATAAACCCTTGAACCCAAAAATTCATATAAAGAACAAAAAAAGGGTAAAATCATGTGATTTTACCCTTTTTTGATTTAACCTCTGCCTCCGGTTACTTTTTTAGTTTCTTCAATTTTCTTTTCTTCCTTAGTTTTTGGCTTAGGCTTCGATGCCGGTTTTTTAGCAGCAGCAGCCGCCTCAACAGCAGCAATAGAATCAGCTATCATTTTTTCTGCAGCCGCAGCTGCTTCCTGAGCAGCCATTTCTACTGCAGCTAGTGAATCAGCCTGCATTTGTGCTACGTTAGCGATAGAATCCTGAATTGCTTTCTCAGCTGCAGCTTTTTCTTCAGCACTTGGACCGCAAGAAACGATAGTTGCCATACCGGCAACTAAAAGGAGGGATAATACTTTTTTCATTTTTGAAATAGATTGGTTGATTAGTTTGATTTGCAAAGTTATTACTTTATTTATATGTTTTGGTTTCATTTATTTAGTAATTTCGCCACATAGATAAAAAACCTCTAACCTATCCAAAAAAATCACCAATGAAAAAATTAATTATTTCCCTTTCATTTGCTACTATGATGTTGAGTATCGCATTTTTTACTTCCTGCTCAAAGGACGACACTACTCCTCCAATTGTCACTTTATTAGGTGATGCTTCAATTGAACTTTCTTTAAATACAGCTAGCTGGACAGATCCTGGTGCTACAGCTACAGATGATGAAGATGGTACTGTCAGCGTTAGTTCTGATAACAGCAGCAGCAATCCAAACTTAAACCTGGTAGGTACTTATACCGTAACTTATACAGCTGTTGATGCAGCAGGAAACGTTGGTACTGCCGTTCGCACAATCCGTGTAAAAAATGATGCAGAAGGATTTGCAGGAACTTATGCGGTGCATGATACATGTCCCGGCTTTGTATTTAACTATACACAGGTAATCACCATAGACGAAACATTAAACAACAGAGTGCATTTCAACAAGTTTGCTGATTATGCTAATAATACCGGCATTTATGCAAATCGTCTTGGAAACGGCTCATTGGACATCCCTGCACAAATTGGTACTTCAATCGGTTCAGGTGCCGGATCATGCGACATTGTTGACCATAGATTTACAAGCGTTTCGTACACAGGTACAAGCACTGGTTTTATATTGGTATATAATGATGAAGTAATTACTTCAGGTTGCACCGGTGCTACTGTATGCACTGCTACATATACACTTCAATAACCAGAATAATTTTCTAAAAAAGCCGCCTATCTGGCGGCTTTTTTTATTTCCATCCAGCCCTTACATTCGTAGCTGTGAAAAAGAAAAGTAATCTCCTTCTCTTGATAAAAAGAATAGCCTTGCTTCTTCTTTTTATGTCTGTTTGCAGATTATTATTTCTGATTTTTAACTTTTCCTACTTTCATGAATATGCCTTCTTCTCGCTGGTAACAGCATTTTTTTACGGACTTCGTTTTGATATTACCGTTACAGTCATACTTTGTCTCCCCTTTATTATTTTACACCTTCTCCCCTTTCAATTTTTCTATAGTAAGATATACCAGGCTGTAGTAAAAGTTTTATTTTTTGTTCCGGCTTTCTTTATGCTTCTGATGAACTGTATCGATATGGGTTTATTTCGATTCGCAGGAAAGAGAATCACTGCAGATATTTTCGGAATAATGAATTATGGGGAGGACATATCAAATACCATACCTGCTATGGTACTAGATTTTTGGCATTTGTTATTGATCCTTCTAGGATTGTTTTTTTTACTCTTCTTACTTTATAATAAAATAGCAATTTTTGATCAGGGAGCAATTGGTCAATCGTCAGCTAAAAGGAATGGCTTTTACACCTTCAGTCTTCACATCATCGTTGTAGCCTTAGTATTCATAGGTTTCAGAGGAGGAATACAGTATAAGCCCATTCATATTCTTACAGCTACAAAATACGGTACCGGCCCGATTGCCTCTTTGGTACTAAACAGTCCGTTTACATTTGTAAAGACTTTTGGCAAGTCCACTTTAAACAAAGTGGAATATTACGATCAGGAAACTCTTCAGTCTATTTATCCGGTTGTGAAATCTGAATCTGATAGCAGTAAATTCCAGGCATTGAATGTTGTACTGATCATAATGGAAAGTGTTGGATCAGAATATATCGGCTCATTAAATAATGAAAAAGGATACACTCCTTTTCTCGATTCACTCATGGAACATAGCCTTGTCCTGAAGAATTCTTTTGCGAACGGTAAAAGATCGATCGAAGGCATCCCGGCGATACTTGCCGGCATCCCGGCATTGCTGTCGGAGCCATTTATTACCTCTTCTTATTCAGGCAATTCATTCGAAAGTCTTGCGTCATTACTGGCAAAGCAAGGATATAGCAGCGCTTTTTATCATGGAGGGACTAATGGCACCATGGGCTTTGATAATTTTAGCAGGTCATGCGGATATGAAAAATATTTTGGCAGATATGAATACAATAATGACAAAGATTTTGATGGCAATTGGGGTATTTACGATGAACCCTTTCTGTTAAAATTTGCCGAAAACATGAATACAATGAAAACACCATTCATTACGACGGTCTTTACATTGACTTCACACCATCCTTACAATATCCCTGCAGATTTTGAAGGAAAATTTGATGGGGGAACTTTACCCATTCATAAAAGTGTTCAATACACTGATCATTCACTTCACTCTTTTTTTAATTACGCTTCCGGGCAAAAATGGTATCAGAATACTTTATTTGTCATCACCTCCGACCATACGGCCTTGGCTGAGAAAGCATTTTATCACAATCGGGTTGGAATGTATTCAATACCACTAATCTTTTTCAGGCCTGATGGCTCATTGAAAGCTGTCAGCGAGAAAGTCAGTCAACAGATAGATATAATGCCGAGCGTTTTGGATTATCTGAATTATGAAAGACCCTATTTTTCTTTTGGGTCAAGCGTATTTGACACCGGAGCAGAAGGATTTGCAGTAAATTATATAAATGATACTTATCAGCTCATTGATGATAAATATTCATTAATTCTGGATACAGTACAAGGAAATTTTCTATTCGATTATAAATCAGATTTGACTTTACAAAAAAATATTATTGCAACTCAGCGAAAGCATGCTACTTTAATGGAAAGAAAAATAAAAGCGATAATTCAAACGTACAATAACTCTCTTATCGAAAATCAGATGATCCGTTGAACTTATGAAAAAGAAGATAAGGTTCATCATTAACCCGAAATCGGGATCGCACAATAAGCTGCATTATGTGCAATGGATAGAATCCGGTATCGATCATAGTATTTATGATGCAGATATCAGTTTTACCGAAGCACCACTACATGCCACAGTATTAAGCAAAGAAGCTGCCGGTCAAAATTATTTCGCCGTTGTTGCTGTTGGTGGCGATGGCTCCGTAAATGAAACGGCAAGCGGATTGATGGGCTCTGATACTGCGCTGGGCATCATTCCGACAGGTTCCGGAAACGGAATGGCAAGACATCTCAAGATTCCAATTGATTTTAAAAGGGCGATTGATCTGCTAAATTTTTCGAGATCAGACCGGATAGATACGCTTAGAGTTAATGAACGCTTCTGCATAGGTACCTTTGGTATTGGCTTTGATGCTCATATTGCACATTTGTTTGCTGAAGCCGGCACACGGGGATATTCAACCTATGTAAAACTTGTGCTGTCAGAATTTTATAAATATCCCTCTCACCAATATAAAGTAGTCATTGACGGAAAAAAAACAGAGCTTAATTCCTTCCTTTTTACCTTTGCGAACTCATCACAATTTGGAAATAATGCAGTAATAGCACCTTTTGCAAATGTTAAAGATGGGATAATCGACATCTCAATAGTGCGGAAGTTTCCTGCGATCATGGCACCAAATCTGATTTTTAGATTGATGAACAATAATTTGCACAAGTCACGTTATTATACCGGTATGAGTGGTAAGAGTATCCAAATTGAAAATAAGACCGGCATAAAAGGTCATATTGACGGTGAACCTGTGATGTTACATGGTGATATAGATGTTCAGATCTTTCCACTATCAATAAACGTACTTGTGGCAAAGAAATAATGATATTGATGAGTAAGCATATAAAGCGTATTGTAAGAAGTATTTCGTGGGCATTGTCAGGTATCTCATTTGCCTTCCGGACTCAGTTCAATTTTCGCTTTCATATTTTTAGTGCCTTGCTGGCCCTAATTCTTTCAGCCCTCTTGAAGCTTAATCCCCTCGAATGGTCTGTCATTCTGTTTTGTATTGCCTCTGTTATCACTGCCGAATTATTGAACACCTCACTGGAATTAAATACCGATTTGCTGGCACCGGGCTACAATGAGACTGCTAAGAATGCGAAAGATCTGGCGGCCGCAGCAGTGCTTATAGTTTCGATCGTATCTGCAATCATAGGATGTATTATTTTCATTCCTAAACTGATTGACTTGCTCTAGAAGAAAATATGTGCTCTTGTTCAACCGGTAATTTGTAACTTTACGACATGTCAAAGAAAAATAAATCGACAGGTGGAG
>Ga0116143_10000923_pt1 | contig 37658 bp, 37 predicted proteins | sample AD_UKC034_MetaG_FD_89745 | JGI IMG/M metagenome (GOLD analysis project Ga0116143, IMG submission 89745) | Active sludge microbial communities of municipal wastewater-treating anaerobic digesters from USA - AD_UKC034_MetaG | ecosystem: Engineered > Bioreactor > Anaerobic > Digestate | place: USA... | reverse complement strand
TTGCGGCCAATGCCCATGGCGGCGATTTCGGGCTCGCGGTAGCGCAGCAGGTCGATGGTGGAGCCGAAGAACACCGTGCCTTTGTCGGGCCGGGTCTTGCCGGTGATGATGTCCATCATCGTGGTCTTGCCCGCGCCGTTGGGGCCGATGATGCAGCGCAGCTCGCCGGGCGCGATGTCAAGCTGAAGGCCGTTGATGGCCTTGAAGCCGTCGAAGCTGACGTGCACGTCCTCCAGATACAGGATGCGGCCGTGCGTCACATCCACCTCGCCCGGCACCACGGGCCGCGCCAGGCTGGCGCTGCGCCCGCCCGATTCGGTGTTGCGGTAGCGCTCCAGGCGCTCGCCGCCGGCTTCCAGCAGATCGGGGGTCATGCCTGGGCTCCTTGCAGGGCTGGCGATGTGCCGGCCTGGGCGCGACGCCTAGCGCTCCATTCGCGGATCTGGCCGGGCAGGCGGATCAGGCCGCCCGGCATGAACAGCGTCACCACGATGAACAGCGCGCCGAGCACATACAGCCAGTATTCGGGCGCCGCCACCGTGAGCCAGCTCTTGCCCCCATTGACCGCAAACGCGCCGATGATGGGCCCCACCAGGCTGGCGCGCCCGCCCACGGCCGTCCACACGGCCATCTCGATCGAGTTGCCCACGCTCATCTCGCTGGGGTTGATGATGCCCACCTGCGGCACGTAGAGCGCGCCGGCCAAGCCGCACATCATGGCCGAGATGACCCAGACCGACAGCTTGTACGGCAGCGGGTCGTAGCCGCAGAACATGGTGCGCGACTCGGCATCGCGCACGGCCTGCAGCACGCGGCCATATTTGCTGCGGATGAGCCAGCGCGAGAACAGAAAGCAGCCGAGCAGCGCCAGCCCCGACAGCACGAACAGCAGCACATGCATGGCCCGCGTGTGCAGCGAATGGCCGAGCACGGTGGCAAAGCCCGTGAAGCCGTTGTTGCCGCCAAGGCCCGTCTCGTTGCGAAAGAACAGCAGCATGGCGGCATAGGTCAGCGCCTGCGTGATGATGGAAAAGTACACGCCCTTGATGCGCGAGCGAAACGCGAAGTAGCCGAACAGGCCCGCCACCGCGCCCGGCAGCAGAAACACCAGCAGCACCGTGGCGACGAAGCTGTCCGACAGCGCCCAGTGCCAGGGCAGCGCCTTCCAGTCCAGAAATCCCATGAAGGCCGGCAGCGCACCCGGCCCCGCGGCCTCGCGCATCAGGTGCATGCCCATGACATAGCCGCCGAGCGCGAAGAACAGGCCATGGCCCAGGCTCAGAATGCCCGTGTAGCCCCAGATCAGGTCGATGGCCAGGGCCACGATGGCGTAGCACATGAACTTGCCGAGGATGCCGATCAGGTAGTCCGACAGATGCAGCGCATGGCCCTCGGGCAGCAGCAGGTTCAGCGCCGGCGCCAGGGCGCAGATGGCGAGCAGCGCGACGATGCACAGCGCCCAGCCCCGGCGCCCGAGCAGTGGCGGCGGCGCGGGCAGGACGATGGCGCGCGATGGGGTGTTGGCAGCAGTCATGTCATGCCTCCGCACTGCGGCCCTTCAGGGCGAAGATGCCCTGCGGACGCTTCTGAATGAAAACCACGATGAACAGCAGCACGGCGATCTTGGCGAGCACAGCGCCGGTCCAGCCCTCGAGCAGCTTGGACAGCACGCCCAGGCCGAGCGCCGCATACACCGTGCCCGCGAGCTGCCCCACGCCGCCCAGCACCACGACGAGGAAGCTGTCGACGATGTAGTTCTGGCCCAGGTCCGGCCCCACGTTGCCGATCTGCTCAGCGCGCAGCCGGCGAGGCCCGCCAGTCCCGCGCCGAGCGCGAACGCATAGAGGTCGGTGCGCGCGGTGTTCACGCCCACGCAGGAGGCCATGGCGCGGTTCTGCGTGACGCCGCGCACGAACAGGCCCAGCCGCGTGCGGGCGATCAGGAAGGCCACGGCGCCCAGCACCGCCAGCGCGAACGCGATGATGGCGATGCGGTTGTAGGGCAGCGTGAGATTGGGCAGCAGCGCCACGCCGCCGCTCAGCCAGGCGGGGTTCTCCACGCCCACGTTCTGCGCGCCGAACAGGCTGCGCACCGTCTGCTGCAGCACCAGGCTGATGCCGAAGGTGGCCAGCAGCGTCTCCAGCGGCCGGCCGTAGAGAAAGCGGATCACGCCGCGTTCGAGCACCGCGCCCACCAGCGCAGCCGCCAGAAAGGCCGCCGGCACGGCCACCACCAGATAGGCGTCGAACAAAGACTCGGGCAGCCAGCGGCGGAACAGCGCCTGTACCAGGTAGGTCGCATACGCGCCGATCATGATCAGCTCGCCATGCGCCATGTTGATCACGCCCATCAGCCCGTAGGTGATGGCCAGGCCCAGGGCAGCCAGCAGCAGCACCGAGCCCAGGCTCAGGCCGCTGAAGACGGCCCCCAGCCGCTCGCCCCAGGCCAGGGATTCGGCCACCGCCGACAGCGCCGCCCGGATGGCCTTCTGCACGGCCGGGTCGGCCTCGTCACGCAGGCGCTGGTTCAGCAGCAGCTGGGTTTCGGGCGTCTTGAGCTGGGCCAGTTGCTGCACCGCCTGCAGGCGCTGCGCGGCGTCTTCGCTGCCCAGCAGGCTGGCCGCGCGGGCGCGCGCCAGCAGGGCCTTGACCCCGGCGTCCGTCTCACGGGCCAGCACCTTCTCGATCAGGGGCAGGCGCGCGGCATCGGGCTCTTCGGCAAATTTGCGCGCCGCGTCGCGGCGGGCCTGCGCATCGCCGCTGGCCAGCGCCAGTGCGGCCTGGGCCGACTCGATCACGCCGCGCAGGTAGTTGTTGTTGACGACTTCCTCGGCATCGGCGGGCAGCGTGGCGGCGGCGCCGGTGACCGGGTCGCTGGCCGCGTCGCCCTGCACCACATAGGCCTTGCCCCCTGAGGTGCGCACGGCGTCGTCGGCCAGGGCCTGCAGGTAGGCCGCGAGCCGGCCGCCCGCGTCGGGCTCCAGCGTGGCGGCGTTGATGGCTGCCACGCGCGCCTCCGTGTCTTCGGCCGCCGCCATGGCAAACGCCTGCTCGGCCGTCAGCGCATGGCCCGGAAGGGCCAGCAGCAGGCCGAGTGCGCCGATCAGGGCACTGGTCCATGCGGTGCGCAGAATTTTCATAGTCAAAACCAGCCCCAGCGCTTGTCCAACAAGCGCGAACAGCTACAAAAGAAATAGTAAACACCTGGCCGACAGAGCGCCGGCCAGGCGCCCTGCGATCAGGAGCTGCTCTTGCCGTCCGGCTCGTCCAGCTTCTTGTCGTTGCCGGGGATGAACGGGCTCCAGGGCTGGGCCTTGATCGGGCCCTTGGTTTTCCAGACCACGCCGAACTGGCCGTCGGCCTTGATCTCGCCGACCATCACGGGCTTGTGCAGATGGTGGTTCTTCTCGTCCATCTTGACGGTGAAGCCGTCGGGGGCGGTGAAGGTCTGGCCGGCCATGGCGGCGATGACCTTGTCCACATCGGTGGTCTTGGCCTTCTCCACCGCCTGCTTCCACATGTGGATGCCGACCCAGGTGGCCTCCATCGGGTCGTTGGTCAGCGGCTTGTCCTTGTGGCCCGCGATGCCCTTGGCCTTGGCGTAGTCGCTCCACTGCTTGATGAAGGCGCTGTTGGTGGGGTTCTTCACGCTCATGAAGTAGTTCCACGCGGCCAGGTGCCCCACCAGGGGCTTGGTGTCCACGCCGCGCAGCTCCTCCTCGCCCACGCTGAAGGCCACCACGGGCACGTCCTTGGCCTTGAGGCCGGCATTGCCCAGCTCCTTGTAGAAGGGCACGTTGGAGTCGCCGTTGATGGTCGAGACCACGGCCGTCTTGCCGCCCGTGGAGAACTTCTTGATGTCGGCGACGATGGTCTGGTAGTCGCTGTGGCCAAACGGGGTGTAGGTCTCCATGATGTCCGCGTCCTTCACGCCCTTGGACTTGAGGAAGGCGCGCAGGATCTTGTTGGTGGTGCGCGGGTACACATAGTCCGTGCCCAGCAGCACGAAGCGCTTGGCCGCGCCGCCTTCCTTGCTCATCAGGTATTCGACGGCGGGAATGGCCTGCTGGTTGGGCGCGGCGCCTGTGTAGAACACGTTCTTGGACAACTCCTCGCCCTCGTACTGCACGGGGTAGAACAGCAGGCCGTTGTTCTGCTCGAACACCGGCAGCACCGACTTGCGCGAGACGCTGGTCCAGCAACCAAAGACCACGGCCACCTTGTCCTGCGTCAGCAGCTGCTTGGCCTTCTCGGCGAACAGCGGCCAGTTGGAGGCCGGGTCCACCACCACGGCTTCGAGCTTCTTGCCGAGCACGCCGCCCTTGGCGTTGATGTCGTCGATGGCCATCAGCACCGTGTCCTTGAGCACGGTCTCGGAGATCGCCATGGTGCCCGAGAGGCTGTGCAGCACGCCGACCTTGATGGTGTCTGCCGCCTGTGCGCTCAGGCCCGTGAGCGACAGGCTGGCGACAGCCGCCGCGGCGGCGAGGGTTTTCATGGCGGAACGACGCTTGAACATGGCTTAACCTTTCTTGAATGCGGGGTTGTCCCCAGGATGCCCAGGAACCATTTCCCGGCTTCGAAGTACCTCCAAGCAAGCCGCATGCCATGCCCGACCCCAGTGCCACACGCTACAGCAGCACCGAAGCTTGGACCGTCAGACCAGCACCAAACCAGTGCATGTACGCACCACAAGCGTTCATTCGGCAAGCACATGCCCGCAGGTCGCACATCGCGTGAGTACAGAATTGCCATCACGCACCCGACACCTGCTGGCACGGCCCTTGCATCGTGCAACCCCATGAACCTGTGAGCGAGACGACATGGAACTCTCCCCCCGCGAAAAAGACAAGTTGCTGATCTTCACCGCCGCCCTGCTGGCCGAGCGCCGCAAGGCGCGCGGACTCAAGCTGAACTACCCCGAGGCGGTGGCGCTGATCAGCGCCTTCGTGATGGAGGGCGCGCGCGACGGCCGCACCGTGGCCGAACTGATGAGCGCCGGCCGCACGGTACTGGGGCGCGCCGACGTGATGGAGGGCGTGCCCGAGATGATTCCCGATATCCAGATCGAGGCCACCTTTCCCGACGGCACCAAACTGGTCACGGTGCACCAGCCCATCGTTTGAGCCATCGCCCCCAACCCTTTCATTCACTGCAACCATGAAAAAAATCATCCCCCTTGCCCTGACCAGTCTGCCCGTCGCCGCATTCGCCCACATGGGCGAGCAGGCGCACACGCATGGCCTGGCCAACAGCTTTCTGCAGGGCTTCGCCCACCCCTTCACCGGCGCCGACCACCTGGCGGCCATGCTGGCCGTGGGCGCGTGGAGCGCACTGACCTTTCCCCGCCTGGGGTCGGCCTGGCGCGTGCCGACCGCCTTCGTGGCGCTGCTGGTGGCCGGCGCGGTGGCGGGCCTGGCCGGCCTGTGGATGCCGGGGGTGGAGCCCATGATCGCAGCCTCAGTGCTGGTGCTGGGGCTGCTGGTGGCGGTGCAAAAACAGATGCCCTGGGTGCTGGCCGCGGCGCTGGCGGGCGTGTTTGCCTTCTTTCATGGCGCGGCGCATGGCCAGGAACTGAGCGGCAACGCCGGCCTGGCGGCGCTTGGCGCGCTGGCGGGCATGGCCCTGGGCTCGGCGCTGCTGCACGTGGCCGGCATGGCGGCCGGCCACGGAATCATGCAACGCCGCCAGTGGCTGGCGCGGCTCGCCGGTGCGGCCACGGCGCTGCTGGGCGCCGCCTTGCTGGTCCGCCTGGTCTGAGGAGCGTCCCATGATTCCCGGAGAACTGCTGACCGACGACGGCGCGCACGCCCTCAACCCGGGCCGCCGCACCCGCACGCTGGTGGTGCACAACGCCAGCGACCGGCCCATCCAGGTGGGCTCGCACTATCACTTTGCCGAAACCAATGCCGGGCTCACCTTCGACCGCGCCGCCGCGCACGGCATGCGGCTGAACATCGCCAGCGGCATGGCGGTGCGCTTCGAGCCGGGCCAGCAGCGCACGGTCGAACTGGTGGACATCGCCGGCGCGCGCCGCGTGTTTGGTTTTCGCGGTCTGGTTCAGGGAGATCTGTGATGGCCAGCATCGACCGGCGCGCCTACGCCGAAACCTATGGCCCCACCGAGGGCGACCGCGTGCGGCTGGCCGACACCGACCTGATCGTCGAGGTGGAACAGGATCTGACCCTGGCCGCCGCCGGCGGCTACGGTGAAGAAGTGAAGTTCGGCGGCGGCAAGACCATCCGCGACGGCATGGCGCAAAGCCAGCGCACCCGCGCCGAGGGCGCGGTGGACACGGTGCTGACCAATGCGCTCATCATCGACCACTGGGGCATCGTCAAGGCCGACATCGGCCTGAAGGACGGGCGCATCGCCGCCATCGGCAAGGCCGGCAACCCCGACACCCAGCCGGGCGTGCAGATCGTCATCGGCCCCGGCACCGAGATCATCAGCTGCGAGGGGTTGATCGTGACGGCCGGCGGCATCGACACGCACATCCACTTCATCTGCCCGCAGCAGATCGAAGAAGCCCTGGCCAGCGGCATCACCACCATGATCGGCGGCGGCACCGGCCCGGCCACCGGCACCTTTGCCACCACCCGCACGCCAGGGCCGTGGCACATCGAACGCATGCTGCAGGCCGCCGACGCCTTTGCCATGAACCTGGGTTTTCTGGGCAAGGGCAACACCAGCCTGCCGGGCGCGCTGCACGAGCAAGTGGCTGCCGGCGCCATCGGCCTGAAGCTGCACGAGGACTGGGGCAGCACGCCGGCGGCCATCGACAACTGCCTGACGGTGGCCGAGGAGACCGACACCCAGGTCGCCATCCACACCGACACGCTCAATGAGAGCGGCTTTGTGGAGGACACGGTGGCCGCCTTCAAGGGCCGCACCATCCACACCTTTCACACCGAAGGCGCGGGCGGCGGCCACGCACCCGACATCCTGAAAGTGGTGGGCGAGCCCCATGTGCTGCCCAGCTCCACCAACCCCACCCGCCCCTACACCATCAACACGCTGGACGAGCATGTGGACATGCTCATGGTCTGCCACCACCTGGACGCCGGCATTGCCGAAGACCTGGCCTTTGCCGAAAGCCGCATCCGCAAGGAGACCATCGCGGCCGAGGACATCCTGCATGACATCGGCGCCATCAGCATGTTCAGCTCCGACAGCCAGGCCATGGGCCGCGTGGGCGAGGTGATCCTGCGCACCTGGCAGACCGCACACAAGATGAAGCTGCAGCGCGGTGCGCTGGCGGGCGACGGCGCACGCAACGACAACTTCCGCATCCAACGCTATCTCGCCAAATACACCATCAACCCGGCCATCGCCCACGGCATCAGCCACGAAGTGGGCAGCCTGGAGGTGGGCAAGTGGGCCGACATCGTGCTCTGGAAGCCGGCCTTCTTCGGCGTCAAACCGGCCTGCATCCTCAAGGGCGGCAGCATCGCCATGGCGGCCATGGGCGACCCCAATGCCAGCATCCCCACGCCCCAGCCGGTGCACTACCGGCCGATGTTCGGCGCGTTTGCCGGCAGCAAGGCGCGCAGCTCGCTCACCTTTGTCTCGCAGGCCGGGCTGGCGGCGGGCATCGGCGAGCGCTTCGGCCTGCACAAGCCGCTGGCGGCGGTCAAGGGCATACGCGGCGTGCAAAAGCGCCACATGATCCACAACGACCTGGCGCCGCACATGGAAGTCGATGCCCAGACCTACGCCGTGCGCGCCAATGGCGAGCTGCTGGTGTGCGAACCCGCCACCAGCCTGCCCATGGCGCAGCGCTACTTCCTGTTCTGAGCCGCGTTCAGCGCAAACGCCTCGTCCGTATGCCGCACCGCCTTGCCCTGCTGCGTGGCCCAGGCCAGCCAGTCATCCGCCTCGATCACCGGCGCCTGCGCCACGGTGGCGGGCAGGGCTTCGTAGACCAGCACCGTCAGGGTCTGCGTGCCGCCGCCCGCCAGCGCGACGGGCAGGGTCAGCAGGCGCTTGGCGTATTCGCCCAGATCTTCGGGCCACAGGCCTTCGATGCGGTCCATGGCCTGCTCGATCGCGGGGTTGATGGCATAGACCTCGGCCAGCACCTGCTGCGCACCGCCCAGCCTCAGGCCCGGATACCAGCCCAGATCATGCAGGCGGCCCGACAGCCGGGTTGTGCCCACGCAGACCACGCCGCTGCCCAGCCGCGCAATGTCATTGATGCCGCCTGCGCGCAGCGTGCCGTAGACCGCCACGTGCGCGGCGCCGCAGGGCTGCCACTGGGGCGCGGGCGTCCGTGTCGAAGAAAAATCACGCGAGATTGACATGCCTGTCATGCTATCGGGTTGCACAGGCCAAGGGTGATGCACAAAGCGCGCCAACCGGCCCTGGCAGCCTTCTCCATCCAACCTACACCATGCTGACTGTCAACAAACTTCTTCCGCGCGGCCAGGGCCTCGCCGGCCCCCTGCTCCAGCGCGCCGCCAGCGTCGAGCTGGACTGGGATGTGCGCCAGAAATCCCGCTTTGCAGCCACCGACAGCCAGGGCCGCGCGCTGGCGGTGTTTCTGCCGCACGGTCAGGCCGTGCGCGGTGGCGACGTGCTGGTGGCCGAAGACGGCTCGCTGATCCGCGTGCAGGCAGCAAAGCAGAAGGTGCTGCACATCACGGCCTGCGCCGAGCACGGCAGCACCTTCGACCTGATGCGCGCCGCCTACCACCTGGGCAACCGCCATGTACCGATCGAGCTGCAGCCCGACCACCTGAAGATCGAGCCCGACCATGTGCTGGCCGACATGCTGCGCGCGATGCACATGACCGTGGTCGAGGCCGAGTTGCCGTTCGAACCCGAAGGCGGTGCCTACGGTGGGCATGTGACCCACGACGGGCACAGCCACCATCACCACGGCCATGGGCATCACCATGAGCACGGCCACTGAAAGCGCGGCGGGCGCGGCCCGCCGCGCGGCCGCTCCGAAGGCGTCCCCGCCCCCGACTTGTCCGGTGACCCTTCCCCGGACTGAAGCAGCCGACTTGGCGCCGCAGGAAAGCACAGAGGTTCCCGTAGCCCCCGCCACGCTGCTGCAGCTGATGTGGCTGGCGTCGCCCGCGCTGCCCATCGGCGGGTTTTCGTATTCTGAAGGGCTGGAAGCGGCCGTTCAGGCCGCGCATGTCACGACCGAGGACGAAGCCGCGCGCTGGCTGGTGCAGCAACTGCACCTGACCCAGGCCCGCGGAGACATGGCCGCCGTCGCCCAGGCCCTGGCCGCCTGGCGCCATGGTGACCTGGCCCGCGTGCAGCAGCTCAACGACTGGGTGCTGGCCACGCGCGAGACCAGCGAGCTGCGCCTGCAGACCGAGCAGATGGGCCGCTCGCTGACCGAATGGCTGAAAAACCGCCATACCGGCCATGCTGCCGCGATGCCCCAGGTTCAGTGGCTGGCCGCCCGGAACCCCAGCTACCCCATGGCGTTTGCCCTGGCCGCGCACCTGACCGCGGCCCAGACCCGCGACGCCCTGCTGGCCTATGCCTTCGGCTGGGCCGAAAACATGGTGCAGGCGGCCATCAAGGCCGTGCCGCTGGGGCAGAACGCAGGCCAGCGCATCCTGGCCCGGCTGACCGGTGAAATTCCCGCCGCCGTGGCGCACGCCCAGGCTCTGCCGGATGCCGCGCGCCAGGCCTTCTCGCCCATGCTGGCCATCCTCTCGGCCCGGCACGAGCACCAGTACTCACGCCTTTTCAGATCATGACCTCGTCTGCGTTGCACCACATCCCCCACCGCACCAGGAAGCTGCCCCCGCTGCGGGTGGGCATCGGCGGGCCCGTCGGCTCGGGCAAGACCACCCTCCTGGAGATGCTGTGCAAGGCCATGCGCGACAAGTGGGACCTGGTGGCCATCACCAACGACATCTACACCAAGGAAGACCAGCGCCTGCTGACCATCAGCGGCGCGCTGCCGCCCGAGCGCATCATGGGCGTGGAAACCGGCGGCTGCCCGCACACGGCCATCCGCGAGGACGCGTCGATCAACCTGGAAGCCATCGACCGCATGCTGGGTCAGTTCCCCGATGCCGACATCGTCTTCATCGAATCGGGCGGCGACAACCTGGCCGCCACCTTCAGCCCCGAGCTGAGCGATCTGACGATCTACGTGATCGATGTCGCCGCGGGCGAAAAAATCCCCCGCAAGGGCGGCCCCGGCATCACCAAGAGCGACCTGTTCGTCATCAACAAGACCGACCTGGCCCCGCATGTCGGTGCCAACCTGGATGTGATGCGTGCCGACACCGCCCGCATGCGCACCACGCCCAAGGGGCTCAAGCCCTTTGTCATGACCAACCTCAAGACCCTGCAGGGGCTGGACGAGGTGGTGGCCTTCATCGAGCGACAGGGCTTGCTGGTGGCATGAGCCCAGTTCCTGACCATCTACACACACCACGAGTGCGATGAGCGATCTCGAAATGACCGACCAGTCCCAGCAACCCCACCTCACGCGTCCGGCCTACCGGCTGGCCGGCGCCGCGCTTGGCGTGCTGTTGCTGGCCTGCGGGCTCTACGTCGCGTTCGCCACCGATACCGATGCGCTTTCGTGGCTTGGGGTGGCGTTGCTGCTGGCGTTCGGCGGCAACCTGCTGGTGTCGGCTTGGCGCGGTCGGGCGTCCTGGATCAGCCGGATCGGGCCCCTGCCCTGACCGCCGGCGCCCGGCTGCCGGCCGGCGACACGCTAAGCTATGCGGCGGCGCAGCCAGCGCCGGATTCGTGAACGCCCCCGCCATGCAGATCACCACCTGAACTATTCATTGAAATCCCAGGGCGTCATGCGAAATCTCAAGTTCACTCATTTTTTCAATTAAATCAAACACTTATACTAACAGCGCGCCTCATTCGATCTATTCAAGTCTCTTGACATCTCGCTCATTTGGGGGCCTGATTGGGGGCCTCGAAAGGCCGATGCCCCCAAATGCTTACCACCACCCAAATCAAATCTGCTGAGGCGCGAGAGCGCGCTTACAAGCTCGCCGACAGCGGCGGCCTCTACTTGCTTGTCCAGCCCAATGGGTCAAAGCTCTGGCGCTACAAGTTCCGCATCGGCGGCGTCGAAGGCAAACAATCGCTCGGTACTTTTCCTGAAGTCAGCTTGGCTGAAGCGCGTGGGCTGCATGGCGACTCCCGAAAGCTCGTCGCCCAAGGCACCCCATCTCACGAGTCACACCCTTGGGCGCGGGCATCAGAAGGACCTCAAGCGCAGTCCATCCTGTAAGTACGCGCCCCGGAAAGCGCAGACACTTTTTGGCTCGGTAGCGTTTCTTCTTCTCAGACAGGTCTGCCTTAGCCTCGACGAGTTGGTAGAGGAGTAGTTCTTCGCGTGGCTGCCTATCCCTTTCCCACTCTAAGAAAGCGTTGATAGCAGCAGGTGCGGGCACCCTGCCCGCCTCCAAAATAAGCCTGAGCCAAAGCAGAGGCAGCATGCGTCTTTGCTCATTTAGCTTTCGCCGCGCAATGAATGACCTTATCTCCTCGGCGATCGCTACTCGTTCAGTCTCAACCAGCGTTCGTCGAGTCTCTGGCTCCATCCACCAGTCGATAGCCTCCATCAGAGTCATCGATTGGTCTTCCGAAATCGTGATCTCTTCCCCGCCGTCTTGAACGTCTTCGGTGGCAACTATGGTGGTCGTCGATGCTTCTTTTATCTTCATTTATCCTTTATATCCTTTTTTATCCTAATTAAAAAAATTCAAGGCACGCTGCCCGCCAACCATTGCTAAGGAACCGAAATGAAAACCGAAAACATCAAGACCGGCAGTACGACAAAAACCTTGGCTAACACCGCACGCAACAGCCAAGCCAAGGCGCCCAAGCTGCGCGTGAAGAAGATCGCGGACATCGTCCGGGCCCAAATCGACCAGGAACAGACCAACCCCAACCTCCCGCAGCCGGTGGCGTACTGTGGGTACGCACGGGGTCCCGATGGGAAGTCGCCGCAAGAGGTGCTAGTGATGGCCAACCGCAACGGCGTCCTGCACGCCGTCATGATCCCATGGAACGCGATCATCAATGAGTCAAGCGATCCAGGCTTCGAACAGGAACTGGTGAATCCCGTCTGGAAGCTGTTCCGCTCGAAGAAGGCGCGCGGCAAACCACCCGCAGACGCCCCCGGCACGGTCGTCGTCATCAAAGACTTCACCTCTCCCTTCCGGCGCATCCAGCAAACCGAGCGCATGGACGACACCTTCGCCTGCATCGCCATGGTCGTGCACAAGCCCTTGACCGAAGTGGCCGAAGCCGCCTACCGGCTCGGCTACCCCAAGCACGCTCCAGCCATCGCCAGCGAAACCCTGATCGCCAAGCTGCTCATGGAACTCGGGCAACTGGTGGCCAGCAAGTACCTCGACTTCCATTCTTGGGAAGCCTTGCCCGATGTTGCCATCGTGTACGTCGATTACGACCAGGACATGGAGATCGGCCGCCACATCCTGTGGCACCACGTACGCGCCAGCGGCCCGCAAAACGCCCTGCTGATTCTTCTCATCAAACCCAAGCGACCCTTTCTAAGCCGCCCCTGTTCCCCACTGGCCAGATCGTGGCCACCCCTGGGGCCTTGGACCTCCTGCGGCGCCATGGCCTGACCCCGTGGCCCTTCATCACCCGCCACGTTGAAGGCGACTGGGGCGACCTGGATGCCGAAGACGCTGCGAGCAACCGGGCCGCCGTCACCAATGGCGCCCGCATCCTCTCGGCCTACGCGGTTGAAGGCTCCCGCCTATGGGTCATCACCGACGCCGTCCATGACGAGGACGGCAATCGGCAGTCCACCTGCCTGCTGCTGCCCGAGGAGTACTGAGCATGCACGCCGTCTCAGGCGCTGCTTGAGCAGATACCTAGCCCTGGTTGCGTTGCGCTACTTCGCGCACACCCAGCTTGGTGCCGCTCGCGGTCGTCAAGCTTCCCGACGCCGTCACGACCGACGACGCGACGCGCAGCAGGGTGGACTTGCCGGTGGAGCTGCTGCCGTAGAGAAAAAGCGCGGGGCAGGTCGCACCGAGCAGCTTGGCCAGCAACGGTGCCAGGGCTGCCAGCACCACCAGGAGAAGGCGCGGGTGCTCCGGAAAATGGCGGCCGACCCCTTCTTGCCAGCCTTGCAGCGTGCCGGTGACCTTGAACGGGGACTCGCTGGGCTTGATGAAGATGGGCAGGGGCAGCTCGCCCGAGATCAGGAGGGCCTTATCGCCCCGCACCATCACCTCCGCAAGCTGTTGGCCGCTGCGATCCATCACGGTGTGATACCCATCGCCTGCCAGCACGAGCACGTGGCTCTTCACGTAGTCACGCAAAACGGCGAACAGTTTGGCGGGTGGGATTGGCGGGGATGATGATGCGGCGGGCGCGGGCGTGCCAGGTGGCTTGACGGGTGCGGCCATAGGGATGCTCCTTGGGGTTGAGGTCAAAGGCATCGGTCCATGCGGCGGCGCGACTGGGAGCGTTAGGCTCTTTGTCGTGATCGCGTGCGGAGGGGGTGGTCGAGCTAGCCGGGCTGTCTTGGATGGCGCGTGGGTGTCGCGCATCTAAGGGCAGTGGCTGGCTGCTGGCTCCGGGCTGCGAAGGCTGCCGCTGGGCCGATGATCGGCCACGAAACCGGGGCCGATAGGGTCAGTTTAGGGCAGTTCGGTCAGCTTGTGGGCGGGGGCTAACTTTGTACCGGTGGCGAGTAGACCAGCACCAAATAACACCACGATACTTGGTCAACACGAAAGCCGAGCACTCACTCGTAGACTTCAGTTCAGGGCATGGCCAGTTGTCTCGCGAGGCACGCCGATTTGACTCAGGGAGCCGCATTGAAGCTCAGCAAATTGGGGGCCTTTTTGGGGGCCTCATCCTGAAATAACTAAAAAAAATTCAATATAATCAACTACATACGTAATCAATGAAAATCAGCACCTGGAACGTCAACTCCCTCACCGCCCGCCTGCCGCACGTGCTGGACTGGCTGGCGGCCAACCCGGTCGACGTGCTGGCGCTGCAGGAGCTGAAGCTGACGGACGACAAGTTTCCGCATCAGGCGCTGGGCGAAGCCGGCTACGCCGCCGTGGCCTTCGGGCAGAAGACCTACAACGGCGTCGCCCTGCTGACGCGCGCGCCGCTGGCGGCGCAGGCGGTGGTGCGCAACATCCCCGGTTTTGCCGACGAATCGGCGCGCGTGATCGCCGCCACGCTGGAGGCGCCCGGCGGGCCGCTGCGGGTGGTCAACGGCTATTTCGTCAACGGCCAGGCGCCGGGCTCGGACAAGTTCGACTACAAGATGAGCTGGCTGCGCGCGCTGCGCGACTGGCTGCGCGAGGAGCTGGCGGCGCACCCGCGCCTGGTGCTGCTGGGCGACTTCAACATCGCGCCGGAAGACCGCGACAGCTACGACCCGGTGGGCCTGGCCGAAACCATCCACCACACCAGCGAGGAGCGCCACCACTTCCAGGCCCTGCTGGGGCTGGGCCTGGCGGACGCCTTCCGGCTGTTCGAGCAGCCGGACAAGAGCTTCAGCTGGTGGGACTACCGCATGCTGGGCTACCAGAAAAACCGCGGCTTGCGCATCGACCACATCCTGATCAGTCAGCCGCTGGTGGCGCAGGCGACGGCGTGCCATATCGACCGCGTGCCGCGCAAATGGCCCAAGCCCAGCGACCATGCGCCGGTGACGCTCGAACTGGCCTGAAGCGCACGGCCCATGAATGCCACAGCCCAATCGGGCTGTAGCGCGCTACCAATCTCCGCCAACAGCTATTATTACAATAGCAAACGAGCGGCGAAGCGATTCAGCCTAGGAGGCTGTCGGGCTTGGAGCGCCGAAAGCGAGAATCGGCCCCAGCGAGACCAGTTTTTGCCGGATTTGCACCCCAATAGCAGAGCTATTGGGCAAAAAGCCGGTGAAAAATGGGCCGCTGCGGTCGATTTGCAGCCGGCGATTTCCAAGTCCGACAGCCTCCTAGGTTCAGGCCACGCGGCATCGGCCCTGCGATACGGGGTACCCTGCATGGGGACGGGATGCCGCACGCCAAGCGCTGACACGGCCGCAGCCGTACCCGGCATTGGCTGCGCAGACCGCTCCGGGCCGGGAGGCGCCGCGCGCCAGGGGGTTGTTCAGCGTCGCCTCAAGGTCCAAGGCGGCCCAGCTCGCGCTTGATGCCTTCGATGTCGCTCTGGTTGCGCTCGATCGCGGCCTTCAGTTCGGCCACGCGGTCGAGGTACTTCTGGTGGTTGCGCGCTTCGCCGCCGATCTTGTCGGGCTCACCACCCTTGTACTCCTTCTCCAGCTCGGCTTGCTTGGCCTCGGCGCGGCGCAACTCCTGCTGCAGGATGGCCTTGGCGTCGGCGTCGCGCTTGCGCTGCTCGGCGTTGTCGACGCGCGGCGCCGAGGCGGGTGAAGCGCCGCCCGAGCGCGCCGCCGGGGCCGTCCCGGCGGGGGCTGTGGCCGCCGGCGCCGCCGCGGGTGCGGTGCCGCGCACGATGGTGACGTTGCCGCCTTCCACCAGCTTGCAGTCGGAGCGGCCCTTGGGTTGGTTGGTGTACTCGTTGCCGCAGCGGTAGATGCGGTCCTGCGCCGCCGCAGGCCACGCCGCGACGGCCAGCGCGGCGGCGAGCAACGGCACCCAGGGGATCGGCAGCAGAGGTTTCATGTCGGTCGGTACAACGGCCCCGGCAACGCGCCGGGATCAGCCTTCAACGATCAAGTATCGGGCAGGTGGACCGCTTTGGGGCAGGCTTGTTCCCGAAAATCGCCACTGAACCGGCCCAGGCCGCCGTTGGGCGGCCCATTTCGTGTCATTGTGGCGACAAGCGCGGTCAGAGCGAGAAGTACAGGTCGTACTCGGCCGGGTTGACCTGCACGCGGATGCGGTTGACCTCGGTCATCTTCAGCTCGATGTAGGCGTCGAGCATGGCGTCGGTGAACACGCCGCCGCGCGTCAGGAAGGCGCGGTCGCGATCCAGCTCTTCCAGCGCCTGGTCCAGGCTGTGGCACACCGTGGGCACCAGCTTGTCTTCTTCGGGCGGCAGGTGGTAGAGGTCCTTGGTGGCGGCTTCACCCGGGTGGATCTTGTTCTCGATGCCGTCCAGGCCGGCCATCAGCAACGCCGCAAAGCACAGATAGGGGTTGGCCATGGGGTCGGGAAAGCGCGCTTCGATGCGGCGCGCCTTGTCGCTGGCGGCGTGCGGGATGCGGATCGAGGCCGAGCGGTTGCGCGCCGAGTAGGCCAGTTTGACCGGCGCCTCGAAGTGCGGCACCAGGCGCTTGTAGCTGTTGGTGGTGGGGTTGGTGATGGCGTTGAGTGCCCGGGCGTGGCGGATGATGCCGCCGATGTAGAACAGCGCCGTCTCGGACAGGCCAGCGTAGCCCTTGCCGGCAAACAGGTTCTTGCCGCCCTTCCAGATCGACTGGTGCACGTGCATGCCGCTGCCGTTGTCGCCGTGGTAGGGCTTGGGCATGAAGGTGGCCGTCTTGCCGTAGCGGTCGGCCACGTTCCAGACCACGTATTTCAGGCGCTGCGTCCAGTCGGCGCGCTCGACCAGGGTGGAAAAGCGCGTGCCGATTTCCATCTGGCCGGCGCCGGCGGTTTCGTGGTGGAACACCTCCACCGGCACCCCCAGGGCGTCCAGGATCAGCGCCATTTCGGCGCGCATGTCGTGGGTGCTGTCGACCGGCGGCACCGGGAAATAGCCGCCTTTGGTGCGCGGGCGGTGGCCGCGGTTGCCGCCTTCGAGCTCGGCGCCGGTGTTCCAGGGCGCTTCGTATTCCTCGATGCGGTAGAAGCTGTGGCCCGGCTCGGTGCCCCAGCGCACGCTGTCGAAGACGAAGAATTCCGGCTCGGGGCCGAAGTAGGCGGTGTCGCCGATGCCGCTGGCCTTCAGGTAGGCCTCGGCGCGGCGCGCGATGGAGCGCGGGTCGCGTTCGTAGGCCTTGCCGTCGCCGGGCTCCAGCACGTCGCAGGTCAGCACCAGGGCGGGCTCCTCGAAGAACGGGTCGACGTAGGCCGTGTTCGGGTCGGGCATCAGCAGCATGTCGGACGCCTCGATGCCCTTCCAGCCGGCGACCGAGGAGCTGTCGAACGGGTGGCCGTCGCTGAACTTGTCTTCGTCGAAGGCGGTCACGGGCACGGTGACGTGCTGCTCCTTGCCACGGGTGTCGGTGAAGCGCAGGTCGACGAACTTGCATTCGGCTTCCTGCAGCAGTTTCATGACGTCGGCGACCGATCGGGTCATCGGGGTACTCCTGAGGGGATGGGGATGGGGATGGGTGAATGGCAGAGCGCCGGCCCCAGGCCGGCGTGCCGCCCGGGCGGGCGGCGTCCGGCAGGTGGCCTGCGCGAAAGGGTGGATTTTGCCTGTTGCCGGGCGGCAAGTTCGCCGCGCGGCCTGCGCGCCTCAGCCACGCACCAGTTCTGGCCCGTAGGACAGCGCAAACGGCTGCAGCCAGGCGCGCAGGTCGGCGTAGGCGGCGTCGGCCTGCGCCGGCGCGCCCTTGACGCCCAGCTCGATGTGGCGCCCGTGCTCGGGGTGATCGACGCTGGGCAGGCTGAACACCCTGACGCCGGGGTGCGCCGCCTCCACCCGCTCCATCACCGGCGTCAGCGGCGCTTCCATGGCGCCGTACAACACCACCGAGCGTTCGCGCCAGGCGCCGCGGGTGAAGCAGTGCGACCATTCGGTGTCCAGCGCCCAGGCCATCATGGGCCAGGCCATGACCGGGAAACCCGGTACGAAATAGATAGCACCTCCCGCAGGCCCCGCAAGCGCAAAACCCGGAATCTGGTTGTAAGGGTTGGGCACGATGCGGGCCCCTGCGGGGAACACGCCCATGTTCAGCCGCTGGCGGTTGTCGGCGCGCTCGGGCTCCCAGGGCTGGCCCTGCTGGCGCGCCATGTCCTGGCCGCGCTGCTCGATCAGGCGCCGGGCCTCGGGGTGCAGGGCCAGCGGCACCCCCAGGGCGGCGGCGGCGCACTGGCGCGTGTGGTCGTCGGGCGTCGCGCCGATGCCGCCGGTGCACACCACCACGTCGCCCGTGGCCAGGGCGCGCCGCAGCGTGGCGGTAATGCGCGCCGGTTCGTCGCCCACGTATTCGGCCCAGGCCAGGCGCAGGCCGCGCTCGGTCAGCAGCTCGACGAACTTGGGCAGGTGCTTGTCGGCACGCTTGCCGGAGAGGATTTCGTCACCGACGACGATGAGGCCGAATTCGGGCATGGGGTTTCAGGCAGAACCGTTGAGATCGCGCCACGGCAGGTCGGTCACGCGGTCGGGTGCTTGCGCCGCCGGCAGCGCCGCCGCCGGCGCGGTGCCCGGCGGGCGCTGGTCGCGCAGGCGCTGCAGCGCGTCGAGCGCATAGTGCGCGAACCACAGCGAGGAAAACACGAAGACGAAGGTGTAGATCCAGATCGCCAGCGGCACCAGCAGCACGAACAGCACGGCAAACAGCGCCATCGAGGCCCAGACGATGCCCGGGGCGGCGCCCAGGTAGCCACAGATCACGCCGATCAGCAGCAGCGGCCAGCGGTGCTGGCGCAAGATGGTGCGGCGTTCTTCGGCGCTGGCGTGGTCGACCAGGGCGTCGAAGCTCATCACCCGGTAGGTCAGCCAGCCCCAGATGAGCGGCGGCAGCACCAGCACCAGCGGCGGAATCAGCCACAGCGGCAGCGTCAGCACCAGCGCCAGCACGGCCAGCAGCAGCGAGCCGGTCGACCACGCCAGGGAAGCGGCCAGCGAGCCCCCGCCCAGCCGCGCCAGGTTGGCAAAGCGCCGTTCGGCCACCAGCCGCGTGAGCGCCGGTGTCAGCAGCAGCGACACCACCACCAGCGACGCCAGCACGATCACCGGCGTGGCCAGCAGGACCACGAACAGCGGCGCCAGCAGCAGCGCCAGGCCGCCCGGCCGCTGGATGTTCAGCCAGCCCTCGGCCCAGCCCAGCGGCGACCAGCCCTGCAGCGCCGCCTGCATCCAGGCCACCGCCGCCTGCCAGCCCAGCCACGCCAGCAGCAGCGCCACCACGCTCATCACCAGCAGCGGCAGCAGCGTCATGCCGATGACGCGCGGCAGAAACACGTGGCCCAAGGCACGCAGGAAGGCGTCGAACACGCGGGGCAGCATGGCGTCAGGATAGCGCGGCGCGCCGCCCGCTCAGGCGCGCCCGGCCAGGCGCAGCAGGCCCCGCCACTGCTGGGCCCAGAAGCCGCGCCCGTAGTCGCGCCCCTGCTCGACCTGATCGCGGATGCCGGTGGGCTCGCAGCGGCCGGAAAAGTCGGCCGAGCCCAGCAGCGCGTCCCAGCACGGCAGCAGCACGCCGAAGTTGACGCCCCGGACATGGGCCCCCACGCTCCCCGCTGCGCGTGGGGCGCTGCCCCCCAGGGGGGCGCTCGCGCCTTGGGACGGCCCGGCGGCGCCCGGTTCGCGCGCGGCTCTGGCCTCGTGGCCGATGCCGATGGCGTGGTGGCGGCGGTGAAAGCGCGGGCTGACCAGCAGGCGCTCGCCCACGCGGCCGAACGACCAGCGCAGGTTGGCGTGCTGCAGGCTTTCGAGCAGCTGCGTGCACGCCACGAGCAGCACGAACTGCGACGGCGCCACGCCGATCAGGATGGCGACCACGACCATGATGGCGTCGGTCAGCACGCTGTCCAGCAGGTGGTTGCGGTCGTCGCTCCACATCGTCATCTGGCGCTGCGAATGGTGCACGGCGTGCAGCTTCCACCACCAGTCCCACTGGTGCTGGGCGCGGTGCACCCAGTAGCCGATGAAGTCGAACACCAGCAGGTACAGCACGAAGCTGACCAGCGGCCGGTCGGTCACGCCCGGCCAAAGCGCGTCCAGGTGCAGCGTCGGCAGGCCGCGCGCGCGCAGCACGCCGATGGCGTCGGTCAGCCAGCCCTCGACGCTGAAGAACATCGCCAGCTTGAACAGCCCCAGCCGGTGCAGCAGGGTGTAGAGCACGTCGACGCGGATGGCCGCGCGATCGCGCACCGGCTCGGCCGGCCACAGGCGCTGCAGCGGGCCGATCACGGCCAGCAGCACGCCGATCTGCAGCACGCCGATCAGCAGCCAGCCGGCGGCCACGAAGCCGTCTTCCAGCAGGTTGCCCAGGCCCAGGGCGAAGGCGAGCGGCTCGATCAGGGTCTCGAACAGCCCCTGCTGGGCGCTGGCGAACAGGTCGGCGGGCGTCATGCTGCGGGTACCGCCTATGCGCGCTGCTGCGCGATCCAGGGCGCGTACTGCGGGTGCTCGCGCAGCGTGCGGAACACGAAGCCGCGCGCCTTCAGCCCCTCGATCAGCGGCTCCAGCACCGCCGGCGCCCACGGGTCCTGGCGCGACCAGATGCCCAGGTGCGCCAGCAGGATGTCGCCCGGCTGGATGGTCTTGAGCGCACGCTCGAGCAGCAGTCGGTTGGGGTATTTGTCGCTCGGCAGTTCATCGCCCAGAAAGCCGGCCGGCGACCAGCCCACGTGCTCGTAGCCGCAGGCGCGTGCGGCGGCCAGCAGGCGCGGCGAGATCTTGCCGCCCGGCGCGCGAAACAGCGGCAGGGGTTTTCTGCCGCTGTAGTAGGCCAGGCGCTCGCTGGCCTGCTCGATGTTCTGGCAGTACTGCTCGGCGCTCCAGGTGAATTCGCGCCCGGCCAGGGGGCCGGCCGAGGGGCGCACGCGAAAGCGCGGCTCGCGCCCGGGCAGGTCGGCGCGCCAGTACACGTGGTCCCAGGTGTGCGAGGCCAGCTCGTGCCCTTCGGCGGCGCGCGCCTTCCACCACGGACCCCAATGGCGGCTCAGGCTGCCGTCGCCCTCCTGCGTACGTTCGTTGGCGGCAAAGAACGTCACGCGCACCTGCTGACGGCGCAGCACCTCGGCCACCAGCGCCGCCACGCCCATGTGGCCGGTGTCGAAGCTCAGGTACAGCGGGGCGCTGCCAGATGCAGGGCCATTTTGGCCTCTGGCGCTTGTCCAGAGCGCGCCGGCAGCTATCGAAAAAAGAGCATTGCGGCGTTGCACCCGAGGCCTCCGCTCACACCCTTGGGGCATGGTCCAGGGTCCACACGCCGTGCGGCGACTTGCCCACCTTGACCTGGTGCACCAGCTTGCGCTGCGCCACGTCGATCAGGCTCAGCTTGCCGGCCCAGCGCGAGCCGACCATGATCAGCGAACCGTCGGCCGACACGTCCATGCAGTCCGGGCCGGCCGGCGCCGGGAATTCGGCCACCACCGCCAGCCGCGTGGTGTCGATCTGGCTGATGCTGCCCGCCACGCGGTTGCTCACCAGCACGTGGCGGCGGTCGCCCAGCGCGCGAAACGCGTGCGCGCCCTTGCCGGTGGCCACCAGGCCGACGCGCCGCGGCGCCTGGCCGGCGGCCAGCTCGAACACCTCGACCCCGCTGCCGCCGGTCAGGCCCAGCAGCAGGTGCCGCTCGTCGGGCGTGACGAACACGTCGGCCGGCAGCGGCCCGGTGAGCACGCGGTGCATCAGTTGCTGCGACGCCAGGTCGATCGCCACCAGCTCGTGGCTGTCCTGCATGGTGGCCCACACGGTGGTGCTGCGCGCGTCGATCCACAGGTGGCTGGGCGTGCGCCCGGTCGGGATGCGCCGCGCCAGGTGCGGCTGCTGCCCGTCCCAGTGGTAGAGGTCGATGTGGTTGAGCCGGTTGGCCGCCGTCACGAACCAGCGCATGTCGGGCGAAAAGCGCAGGTGGTAGGGGTCGAGGATGTCGCGCAGCGTGCGCTGCACGATGGCCGTGCGCGGGTCGATGAAGGTGAGCGAATCGCTGCCGGCGTTGGCGACGATGACCGACCGCTCGTCCGGCGTCATGTACAGGTGGTGCGGCTCCTTGCCGGTCGGGATGCGCACCAGCTCGACCCAGCGCCGGCCGTCGATCACGCTCACCGTGCCGTCGAGCGAGTTGAGCACCAGCACCGGCGCTGCGGTCGGCGCCGCCAGCGCACCGGGCGCCAGCGCCGCCGCGCCCAGGCCCACTCCGGCGGCCAGCAGCCGGCGACGCGTCGGGGAAGGAATGTCGATCGATGACAAGACGGACCTGTGGAAAAAAAGCGTGGGCGGTGGCGCGCGCGAGTGTAAACCCGCACCCGCCCCATTCACGATGGATTCGACCAATGGTGTCTGGAATGCCGTGCGGGCTGAACTCGTCCAAGCCCTTCGACAGGCTCAGGGTGAACGGTTGAAACTTCAAGCTTCCGAAGCAATAACATGCCAGCCATGCGATCGGTGGACATCGACGGCGTCAGCCTGGAGCTTCAGCACATCGCGCCGCCGGCCGGTGCGGCGCCGGCCCGGGCACCGCTGGTGTTTCTGCACGAGGGCCTGGGCTCGGTGGCGCTGTGGCGCGACTGGCCGGCGCGCCTGTGCGCCGCCACCGGTCGCGCCGGCTGGGTGTATTCGCGTCGCGGCTATGGGCGCTCCAGCCCGGTGCCCGACGTGCGCGGCGCCGGCCGCCTGCCGCCCGACTACCTGCACCGTGAGGCGCTCGACGTGCTGCCGGCCCTGCTGCGAGCGCTGGGCCTGGCGCGCCCGGTGCTGGTGGGCCATTCCGACGGCGCCAGCATCGCCCTGATCCACGCCGCCCACCACCCGGTCACGGCCTGCGTGGCGATGGCGCCGCACGTGATGGTGGAAGCGCTGTGCCTGCGCGCCATCGAGCAGACGCGCCAGCACTTCGAGACCGGCGCCCTGCGCATCCGCCTGCAACGCTTTCATGACGATGTGGATGGCGCCTTCTGGCAGTGGAACGACGCCTGGCTGAACCCGCAATTCCACGGCTTCGACATCCGCGCCGACATCCGCAGCATCGACGCGCCGCTGCTGGCGATCCAGGGCGTGGACGACGGCTACGCCAGCATGGCCCAGCTCGACGACATCGCCACGGCGCTGCCGCACACGCGTCTGCTGAAGCTGCCGGCCTGCGGGCACGCGCCGCACCAGGACCAGCCGGCGGCCGTCCAGCAGGCCATCACCGACCTTCTGGCCGATCTGCCCTGATGCGCGGCGGCGCGTCCAAGCCCATCGATCACGGCTCGTTCGCTGGCAGGCGTCGCCGCGTCAGGGGCGCAGCAAGGCCAGCTCGGAAGGCTCCAGCCAGCGCCACTGCCCCGGCGCCAGCTCGGCCGGCAATGACAGGCCGCCGATGCGCGAGCGGTGCAGCGTTTCGACCCGGTTGCCGACGGCGGCCAGCATGCGCTTGACCTGGTGGTACTTGCCCTCGGTGAGCGTCAGCCGCAGTTGACGTTCGCCGCTCGCCTCGGCCGCCGCCGCCACCACCGGGCGCGGGTCATCGTCCAGCACCACGCCGCTGCGCAGGCGCTCCAGCTGGCGTTCATCCAGGGGGTGCCGGGTGCCCACCTCGTAGACCTTGGGCACATGCCGACGTGGCGCATTCATGCGGTGGATGAAGGCGCCGTCGTCGCTCAGCAGCAACAGGCCGGTGGTGTCCTGGTCCAGCCTTCCGACCGCCTGCACCCCGGCCACCTTGCCCGCCGTGGGCCGCTGGCGCAGCGGCGCCGGCAGCAGTGTGTAGACGCTGGGCCAGCGCCCGGGGCGGTGCGAGCACTCGAAGCCTGCCGGCTTGTGCAGCATCAGGTAGGCCCTCGGGTGGTAGGTCCAGGCCTGGCCCTGAACCTCGTAGCGCAACGGGCCGGCCGACAGGTCCACCTCGGCCGACGGATCGGTGCACCGCCGCTCGCCCAGGCGCACCAGCCCCTGCTCGACCAGGCCGGCGCAGACCCGGCGCGTGCCGAAGCCCTGGCTGAACAGCAGTTCGCTCAGGCGCATGCATGACTTCCATCAAACTGTGATGAATCGAGAGTTGGCATGACTTATTGCTCAGAAATCCGGGACCCGGACTGAAATTAGACAAAAAGTACCTTCTTATTCGGGCGGCGCGTGGGTAACATCATGCAACGAAATGCCGCGCCATCCGCGCGCCACAGGGGGAACAAGATTTTGAGCGCCATCTCCGGTTCGACCACCTTCTGGGCCATCGTCCTGGCCATAGTGGGTCTGTTCACCGGCTACCTCGGCCTGAGCAGCTTCATGCCGCGCGGCCGCGATGGACAGGCGGGCAAGCCCCGCAGCAAGCTGCGCATGCCGCAGCAGTGGCCGCTGGTCCCAAGACCGCTGGCCAACAGCCGCGAGCGCCTGGTGTGGCACTGGTTGCGCAAGGTCTTCCCCGGGCATCACATCATGGTCAAGCTGCCGGTCACGCGCTTCACCATGCCGCGCCAGCCGGGCGAGGCCAGCGAATGGTTCGAGCTGCTCAGCCGCGCCTATTGCAGCTTCACCCTGTGCGACAGCAAGGGCCATGTTATCGGCTGCGTGGACGTGCTGGGGCCCCACGGACTGTCGCGCAGCAACCGCCAGCTCAAGCAGACCCTGCTGGCCCAATGCGGCATCGCCTACTGGGTGATCTCGCCCGATGCGCTGCCCGAGCCGTCGGCGCTGCGGGCCGACTTCCTGGGCGTCAACCCGGCCGACCTCGAAGCCATGCCGGCAAGCAGCTTCGCCGAGCTGGAAGCCGCACGCCACCACCTGCACCAGACGCTGGATCGCAACCGCAGCCAGCGCGCACCGGGCCCGGCGCCCGACCCGACCCCGGCGCACGAGGGCGACGCGCCGTCCGGCTGGGCGCAGGCCGACTCGTTCCTGGGCAGCCTGGACAGCCGCCGCACGCCCCTCGATCGTCATTGACCCCCACAGGTCCACACGGTCGCGGCGGTCGAAAGACAGGCATCCGTGCCGGGTGCCCGAGGCACCAAGCACACGGCCAGCCTGGGCAACGACCGACGGCTGCCGGGGCGGTCCAGGTGGCTCAGGTGGCCAGCCGGATGAAATGCTCGCGGTAGTGCTCCAGCTCGTCGATCGACTCGTGCACGTCGGCCAGCGCGGTGTGCGACTGCTGCTTTCTGAACGCCTCCACCAGTTCCGGCCGCCAGCGGCGCGCCAGCTCCTTGAGGGTGCTGACATCGACGTTGCGGTAATGGAAGAACGCCTCCAGGCGCGGCATGTAGCGCACCAGAAAGCGCCGGTCCTGCCCGATCGAGTTGCCGCACAGCGGCGACACGCCCTTGGACACGTAGCGCGACAGAAACTCGATCAGTTGCGCCTCGGCCTGCGCCTCGGTCAGCGTCGAGGCCTTCACCTTGTCGATCAGCCCGCTGCGGCCATGCGTGCCCTTGTTCCAGGCGTCCATGGCGTTGAGCACGCTGTCGGGCTGATGGATCACCAGCACCGGGCCTTCGATGCGCGGCTCGAGCTGCGGCCCGGTGACGATGACGGCGATCTCGATCAGGCGTTCCTTTTCGGGGTCCAGGCCGGTCATTTCGCAGTCCAGCCAGACCAGGTTCAGATCCGATCTGGCCAGGGCGGGGGCGGTGTCTTGAGGGGTGCAAACGGTGTCGGTCATGGCGCCGATTGTCCACCGCCGGCGCCGGGCCGCCTGCAGGCCGGTCCTTGCCATCGGCGGCTACACCCTAAACTTCGCTGTCCTGCGCCGTCCTTCCCGCCCCGTCCGTGTTGAACCCAACGCCCTCGCCCGCCCTCCTCACCACCCTGGTGTTCAGTCTTGCGCTGCTGCTGTACGTGGCGGTCAAGTTCTGGCTGGCCTCGCGCCAGATGCGCGCCGTGGCGGCCCACCGGGCCGCCGTGCCGGCCGAGTTTGCCGGCACCATCGGGCTGGCGGCGCACCAGCGCGCGGCCGACTACACCATCGCCAAGCTGCGCTTCGGCCTGCTGGAGCTGCTGCTGGCCGCCGCCGTGCTGCTGGGCTGGACGCTGCTGGGCGGGCTGGACGCGCTCAACGGCGCCCTGCTCGGCGCCGTGGGGCCGCGCCCGCTGGCGCAGCCGCTGGCGCTGCTGGTGGTGTTCGCCCTCATCAACGGCGCCATCGATATCCCGGGCGCGCTCTACCACACCTTCGTGATCGAGCAGCGCTTTGGTTTCAACACCATGAGCTGGCGCCTGTGGTTGATCGACCTGCTCAAGACCGCCCTGGTCAGCACGGTCATCGGCGTGCCGCTGGCCGCCCTGGTGCTGTGGCTGATGCAGGCCACGGGGACGCTGTGGTGGCTGTGGACCTGGGGCGCCTGGATGGGCTTCAGCCTGCTGATGCTGGTGCTCTACCCGACCGTCATCGCGCCGCTGTTCAACCGTTTCGAGCCGCTGCGCGACGACGCGCTGACCGAGCGCGTGACCCGGCTCATGGCGCGCTGCGGCTTTGCCGCCCAGGGCCTGTTCGTGATGGACGGCAGCCGACGCAGCGCGCACGCCAACGCCTATTTCACCGGCTTCGGCGCCGCCAAGCGCGTGGTGTTCTTCGACACCCTGCTGCAGCAGCTCAGCCCGCCCGAGGTGGAGGCGGTGCTGGCGCACGAGCTGGGTCACTTCCGGCACCGCCACATCGTCAAGCGCATCGCCGTGCTGTTTGCGGTCAGCCTGGCGGGGCTGGCGCTGCTGGGCTGGCTGGCCGAGCGGCCGTGGTTCTACAGCGGCCTGGGCGTGACGCCCAACCTGCCGCCGCAGATGGGCGGCGCGGTGCCCAACCACGCGCTGGCGCTGCTGCTGTTCATGCTGGTGGTGCCGGTGTTCAGCTTCTTCCTGTCGCCGCTGATGGCGGCGCTGTCGCGCCGCCACGAGTTCGAGGCCGACGCCTACGCCGTCCGCCAGGCCAGCGCGCAGGACCTGGGCAATGCCCTGGTCAAGCTCTACAAGGACAACGCCAGCACGCTGACGCCCGACCCGCTGTACGTGCGCTTTTACTACTCGCACCCGCCGGCCAGCGAACGCATCGCCCGCCTGGGTGCCCGGGTGCTGCCGGTGTGAGCGCTGCCAGCCGGCGCGTGCGCCTCATGCCCAATCGGGCGCTGGGGCTTGCCCATCAAGCGCCAGCAGCTATTATTTTCATAGTTTCCGACGCCCGTCGCGGTGCCGGCCCGAACCCATGAGCCGCGCCCGCCCACCGTCGGCCCCGCGCACCGCCGCGCCAGCGCTGCACGACGGCCTGGTGGTGGCCAGCCACGGCCGCCACTGCGTGGTCGAGCTGCCGGCGGGCGAGCGCGTGATCTGCCACCCGCGTGGCAAGAAGCTGGGCGTGGTGGTGGGCGATCGGGTGCGCTGGCGGCCCTCGCACGACGAGGGCACGGTCGAGCAGATCGCGCCACGGCGCAACCTGCTTTACCGGCAGGACGCCGTGCGCACCAAGAGCTTTGCCGCCAATCTGGACCAGGTGCTGATCCTGCTGGCGGCCGAGCCGGAATATTCCGAACACCAGCTGGCGCGCGCCCTGATCGCCTGCGAGGCGGCCGACATCGAACCGCTGATCGCCCTCAACAAGGCCGACCTGGCGGCGCCGTTCGAGCGCGCCTGGCAGCGCCTGGCGCCCTACCGCGCCATGGGCTATGCGGTGCTGCCGCTGGCCGCCCGGCCGCAGGGCGGCGCGGCGCCCGTCGACGACGGCCTGGCCGCGCTGGCCCAGCGCCTGCAAGCCCGCACGACGCTGGTGCTGGGCCCTTCGGGCGCGGGCAAGAGCACCCTGATCAACCGCCTGGTGCCGGGGGCCGCGGCGCAGACGGGCGAGATCTCGCAGGCGCTGGGCAGCGGCCGCCACACCACCACCACCACCACCTGGTACTGGCTGGACGCGGCGCGCCGCAGCGCGCTGATCGACTCGCCGGGCTTCCAGGAGTTCGGCCTGCACCACATCGACCCGATGCAGCTGGCGGCCTACATGCCCGACCTGCGCCCGCATGTGGCGGCGTGCCGGTTCTACAACTGCACCCATTTGCACGAACCGGGCTGCGGCGTGCGGGCGGCCCAGGGTTATGACACTGAATCGGGCTCTGACGCCCAGGGGATCAGCGCCAGCCGCTACAAAATCTACAGCGACCTGTTTGCCGAGCTGCGCTCCGGCGCCTGACGCCGCGGCGCGCCGGGGCTCAGCGCGGCGGCGCCACCAGGTCCATGCGGCGGCGCAGGCGCGCGGCGTCCTCGGGGCGTCCGGCCTGTTGCGCCAGGCGCTGCTGCACGCCCAGCCAGGCCAGCAGCGGGCGGCGCCAGCCCTGCTGCGACGCGGTGTCGACCGCCTGCGCCACCACGGCCGGGCTGGCTCGGCCCTGACGCAGCAGCACGCCGGCGGCGATCAGGCGCGCCAGCGGGTCGTCGATGGCGGCGACGGCGTCGCCCCCGGCAGCGATGGCGCGGTGCGGCGGCGGCAGCAGCGACGCCTGGGCCGCAGCAGCCTGGCCGGCCAGATAGTCGGCGTAAGCGCGCTCGGGCTCGCCCGCGTCCGCGCGCAGTGGCTCGAACCCGGCGCAGGGCGCCAGCTCCAGGCTGGCCACACGCGTCGCGCAGCGCGTCAGCTCGACGCGCGCCACCAGCTCGGGGCGGCCGGTGCGCGCCACCTCGGCGCGCGCCAGCTCGAATTCGCGCGCCTCGACGCGCGCATCGCCGCGCAGGGCGGCTTCGGCAAAGCGCTCCACATGGCCCACCGCCTGGATGTTCCAGTCAGGCACTTTCTGGCCGCCAGCGCAGGCCCACAAAGCGCTGGAAGCTATCACTAAGATAGCAATGCGCAGACCACGCCAGGCGTTCATGGCAAACGGACCTCCTGCTGACGGGGCGCGAACGGCCATTTGCGGTTCAGTTCCGTGATCAGCGCGTCCACCTTGCGCAGGCTGGACTCGACGTCGGCGCGCAGCGCGCCCAGGTCGGTGCTGGCCTCGCGCGCATTGGCGGCCACGCCCTGCACCTCGGTCAGCACGGCATCGACCTTGACCATGCTCTGGCGCAGCTCCTGCAGCAGCGCGCCCAGCTGCCGCACCGCCACCTGCGCGTCGGTCATCAGGCCGTCCTGGCCCAGCACCTGGCGGTCGGCGCGCTGCACCACGCTGTCGACGCGCTGCGCCACCGCGTCGAGCCGGCGGACCAGCTGCGTGGTCTGTCCCAGCAGCTCGCTCACGCGCCGTGCATCGGCTTCGTTGCCGGTGACGGCCGCCATCAGCCCACCCTGGCTGCTGTTCAGGCGCTGGGTGAAGCGCTGCACCTCGCCCAGCGTGGCGTAGAGCGCCGACTCCTCGCCGGTCAGGCGATTGAGGTTGAGCAGCACGTCGCGCGCGTCGGCCACCATCTTGGGGATTTCGGCCGACACGTCGCCGCGCAGCACGATGCGCTCGGCCCCCGGTGGCAGCGGCGGGTCGTCCAAAATGCCGCTGAAGGCGCGCAGGCGCGCGGCCCCGACCAGGCCCTTTTCCAGCGTGAAGACGCTGGAGGTGCGCAGCCAGCGCGCCGATTTGACCGGTACATCCACATGGATGCGCACCGTGCCCTGATCGGCCAGCTCGATGCGGCTGACGCGGCCGATCGGAAAGCCGGAAAAGCTCATGTCCATGCCCACCACCACGCCTTCGGAGTCGTCGGCGCTCAGGTACAGCGTCTGCGTCTCCTCGAAGGCGCCGCGCACCCACATCAGGTACAGCACGGCGGCACCCACCAGCAGCGCCATGAACAGCAACAGCAACACCGCCCGCCGCTCCAGACTGCGCAGCGGCACGCGCGCCACCTGCGCCACGGCGTCGGGCGCGTCGGCCGGGGCGGCGGAGGGTTCAGTGGAGGTCATGGCGGCTCAATAGTAATTGCCGATCAGCGAGGCGACTTCGATCACCAGCATCAGCACCGACATCTGCACCAGCCCCTGCAGCTCGACGCTGGTGCGCGAGCCGCGGTGCGGGATGTCGCGCAGCGCATTGGCCACCGGCAGCAGCGCCACCGCCAGCGCGAACAGCAGCGTCTTCATGCTGAAGATCATCGACACCACCGGATTGAAGATGGTGCCCACCGCGTGGTTGTACGACGGCAGCCCCGCCAGCGTGAAGCCGTGCACCGCCACATAGGCCAGCAGCAGCGAGATCAGGCAGCTCAGCAGCGCCAGCAGCAGCACGGCAAACATGCCGGCCAGCACGCGCGGCAGCACCTCGTGGCTGAGCGGCTCGCAGCCGCGTGCGCGCAGCGCCTCCAGGGCGCCGCCGCGGCGCAGCTTGTAGAGCTCCGAGCCACCCGGAATGGTGTACTCCACAGCCACGAACAAGGCCGCGATGAGCGGAATCAGCTCCAGCACCAGCACCCGCACCACGGCGTCCAGCGCGTACTGGGTCAGGCCGTAGGAGAAAGCGGTGACCACCAGGATGCGGATCAGCACCACGTTGAACAGCGCCATCAGCGTGGTGAAGCCCGGCAGACCCGGCCCGGCGGCCTGCCAGATGTGACGCAGCACGGCCGAGCGCGCCTCGGGCCCGTAGCTGGAAGGCGAAAACGCCAGCACCGCCACCTGGGCGCCGGTGAACAGCACCTTCCACCAACCCAGCAGCCAGCGCAGCAGCCCCTGCCCCAGCCCGGCCAGCCAGCCGTACAAGGAAAACCCGGCGCTCATGGCCCGCATGATACCCACGCCGCCCCCTCGCCGACCGCCTGCCCGCGGGGCCCGGCGGCGTGTCGCCGGCAGCGTGTCGCGCACGCGACGCGAGGGGCGCAAACGGCTCACCCACGCCCTGCGTTTTAGGGGCTGCACACCATGCAACGGGCGCGCGGTTGCGCTATATTGCAGTGCAACACAGGGGTTACAACTCAGCCTATGCTCTACCAGATCTATGAAGCGCAGCGCTCGCTGCTCGAGCCCTTCGCCGACATGGCCGATGCGGCCTCCAAGCTCTACGGCAACCGCCACACCCTGCTGGGCCAGATGCCGATGGCGCAGCGCGTGTCGGCCGGTTTTGCGCTGTTTCACCGCCTGGGCAAGGACTACGAAAAACCCGAATTCGGCATCCGCACCGTCGACGTCGACGGCGTGTCGGTGGCGATCGACGAACGCATCGAGATCGACAAGCCCTTCTGCGAGCTGCGCCGCTTCAAGCGCTTTTCGGACGACCCGCCGACGCTGGACAAGCTCAAGCGCCAGCCGCCGGTGCTGATCGTCGCCCCGCTGTCGGGCCACTACGCCACCCTGCTGCGCGACACCGTGCGCACCATGCTGGAGGGCCACAAGGTCTACATCACCGACTGGAAGAACGCGCGCATGGTGCCGCTGTCGGAGGGCGAATTCCACCTCGACGACTACGTCAACTACGTGCAGGAGTTCATCCGCCACCTGCAGCGCAACTACGGCAACTGCCACGTCATCAGCGTCTGCCAGCCCACCGTGCCGACGCTGGCGGCGGTGTCGCTGATGGCCTCGCGCGGCGAGAAGACCCCCATCACCATGACCATGATGGGTGGCCCGATCGACGCCCGCAAATCGCCCACCGCGGTGGACGATCTGGCGGTCAAGCGCAGCTTCGAGTGGTTCGAGAACAACGTCATCTACCGCGTGCCGCCCAACTACCCTGGCGCCGGGCGCCGCGTGTACCCGGGCTTCCTGCAGCACGCCGGCTTCATCGCCATGAACCCGGACCGCCACGCCAGCAGCCACTACGACTACTTCCGCGACCTGATCAAGGGCGATCTGTCCAGCGCCGACACGCACCGCAAGTTCTACGACGAGTACAACGCCGTGCTCGACATGGACGCCCCTTACTACCTGGAAACCATCCAGACCGTGTTCCAGGACTTCAAACTGGTCAACGGCACCTGGGACGTGCGCTCACCCGAGGGCAAGCTCGAGCGCGTGCGCCCGCAGGACATCACCGCCACCTGCCTGCTGACGGTCGAGGGCGAGCTCGACGACATCTCCGGCGTCGGACAGACCAAGGCCGCGCACCGCCTGTGCAAGGGCATTGCGCGCCGCGAGGGCGACCACATGGAGATCGAAGGCGCCGGCCACTACGGCATCTTCAGCGGGCGCCGCTGGCGCACCGTGGTCTATCCGCAGATCAAGGCCTTCATCGGTGAATTCCATGCCCTGTCGGGACTGCCGCCGGTATTCGCGCCGGCCTGCTCGCCGGCGTCTCAGCCCGAGCCGGCACCGACCCAGCGCAAGCTGAACGGCCAGCGCCCCCCGGCCAAGGCGCCCCGGCAGGCTGGTCGGGGGGCCGCCGTGCCACCGGCCCCGCGCCCACGCGCCGCAGCCCTGCCGGCGGCCAGCGCCACCGCCGCCGGCCGGCGCGGCAAGAGTGCCCGTGTCGGCTGAACACCGGCTGCGCCCTGCCCAAGACGCCCGCCCTGGCGGGCGTTGTCGTTTGCGGCGCACCCGCCCATGAGCGCACCCCCCGCCCCCGCCGACGATCTGGCCGCCCGCCTGCTGGACGCGCTGCCGCAGACGCAGTGCACGCGCTGCGGCTTCCCCGACTGTGCCGCCTACGCCCGGGCCATGGCCCGTGGCGAAGCGCCGGTCAACCGCTGCCCGCCGGGTGGCGCCGAAGGCGTGGCGCGGCTGGCGGCCCTCAGCGCTCAGCCGGTGCAGGCGCTGGATCCATCGTGTGGCAGCGAAGGCCCGCGCGGCGTGGCCTGGATCGATGAAGACTGGTGCATCGGCTGCACGCTGTGCATCCAGGCCTGCCCGGTGGACTGCATCCTGGGCAGCCACAAGCGCATGCACACGGTGATCGAGGCCGAATGCACCGGCTGCGAACTGTGCGTGCCGGCCTGCCCGGTGGATTGCATCCACATGGACAACGTCAGCGGCAGCCGAACCGGCTGGGCCGCCTGGAGTGCGCAACAGGCCCAGGCGGCCCGCAAGCGCTATGAATTCACGAGCTCGCGCCGCAGGCAGGACAAGGGCAAAAGCCGGATTTCATCAGGATCTTCGAGCACCGCGCCAGACGGTGCCCCGGCCCTGCCCCCGGCCGCGCCGGCGGGCGAGGCCGCCGAGGCCGAGCGCAAGCGCCGCCTGATCGAGGCCGCGCTGGCGCGCGCACGCCAGCAGCGCCCGCCGCGCTGAACCGGCGGTCCGGCGCAGGCTCAGCGCAGCGCGGCGTTGATGCGTTCGAGCACCGCCGCGCCCGGGCACAGATCGGCCACATCCAGGCTGTTGAGCGGGCGCGCGCTGGTGTGCTGGGCGGCGTGCAGATCGTCGGCCTCGCCTTCCAGGTACAGCAGCCCGGTCACCAGCTCGCCCCGGGCCGCATGCGCCTGCATGTAGGCCATGGCCGCCACGCGGTCGGTCGGGTCGTAGTCGGCATGCAGCTTGTGCAGGCGCAGCACGCTGCCGTCGTGCTGCTCGACTTCGACCGTCTGCCCGGGGGCGATGGTGGCGGTGATTGCCTCGCGCCCGGTGATGAAGTCGATGCGGCTGACGGCCTCGTTGTGCTCGCGCACCCAGTCGTAGCTGCGGGTGGAGCCGGCGTGGTTGTTGAACGTCACGCAGGGGCTGATGACGTCGATGAAGGCGGCGCCGCCATGGCCGATGGCGGCCTTGATCAGGGGCACCAGCTGCGCCTTGTCGCCCGAGAAGCTGCGCGCCACGAAGCTGGCGCCCAGCTGCATCGCCAGGCCCACCAGATCGACCGGGCTGTCGGCATTGACCACGTCCTTCTTGCTTTTGCTGCCCTTGTCGGCGGTGGCCGAGAACTGGCCCTTGGTCAGGCCGTAGACACCGTTGTTCTCGACGATGTAGACCATGTTGACGTTGCGCCGCATGGCGTGGGCGAACTGGCCCAGGCCGATGGAGGCCGAATCACCGTCGCCGGAGATGCCCAGGTACAGCAGGTCGCGGTTGGCCAGGTTGGCACCGGTCAGAACGCTGGGCATGCGGCCATGCACGGTGTTGAAGCCGTGGCTGGCGCCCAGAAAGTAGTCCGGCGTCTTGGACGAGCAGCCAATGCCCGACAGCTTGGCCACGCGGTGCGGCTCGATGTCCAGCTCCCAGCAGGCCTGCACGATGGCCGCCGACACCGAGTCATGCCCGCAGCCGGCGCACAGGGTGGACACCTTGCCTTCGTAGTCGCGCCGCGTGTAGCCGACCTTGTTGCGGGTGAGCGAGGGGTGGTGCAGGCGCGGCTTGGCGATGTAGGTCATGTCGGGTTCTCCTGCGGGGCGACCACCGCCTCGTGCACGTGGTCGGTGATGGCCTGGGTGATGAAGCGCGCGGTGATCGGCGTGCCGTCGTAGTGCAGCACGCGGCGCAGCTTGGCGGGGTTGATCTCCAGTTCGTTGATCAGCAGGCTGCGCATCTGCGCGTCGCGGTTCTGCTCCACCACGTACACCGTCTCGTGCGCGTCGATGAAGGCCTTGACGGTATCCGGAAAGGGAAAGGCGCGCAGGCGCAGGGCGTTGATGTGGATGCCCTGCGTGGCCAGCTCGTCCAGCGCCTCGTGCATGGCCGGGCTGGTGGAGCCGTAGAAGATCGCGCCCAGTCGGGTGCGCCTGGCCGCCGGGCGCGGCACCGGCTGCGGCACCAGGGTGGCGGCGGTGGCGAACTTCTTCAGCAGGCGCTGCACGTTGTAGATGTAGTCCGGCCCGCGCTCGGAATAGCGCGCGTAGGCGTCGCGCGTGGTGCCGCGCGTGAAGTAGCTGCCGCGCGTGGGGTGGGTGCCCGGCAGCGTGCGCCAGGGAATGCCGTCGCCGTCGACGTCCTTGTAGCGGCCGAAGTCCTTCTGCTCCAGGTCTTCGGCGCTCATCACCTTGCCGCGGTCGTAGCGGCGCGCGTCGTCCCAGACGAGGGGTTCGCACAGGCGCTGGTTCATGCCGATGTCCAGATCGGTCATGACGAACACCGGCGTCTGCAGCCGGTCGGCCAGGTCGAGCGCGCAGGCGGTGTGCTCGAAGCACTCGCGCGGGTCTTCGGGCAGCAGCAGCACGTGCTTGGTGTCGCCGTGCGAGGCGTAGGCGCAGGCCAGGATGTCGGCCTGCTGGGTGCGCGTGGGCATGCCGGTGGAGGGGCCGCCGCGCTGCACGTTGATCAGGGTGACCGGGATCTCGGCAAAGTAGGCCAGGCCGATGAATTCGGTCATCAGCGAGATGCCCGGCCCGGAGGTGGCGGTGAAGGCGCGCGCGCCGTTCCAGCCCGCGCCCACCACCATGCCGATCGAGGCCAGCTCGTCCTCGGCCTGCACGATGGCGTAGTTGTGGCGACCCTCGGCGTCGCGGCGCAGCTTGGCGCAGTAGCTCATGAACGCTTCGACCACCGAGGTCGAGGGCGTGATCGGGTACCAGGCACACACGGTGGCGCCGCCGTACACCGCGCCCAGACCGGCGGCGGTATTGCCGTCGATGAAGATGCGCTGACCCACCCGATGGGCCCGCTCGACGCGCACCGGCAGCGGATGCCGCAGGTGCTCGCGCGCGAAGTCGCGCCCCAGGTTGAGCGCCTGCACGTTGGCGGCGATCAGCTTTTCCTTGCCTTTGTACTGTTCGCCCAGCAGCTGTTCGATGACCTGCGCGTCCATGTCCAGCAGCACCGAAAGCGCGCCCACGTACATGATGTTCTTGAACAGCTGGCGCTGGCGCGGATCGCTGTAGGTGGCGTTGCAGATCTCGGTCAGCGGCATGCCGATGACGGTGATGTCGTCGCGCAGCTCGGACGGCGCACGCGGGCGCGTGCTGTCGTACAGCAGGTAGCCGCCGGGGGCGATTTCCTCGACGTCGGCGGCCCAGGTCTGCGGGTTCATGGCCACCATCATGTCGATGCCGCCGCGCCGGCCCAGGTAGCCCTTTTCGCTCACCCGCACCTCGTACCAGGTCGGCAGGCCCTGGATGTTGCTGGGGAAGATGTTGCGCGGGCTGACCGGCACGCCCATGCGCAGGATGGCCTTGGCGAACAGCTCGTTGGCGCTGGCCGAGCCCGAGCCGTTGACGTTGGCGAACTTGATGACGAAGTCGTTGATGGCGGCGATCTGCTTCATGCCCTTACCTCCTGCGCCGGGTGCACGCCCAGGCTGTCCGACGCGCCCCCTGCCTTGGCGGTGAACAGCAGGAACTTCTGCATGTCCCAGGCGCCGGTCGGGCAGCGCTCGGCACACAGCCCGCAGTGCAGGCAGACGTCTTCGTCCTTGACCATCACGCGGCCGGTCTTGACCGCGGGCGACACCAGCAGCGCCTGCTCCGGGTTCAGTGCCGGCGCGTTCAGGCGCTGGCGCAGTTCGGCCTCGTCGCCGTTGTCGGTGAAGGTGATGCAGTCCATCGGGCAGACGTCGACGCAGCCGTCGCATTCGATGCACAGGGGGGCCGAAAACACCGTCTGCACGTCGCAGTTGAGGCAGCGCGAAGCTTCCTTGAAGGCGGTGCGCGGGTCATAGCCCAGCTCCACCTCGACGCGGATGCTGGCCAGCGCCTGCTCGGCCTTGGCCCAGGGCACCTTGTAGCGCTGGTCGTTGCTGGGGTCGTTGTCGTAGCTCCACTCGTGGATGCCCATCTTCTGCGACACCAGGTTCGCGCGCGGGCCGGGGCGCCGGGTCACGTCCTGGCCGTCCAGGAACAGGTCGATCGACAGCGCCGCCTCGTGGCCCTGCGCCACGGCGGTGATGATGTTCTTGGGGCCGAAGGCCGCGTCGCCACCGAAGAACACGCGCGCCAGCGTGGACTGGAAGGTGTTCTGGCCCAGCACCGGCAGGCCCCAGCGGTCGAACTCGATGCCCAGATCGCGCTCGATCCAGGGAAAGGCGTTTTCCTGCCCGACCGCCACCAGCACTTCGTCGCAGGCGAAGAAGGCGTCCGGCTGGCCGGTGGGCACCAGGCTGCGCCGGCCGCTGGCGTCGTATTCGGCGCGCACGATCTCGAACGTCATGCCGGTCAGCCTGCCGCCTTCGTGCACGAAGGCCTTGGGCACGTGCATGTTGATGATCGGGATGCCTTCGTGCTGGGCGTCCTCCTTCTCCCAGGGCGAGGCCTTCATCTCGTCGAAACCCGAGCGCACGATGACCTTGACGTCTTCGCCGCCCAGCCGCCGCGCCGAACGGCAGCAGTCCATGGCGGTGTTGCCGCCGCCCAGCACGATGACGCGCCTGCCGACGCTGGTGACATGACCGAACGACACCGAGGCCAGCCAGTCGATGCCGATGTGGATGTGGGCCGCCGCCTCGCGCCGCCCCGGAAGGTCCAGGTCGCGCCCGCGCGGCGCGCCAGTGCCGACGAAGATGGCGTCGTAGCCTTCGCTCAGCAGCGCCTTCATGGAGTCGATGCGCTGGCCCGCCCTGAACTGCACGCCCAGGCGGAAGATGTAGCCGGTTTCCTCGTCGATCACGCTTTCGGGCAGGCGAAAGCGCGGAATCTGCTGGTGCATGAAGCCGCCGGCCTTGGCCTCGCCCTCGAACACCGTGACCGCGTAGCCCAGCGTGGCCAGGTCGCGCGCCACCGTGAGCGAGGCCGGGCCGGCGCCCACGCAGGCCACGCGCCGGCCGTTGGCGGACACCGGCGTGGGCATGCGCGGCAGCACGTCGTCCTTGAAGTCGGCCGCCACGCGCTTGAGGCGGCAGATGGCCACCGGCTCGGGCTTGCCGGTCTGCGCCTGTTCGACCCGGCCGCGCCGGCAGGCCGGCTCGCACGGACGGTCGCAGGTGCGGCCCAGGATGCCCGGGAACACGTTGGCCACCCAGTTGACCATGTACGAATCGGCGTAGCGCCCCTGGGCGATCAGGCGCAGGTATTCGGGTACCGGTGTGTGGGCCGGACAGGCCCACTGACAGTCGACCACCTTGTGGTAATAGGCTGGATCGCGGGTATCGGTCGGTTGCAAGCGCGGTCTCCTTGGGTGGCGAGGTGGCCCGACCGGGCCGGTTTGTATCGCCACGTAAGTCTACGCCCGTC
>Ga0116143_10000917_pt1 | contig 37781 bp, 36 predicted proteins | sample AD_UKC034_MetaG_FD_89745 | JGI IMG/M metagenome (GOLD analysis project Ga0116143, IMG submission 89745) | Active sludge microbial communities of municipal wastewater-treating anaerobic digesters from USA - AD_UKC034_MetaG | ecosystem: Engineered > Bioreactor > Anaerobic > Digestate | place: USA... | reverse complement strand
TGATGGTGCGCAGCCCGCCCTTGAGCAGGCTGAAGAAGCCTTTCTCGCTGCCGTCGGCCTGGCCGCTGAAGCGGTAGTCGTCGATGCGAAACTGGGTCTGCGGCGCCAGCGAGACCTGGGCGCCGTCCGAGAAGCGCACCTGGGCGCGGCCGCTGCCGGTGTCGATGGTCTCGCCGCTGGCAATCTCGGCGCCTTTGGCCAGCGGCCGGCTGCGCCCGTCCGGCGAGAGCGCCTTGACGTCGCCGGCAGCAAAATCGACGCGGGCGGCGGTCGCAGCATGGCCGGCGAGCGGCATGGCCGCCGCCAGCACAATGGTCAAGGCGGCACTGGAATTTTTCATCATGTGTTCGTTCGCCATCGGTGCGGTCTTTCAGAACTCGCGTCTTACGGTGACAGAGACGACTTCGCGCCGGTAGCGATTGAGCGCGATGTTGGAGCGGGCATCGGTGTATTGGAACTGCGGCGTCACCAGCCAGTGCTTGGCCGGGGTCCAGGCCATCCCGACGCCGAGGTTCCACTGGTTGTCGGTGCGGGTCTTCAGGAAGAAGGGATCCTCAGCGCCGTAGCGGCGATGTTCGTAGCCGAGATTGGCGAAGGCCTTGAGGTCGCGATGCAGTTCGTGCTGGGCGCCGAAGCGGGCGCCATACAGGGTATGGCCGAGATGCTCGAAGCCGGCCTTGCGGGTGGCTTCCTCGCCGAGATAGGCGCCACCGTAGAAAACCGTCTTGAACCCCTGCAGCGCGTGGGCAAAGTTGGCACCGATGACGAAGCGGTCGGCGTTGCGCACCTCCTGCGACATGTAGCGCAGGTCGGAGTACTGGATGTAGAGGCTCGACTGCAGGCGGGCATTGTAGTTGTGCTGCCATTGCGTCGTGAAGCCGGCCGCCTCGCGGTAGCGGTCGTTGTCCACCCAGAACTGGTTGTACTGCAGGGCAGCGCTGAAGACATCCTTGCCGTAGCTGCGCACCACGCCGACGTGGGCGTCGGCGGAGCCGGTGTCGAATATGTCGACGTCGGTGTTCATGCGCTTGTTGCCGTTCAGCCCCGCCGTGAAGGCCCACTCCTTGTCGAGCGGTTTGCGCAGGAAGAGGCCGCCGCCCGCCGAGGTAAACGTGTCGCTGCGGCGCGTGCCGCCCGGCGCGAGGGTGAAAATGGCGCCGCCGAACAGCGGCACGGCGATGTTGCGGTCGGCGGTGGCGCTGTTGACGTTGGTGTCGTGGCCGACCGTGCCTTCGACATAGCCGCGCACCGTGGTGCGCCCCTCGTCCTCCACGCGCTCGATGGCGGAGAGGACGCGGTCGATGGTGGCGGCCACTTCCGGCGGCACGCCCTGCTGCTTCACCGATTCGAACTCTTTCTTGGCGGTCTGGGTTTCGCCGAGGGCGGCATAGGCGCGGGCGATCTCGGCGCGGGCGCGGGCATTGTTCGGGTCGACCGCCAGCACGCGCTCGAGCGCGAACACGGCGTTGGTGTTCTTGCCGATTTCGAGCGCGGCCAGGCCGAGAAGGAAGTCATAATCGGGATTGCCGGCGCGCTCGCCTTCGAGAGGCTCGAGCAGGGCATAGGCTGCCTTGGCGTCGCCCTTGTCGAGCAGGGCCTTGGCGTTGTCCGTCACGGCATCGGCCCGCGCCAGCCCTGCGGCGAACAGGCCGGCCGCGAACAGGATGATGCGGATGCCGCTGTTGGTGTTCTTCATTGTGCCCCCCATCCGGCCATGCGCGAGCCGGATCCGATAACTTCAATCATAAAGCGTATACGATTTGCAGCTTTCCATCAATCTTGCGGCAGTGCAAATGTCCTATTGTTTAAGGGCGAAGGAGCCGGTAATTGCCGATGTGGCCGTTTTCAGGTCATAGGATGAAATAATGCCTTGCCCGGTCGGGCCGACCGGCACCCCGTGGCCATTGCCGTTGGCCGTTCCCCCGGGCCCCGTGCCGGTCAGGGGCACGCCCGCCTGGACGAACTGGCCGACCGGCACGCTGCCGCTGAAAAGCCCATACCAGGCGCGGCTGAAGCCGTCGTTGGCAATATCCACCTTGTAATAGGTCACGTCCCCGCCCGAAAGCGTGATCTGGGTGTTCGCGGTAAAGGTGGGGGCGCCCAGGCCGAGTTCAGTGATGGCCGGCGTATGGCCGATCATGGTGACGTAGTTGCGGCTCATGGTGCTGGCGATCGCTACGGGCGTGCTCTGGGCTCCCATGAAATGAAAGAAGTCCACCGGGCGCGGCCCCATGTTGTCGACAATGGCTCCGCCGGCGTAGATGCCCCATTTGACATTCACCGGGGAGCCGCTGTCCATGAACGATGTGCCGCTGGAAAACACCAGCGGGGCAGCGCCGCGGGCATAGCGGAAGCCGTCCTGGTCGGCCACGAGGGCGATGTGCCCGGCGGCATCCAGCAGAATCTCTAGATCGACGGGGGCAGCCACCCCCGCGCCCGAGCCGAAGAACAGTCCGGATGCGTTCTGGCTGCGGTCGCCGCCGACCATGCCTGTTCCAATGGGCGCGGGCGTCAGATCCGCGACGGCCTGGTTGAAGCCGAAACTGCCTTCACCAGCCATTGGTTCGAAAAAGGGCGGTATGTCCCCGCTGCGCGGTGGCAATCCTCCAGGCGGCGGTGGCAGTCCGCCGGGCGGCGGGGGCGGCATCTGGCCTCGGGGCGGCGGTCCCCGCCGTCCCGGCCCGTCGCCGGGACCGCGCCGCTCGCCCTGCCCCCGCAGGACCCCTGGCGGCCGCATGAAGTCCGGCACCCGGTCGAGGCGGGTCGGCACGGCCTGGGGGTTGGGCGGCACGAAGCCGACCTGGTTGACCCCGATCTCGATTCGCCCCCCTTCGGTCTGCAGGTAAGTCGCGCCGGCATTCACGCGGTTATAGGTCCCCGGATCGGCCCCGGGAGCACCCGACCAGCCCTCCGGCGGAATGTGGAAAGGCTCGTGATCGGTGCCGCGGATGCCGATCGTCGCCGTCGGCGTGCGCACCTGGTAGTTGCTCTTGTTCGCCCGCCCGATCAGGCCCGTCAGGGTGCGAAAGCCGCCCTTGAGGAGGCCGAGAATTCCCTTCTCGCTGCCGTCCTCCTTTCCGGCAAACTGGTAGGCGTCGAAACGCAGTCTGGAATCGGGGCGCAGGGAGATCAGGGCCTGGTCGGCCATCAGCAGCTGCGCATGGCCGTTCGCGCCGGTCACCACGGTATCGCCTTCCTCGATCCTGGCGCCCTTGGCGGCGACCATCTCCCGCCCGTCTGGACGGATAATCTTGACGTCGCCCGCAACGAACTGGAAAGCGCCGGCATCCGCAAGGACAGGCAGCGCCGTCGCCAGCAGCGCAACGGCAGTGAGGCGGTGCAGAAGATTCAGGATCATGTTGGCTAGCTCCGTCATGCCCTGCGATGGACTATATGGTCATTATCGCCAGCTGGCTATGAACTATCTCACAGTCAGCGGAAATCCTTGCGCAGGGTCACCGAGAATTCGGTGCGGTCATAATCGTAGATCTGGAAATTCGAGTCGGAACGCGTATAGGTCAGCTGGGGCTTGACCAGCCAGTCCGGCCGGAAGCGCCAGTTGAGGCCGACGCCCAGATCGTACTGGGTTTCCCTGCGGGTTTCCTGAAATAGCATGTTCAGGTTCTTGTAATTGCTCTGCTGCATGCTCAGCGTGGCATACGCATCGAGATCGTCCCGAAAGGCGCGCTGGATGCCGATCCGCGCGCCGTAGAGGCTGCGGTCGCCGTCGGCCCGACGCCGTGTGGCGATATCGTCGCCGGCGTATATGCTGCCGAAAATCAGCGGGTTGCCGCTCCATTCGAGCGTCCTGACCAGACCGATCCCGGCGATCATCTGGTCCGAACTGTATGATTGCGAGCCGTCCTGCAGATAAAGGATTTCCGACGCCTGGCCGAACGCAATCACCTGCGTCCTGGCGTCCGCTGCATGGCGAAGCTCCATTCCCAGGCTGCCGATGCGGCGGTAATCGGCATGGTCGAGGCTGTATTCGTTGCGACCGACCGTCAGTCGAAACGTATCCTTGTCATGGACGACCTGGAAGCCGGCGCGATAGTCCGCACTGCCGCTATCGTAGGTATCCCAATTGCGGTGCATGCGCTGCTTCAGGTCAACGCCGGCGAACAGGCTGAAGCCGCTGCTTACCGCATAGGCCAGTTCCGCCCCTCCGCCGAGCGCCAGAAAATTGTCGGCGGCGCGCCGGCTGTTCTGCCCAAGCGTGAAGTTCGTATTGAAAAGCGGCACGAAGATCGTGCTGCCGGCCGTCGCGCTGTTCAGATTGCTGTCGCGTCCGAGCGCCGCCTCGAGATATCCGGTCAGGCGCGCGCCGCGCTCTTGCGTGCGTTCGCTGATTGCGGCCAGGTAACGCTCGATCGTCTGCCTTGCCGCCGGCGGGGTGTCCTCGATGCTCAGCACCTGCTCGAATTCGCCCCTCGCACGCTGGAAGTCGCCCAGAGCGTAGTAGGCCCGCGCCATGTCGAGGCGCGCCGCGGCGTGATTGGGGTTAACCGCCAGCACCCGCTCGAATACCAGGGTTGCCCGGTCGGCGCGCCCGGAATCGAGCGCGGCCACCCCCAGCCAATAGTCGAAATCCTCACGCCCGGCAAGCTCGAACTCGAACGGCGAGAGTAGCCGCCAGGCTTCCTCGGCCTTGCCGGCACGTATCAGAGTTTCCGCTTGCTGGAGATCGGGCTGGGGGCTCGCCTGTGCCAGTCCCACGGGAACCAGCATCGAGAGAACAAGAAAACCGATGAATAGCAAAAAGCGCATGCCGGAACGAGAACGGGTCGATGACCAATTCTCGTTCCAATATTCATGCTTGTCAATAAGTTATGTTGTATTTTTAATACATCACTTTAGGGAAGGCGCTGATCCAATGTCTCTGCGCCCGGAACACATCCTATCGGACGCAATCGACGAAATACCGCACCCGCCCGTTGCTCTCATCCTGGACGAGGCCGTGGATGTCGGTCTCGAAGCCCGGAAAGCGCTCGTTGAAGTCGCGCGCGAAGCTCAGGTAGCGCACGATGGTGGCATTGAAGCGCTCGCCGGGAATCAGCAGGGGGATGCCCGGCGGGTAGGGCGTCAGCAGCACGCTGGTGACGCGCCCCTCGAGCCGGTCGATCTCGACGCGCTCGATCTCGCGGTGGGCCATCCTGGCGAAGGCATCGGCCGGACGCATCGCCGGCTCCATGTCGGAGAGGTACATCTCGGTGGTCAGGCGCGCCACGTCGTTGGCCTTGTAGACGTCGTGGATCTGCTGGCACAGGTCGCGCAGGCCGACGCGCTCGTAGCGCGGATGCTTCTGGCAGAACTCCGGCAGCACCTTCCACAGCGGCTGGTTCCTGTCGTAGTCGTCCTTGAACTGCTGCAACTCGGTGACCATGGTGTTCCAGCGGCCCTTGGTGATGCCGATGGTGAACATGATGAAGAAGGAATACAGGCCGCACTTCTCGACGATGACGCCGTGCTCGGCCAGGTACTTGGTGACGATGGCGGCCGGGATGCCCCAGTCGGCGAAGTCGCCGCCGACGTCCAGCCCCGGCGTGATGACCGTGGCCTTGATCGGGTCGAGCATGTTGAAGCCGGGGGCGAGTTCGCCGAAGCCGTGCCAGCGCTCGCCCGGCTTGAGCATCCAGGCCTCGCGCTCTTCGATGCCTTCCTCGGAGAGGTCGTCCGGCCCCCACACCTTGAACCACCAGTCGGCGCCCCATTCCTCGTCGACCTTGCGCATGGCGCGGCGGAAGTCCAGCGCCTCGGCGATGGATTCCTCGACCAGCGCCGTGCCGCCCGGCTCCTCCATCATCGCCGCCGCCACGTCGCAGGAGGCGATGATGGCGTACTGCGGCGAGGTCGAGGTGTGCATGAGGTAGGCCTCGTTGAAGACGTCGCGGTCGAGGCGGCGCGTCTCCGAGTCCTGCACGAGGATCTGCGAGGCCTGCGAGAGGCCGGCCAGCAGCTTGTGCGTCGACTGCGTCGAGAACACCATCGATTCCTTGCAGCGCGGCCGGTCGGCGCCGATGGCATGGTAGTCGCCGTAGAAGTCGTGGAAGGCGGCGTGCGGCAGCCAGGCCTCGTCGAAGTGCAGGGTGTCGATCTTGCCGTCGAGCATCTCCTTGATCTCCTCGACGTTGTAGAGGATGCCGTCGTAGGTCGACTGGGTGATGGTCAGCACGCGCGGCTTGCCCTTCACCTTCGAGGCGAAGGGGTGGGCGGCGATCTTCTTCTGGATCTTCTTCCAGGAAAACTCGGACTTCGGAATCGGGCCGATGATGCCGTAGTTGTTGCGCGTCGGCATGAGGAAGACGGGGATCGCGCCGGTCATGATGATGGCGTGGAGAATCGACTTGTGGCAGTTGCGGTCGACGACGACGATGTCGCCCGGCGCCACCGTCGAGTGCCAGACGATCTTGTTCGAGGTCGACGTGCCGTTGGTGACGAAGAACAAATGGTCGGCGTTGAAGATGCGCGCGGCGTTGCGCTCGGAGGCGGCCACCGGGCCGGTGTGGTCGAGCAGCTGGCCGAGCTCCTCCACCGCATTGCAGACGTCGGCGCGCAGCATGTTCTCGCCGAAGAACTGGTGGAACATCTGCCCCACCGGCGACTTCAGGAAGGCCACCCCGCCGGAGTGCCCCGGGCAATGCCAGGAATAGGAGCCGTCGGCGGCGTAGTGGGTCAGCGCGCGGAAGAACGGCGGCGGCAGCGAATCCAGGTAGGCCTTCGCCTCGCGCACGACGTAGCGGGCGATGAACTCCGGCGTGTCCTCGAACATGTGGATGAAGCCGTGCAGTTCGCGCAGCACGTCGTTCGGGATGTGGCGGCTGGTGCGCGTCTCGCCGTGCAAAAAGATCGGGATCTCGGCGTTGCGTAAGCGGATCTCGGAGACGAAGGCGCGCAGCTCGGCGATGGTCTCCTCCTCCTCGTTGACGAGCTCCTCGTCGTCGATGGAGAGGATGAAGGCCGAGGCGCGGCTCTGCTGCTGGGCGAAGGAGGACAGGTCGCCGTAGCTGGTGACGCCGAGCACCTCCATGCCCTCCGCCTCGATGGCCTCGGCCAGGCGGCGGATACCCAGGCCCGAGGCGTTCTCCGAGCGGAAGTCCTCGTCGATGATGATGATCGGAAAGTGGAAGCGCATGGGAACCTACCCCCTCCCCCCCTTCCCGAGGAAGGGGGTAACGGTTGTTCGTCCGTGCTGCGCACGGACTCCGGGTTGCTGGCTGGCCCCGCCTTGGGGCGGCCCGGCGGCGGAGCCTCGCCTTCGATTGCCGCCCGGGTTCATCAGATCTTCGGCAGGGTGACGCCGACCTGTCCCTGGTACTTGCCGCCGCGGTCCTTGTAGGAGGTCTCGCATTCCTCGTCGGATTCGAAGAACAGCACCTGGGCGACGCCCTCGTTGGCGTAGATCTTCGCCGGCAGCGGGGTGGTGTTGGAGAACTCCAGCGTCACGTAGCCCTCCCATTCCGGCTCGAAGGGGGTAACGTTTACGATGATGCCGCAGCGGGCGTAGGTGCTCTTGCCCAAACACACCGTCAGGACATTCCTCGGGATGCGGAAATACTCGACGGTACGCGCCAGCGCGAAGGAATTCGGCGGGATGATGCAGTAGTCGTTCTTGATCTCGACGAAGGAGTTCGGGTCGAAGTTCTTCGGGTCGACGATGGTGCAGTTGATGTCGGTGAACAGCTTGAATTCATCCGAGCAGCGGATGTCGTAGCCGTAGCTCGAGGTGCCGTAGGAGACGATCTTGCGGCCGTCGACCTCGCGCACCTGGCCGGGCTCGAAGGGCTCGATCATGCGGTGCTCCCGCGCCATGCGGCGGATCCACTTGTCGGACTTGATGGACATCCCGTTGCGCTCCCCTGACTCAATGAGAAAGCCCCCGGCGACCAGGGCCGGGGGCGTGCGAATTAGACCACAAAAGGGCTTGCCAACGGGAGATTATTCCGGCGGCGGCAGGCGCCCGACCAGGGCGTCCCAGGCGATGGCGACGCCGGGCAGGACGCCGACCGGCGTTTCGCCGGCCAGCATGCAGACTTCCGGTTTGCCGTATTCGGCGCCAGCCAGGCGGTAGATGGTGACCATGCGGTCGACGGGATGCACCAGCCAGTATTCGCGCACGCCGGCGCGCTCGTACACGCGGCGCTTGCGCACGTGGTCGTGGGCGGCGGTGGCGGGCGAGAGCACTTCCACCACGAAATCGGGCGCGCCGCGCACGCCGCGGCGGTTCAGGCGGGCGGGATCGCACACCACCAGCACGTCCGGCTGGACGACGGTGTCGATCTCCTCGTCGGCCTCGCCGGCGCGCGGCAGGCGCACGTCGACCGGGGCGATGAAGGGGCGGCAGGGCTGCCCTTCCAGCATGCGGCGGAGCTGGAAATAAATCTCCCCGGCAATATCCTGGTGGGCCAGATCGGGCGCCGGCGCCATCAGCCAGGCAATGCCGTCGATCAGCTCGTAGCGGACGTCCTCGGGCCAGCCGAGGTAGTCGGCATAGGTGTGATGCTGCTCGTCGCGCCGGGCAAGGGCCATGAATGCCTCCGATACCGCGTATCGGAGGCATTCTAACCCGATCAGGTGTTCTGGATGACGATGTTGGGGAACTTCGCCGTCATGTCCCGGGCCTTCTCGGCGATCTTGACGGCGACGCGGCGGGCGATGCCGCGATAGATCTCGGCGATGCGGCCGTCCGGGTCGGCCACCACGGTCGGCTTGCCGGAATCGGCCTGCTCGCGGATGTTGATGTCGAGCGGCAGGTGGCCAAGCACTTCGACTTCGTAATCCTTGCCCATTCTTTCGGCGCCGCCGGTGCCGAAGATGTGCTCCTCGTGGCCGCACTTCGAGCAGATGTGGATGCTCATGTTCTCGACGATGCCGAGGATGGGGATGCCGACCTTCTCGAACATCTTCAGGCCCTTCCTCGCGTCGAGCAGGGCGATGTCCTGCGGCGTGGTGACGATCACCGCGCCGGTCACCGGCACCTGCTGGGCGAGGGTGAGCTGGATGTCGCCGGTGCCGGGCGGCAGGTCGATGACCAGGTAGTCGACGTCGCGCCACTGCGTGTCGTTGAGCAGCTGCTGCAGCGCCTGGGTGACCATCGGACCGCGCCAGACCATCGGCGTTTCGGGATCGATGAGGAAGCCGATCGACATGGCCTGCACGCCGTGGGCCTGCATCGGCTCGAGGGACTTGCCGTCGCGCGACTCCGGCTGGCCGGCGATGCCGAGCATCTGCGGCTGAGAGGGGCCGTAGATGTCGGCGTCCAGCACGGCGACGCTGGCGCCCTCGGCGGCCAGCGCCAGCGCGAGGTTGACGGCCGTGGTGGACTTGCCGACGCCGCCCTTGCCGGAGGAAATGGCGATGATGTTCTTGACGTTGGGAATCAGCTTGACGCCGCGCTGCACGCTGTGCGAGACGATCCGGCTGTAAACATTGGCGGAGACGTTGCCGGCGCCGGGAATCGCCTTCAGCTTGTCGATGACCGCCTTGCGGATGCCGTCGATCTGGCTCTTCGCCGGATACCCCAGCTCGATGTCGACGGCGACGTCGGCGCCGTCGACCTTGATGTTCCTGGCGCTGCGCGTGCTGACGTAATCCTTGCCGGTGTTCGGATCGGTGATTTCCTTGAGGGCGGTCTGTACCTGCAGTTCGGAGACGGACATGGGAGCCTCGGCTGAGTTCTGTAAAAAAACGAGGCTGCGCTATCTCAACGCAGCCTTACTTGAGTAATTTGGTCGGATTATATATCAGGCTTTCCTGATCCATCAAGGGAAAGTGCATTGCGGGCCGTGTCATCAGATACTATACTAACTAGTCAGAAAACTAGTCAGATGGAGTTGCGCCATGAGCGCCTGGCCGGTACAGGATGCGAAAGCCCATTTCAGCGAACTGCTGGACGCCTGCGTGAGCGAAGGGCCGCAGGTCGTCACGCGGCGCGGCGCGGAAACCGCCGTGCTGGTGCCCATCGCCGAATGGCGGCGCCTGTGCGCGGCGGCGCGCCCCTCCCTCAAGGCCCTGCTGCTCGCCGACGAGGGCCGCGCCGACCTCGAACTGCCGCCGCGCGGCAAGGCGCAGCGGCGCGCGGCAAGCGCATCCTGAGCGACATGTATCTCCTCGACACGAACGTCGTCTCCGAGCTGCGCCGCGTCCGCCCCAACCAGGCGGTGGTCGCCTGGCTGGAAAGCGTCGCCGAAGCCGACCTGCACCTGTGCGCGCTGTCGCTGGGGGAGATCCAGGCCGGCATCGAACTGACGCGCGAGCAGGACGCGGACAAGGCCGCCCAGCTCAAGCGCTGGGCCGACCAGCTCGCCACCGCCTACAACATCCTGCCGATGGACGCCGCGACCTTCCGGCTGTGGGCCAGGCTGATGCACCGCAAATCCGCCACGCTCTACGAAGACGCCCTGATCGCGGCCTGCGCGCTGGTCCACAAGCTGACCGTGGTCACCCGCAACGTGCGCGACTTCGCGCCCTTCGACGTGCCCGTCTTCAACCCTTTCGAGCAACAACGATGACCCGCCAGATTCTCGTCACCTCCGCCCTGCCCTACGCCAACGGCGCCATCCACCTCGGCCACCTCGTCGAGTACATCCAGACCGACATCTGGGTGCGCTTCCAGAAGATGCGCGGCCACGAATGCTGGTACGTCTGCGCCGACGACACCCACGGCACGCCGATCATGCTGCGCGCCGACAAGGAAGGCATCACGCCCGAGGCGCTCATCGCCCGGGTCTACAAGGAGCATACGCGCGACTTCGCCGGCTTCCACGTCGCCTTCGACAACTACCATTCGACGCACTCGGAAGAGACGCGCTTCTTCGCCAACGACATCTACGGCAAGCTGAGGGCCGCCGGCCTGATCGAGGTGCGGCCGATCGAGCAGTTCTACGATCCGGTGAAGGAAATGTTCCTGCCCGACCGCTACATCAAGGGCGACTGCCCGAAGTGCGGCGCGGCTGACCAGTACGGCGATTCCTGCGAAGCCTGCGGCGCCGCCTACGCGCCGACCGACCTGAAGAACCCGGTCTCCGCCGTCTCCGGCGCGGTGCCGGTGAGGAAGTCCTCCGACCACTATTTCTTCAGGCTCTCCGACCCGCGCTGCCAGGAGTTCCTGCGGCGCGCGACGCGTGAAGTCTGCAAGACCCAGCCGGAGGCGGTGAACAAGCTGCAGGAATGGCTCGGCGAGGCGGGCGAAAACCGGCTCAGCGACTGGGACATCTCGCGCGACGCGCCGTATTTCGGCTTCGAGATTCCGGACGCGCCGGGCAAGTACTTCTACGTCTGGCTGGACGCGCCGATCGGCTACTTCGGCAGCCTGAAGCATCTCGCGGCGAGGACGCCCGCCATCGACGTCGCCGCCTTCACCGACAAGGCCGCGGCGGCCAAGGCCGGCACCGAGCTGTACCACTTCGTCGGCAAGGACATCCTCTACTTCCACGCCCTGTTCTGGCCGGCGGAGCTGGAGTTCGCCGGCTACCGCATCCCGACGGGGGTGTTCGCCCACGGCTTCCTCACCGTGGACGGCCAGAAGATGTCGAAGTCGCGCGGCACCTTCATCACCGCCGAAAGCTACCTGCAGCAGGGGCTGAATCCGGAGTGGCTGCGCTACTACTACGCCGCCAAGCTGAACGCCACGATGGAGGACATCGACCTCAGCCTCGACGACTTCATCGCCCGCGTCAATTCCGATCTCGTCGGCAAGTACGTCAACATCGCCTCGCGCTGCGCCGGCTTCATCCACAAGCGCTTCGGCGGCGCGCTGGCGCCTTCCTCGAGCACGCTGCTGTCCGACGCGCAGGCCGCCGGCGAAGCCATCGCCGCGCACTACGAGGCGCGCGACTACGGCAAGGCCGTGCGCGAAGTGATGGCGCTGGCCGACCGCGCCAACCAGTTCGTGAACGACCATGCGCCCTGGGAACTGGCGAAGAAGGAGGGCGCGGAGGCCGAGCTGCACCGCGTCTGCTCGGAGGCGATCAATCTGTTCCGCCTGCTGACGATCTACCTCAAGCCGGTGCTGCCGAAGCTGGCCGCCGAGGTCGAGGCCTTCCTCAAGGTCGCGCCGTTCACCTGGGCGGATGCCGAAGCGCTGCTGCCGGGCGGCCACCGCATCGGCGAATACAGGCACCTCACCACCCGCATCGAGCGCAGGCAGATCGACGCGCTGCTCGAAGCCAACCGGGAATCGCTCGCCCCGGCCGCGCCGCCGCCGCAATCGCAGCAGCGCCACGCCGAGCACCAGCAGCATGCCGAGGAGAAGGCCGCCGTGTCCCACATCAGCATCGACGAATTTTCGAAAGTCGACCTGCGCATCGCCCGCATCGCCAACGCCGAGCACGTCGAAGGCGCCGAGAAACTGATCAAGCTCACCCTCGACCTCGGCACGGAAACACGCACCGTCTTCGCCGGCATCAAGTCGGCCTACGATCCGGCGACGCTGACGGGACGCCTGACGGTGATGGTCGCCAACCTCGCTCCGCGCAAGATGAAGTTCGGCATCTCGGAGGGCATGGTGCTGGCCGCCTCCGGCGACGGACCCGGCATCTTCCTGCTGTCGCCCGACAGCGGCGCGCAGCCGGGCATGCGGGTGAAATGACGACCATCTCCCCATCCCCCTTCCCGCGGAAGGGGGTGACGGATGTTCGCGGGCTGCGCCCGCTCCATGTGCTGGCTACTTCGCCTTGGGGCGGCCCGGCCGCGGGGCTGTAATGGAACGTCGGCGCCTCGTCATCCACGGACGGGTGCAGGGCGTCGGCTTTCGCGCTTCGTTCGCCCAGCAAGCGCGGCAAGAAGGCCTCGCCGGCTGGGTGCGCAACCGCCGCGACGGCACCGTGGAAGCCATGATCGCCGGCGGCGCCGAGGACGTGGCGGCGATGATCGCCTGGGCGCGGCGCGGTCCGCCCGGCGCGCGCGTCGACCGCGTCGAGGTCGAACTCGGCAGCGGGGACTTCACCGGCTTCGAGCAGAGACCAACCCAATGACCCTGACGGATCTGCGCTACATCGTCGCCCTCGCCCGCGAGCGCCACTTCGGCCGCGCCGCCGAGAAATGCTTCGTCTCGCAGCCGACGCTGTCGGTGGCGGTGAAGAAGCTGGAGGAAGAATTCGGCATCATCCTCTTCGAGCGCTCGCCGCAGGAAGTGCGCGTCACCCCCGTCGGCCAGCGCATCGTCGCCCAGGCCGAAAAGGTGCTGGCCGAGGCGGCGCAGGTGGCGGAAATCGCCGCCGCCGACAAGGGGCCGCTGGCGGGCCCCTTGCGCGTCGGCGTCATCTACACCATCGCGCCGTGGCTGCTGCCGCGCCTGGTGCCGCTGGTCAAGGCGCGCGCGCCGGAAATGCCGCTGATCCTCGAGGAAAACTACACGCACCGACTGCTCGACAAGCTGAAAAGCAACGAGCTCGATCTGGCCATTCTCGCCCTGCCGGTCGAGGAGCCCTCGCTGGTGGCGCAGGCGGTCTACGACGAGGAATTCCGCGTGCTGGCGCCCGCCGGCCATCCGTGGGCGAAGCAGAAGGCCATCGCCGCGTCGGCCCTGCTCGACGCCCAGTTGCTGATGCTCGGCGCCGGCAACTGCTTCCGCGACCAGGTGCTCGACCTCTGCGCCACCGCCATCAGCCAGGCCGGCATCTCCCCGCACGTGATCGAGGGCAGCTCGCTGGAAACCATCCGCCACATGGTCGCCAGCGGCGTCGGCGTCACCGTGATGCCGGCCTCGGCCGTCGACGACATCCCGGCCAGGGATCCGCTCCTGCGCGTGCGCCCGTTTCAGGCCCCGGTGCCGACGCGCCGCGTCGGCCTCGTCTGGCGCGCCAGCTATCCGCGCCATCAGGCCGTGGAGGTGGTGCGCCGGGCACTGCTCGACAGCCGGCTGCCCGGCACGCAGGCGGTTGCTCGACGATAGAGACAGGCTATCAGGCTGGTTGAAAAATCCAATTTCCCTTGCGTTTGAAAGGGGCTTACCTTCCGTCTTGCCAAGACCGCGAAGTCTTGTCATGTTTGCAACCCACGTGAGGAGTCAGACCATGCAACTCAAAGGAAGCAAGACCGAACAACATCTGAAGGACGCCTTCGCCGGCGAATCCCAGGCCAACCGCCGCTACCTGTACTTCGCCAACAAGGCCGACGTCGAGGGCTATGCCGATGTCGCCGCCCTGTTCCGCTCGACCGCGGAAGGCGAAACCGGCCACGCCCACGGCCACCTGGAGTACCTGGAGAAGTGCGGCGACCCGGCCACCGGCCTGCCCTTCGGCGCCACCGCCGACAACCTGAAGAGCGCCGTCGCCGGCGAGACCCACGAGTACACCGACATGTACCCGGGCATGGCGAAGGACGCGCGCTCCGAAGGCTTCGACGAGATCGCCGACTGGTTCGAGACCCTGGCCAAGGCGGAGCGTTCGCACGCCAACCGCTACCAGAAGGCCCTCAACGACCTCGGCAAGTAAGCAGCGTCGCGCGGCCCCGCAAGGGGCCGTCCCCCAACCTCAACGAGAGAACGACATGGCCGCTCCCACGACACGCGAAGGCAACCTCGAAGCGCCGACCCGCCATCCGCTCGACTGGGAGAACCCGGCCTTTTACGACGAGGCCGCGCTCGACAAGGAAATGGAGCGCGTCTTCGACATCTGCCACGGCTGCCGGCGCTGCGTCAGCCTGTGCCAGTCCTTCCCGACGCTGTTCGACCTGGTCGACGAGTCGCCGACCCTGGAGGTGGACGGCGTCAAGAAGGAGGACTACTGGAAGGTCGTCGAGCACTGCTACCTGTGCGACCTCTGCTACATGACCAAGTGCCCCTACGTGCCGCCGCACGAGTGGAACCTGGATTTCCCGCACCTCATGCTGCGCGCCAAGGCGGTGAATTACCGAAAGCACGGTGCCAAGCTGCGCGACAAGGTGCTCACCAGCACCGATACGGTCGGCCGGCTCGCCGGCCTCCCGGTGGTCGCCCAGACGGTGAACGCCGCCAACAGGTTCGGCCCGGCGCGCAAGGCGCTGCAGGCGGTCGCCGGCATCCATGCCGAGGCCTGGGTGCCGGAATACTCCAGCCGGCCGCTGCGCAGCCGCCTGCAGCAACTTCCGCTCGACACGCCGGCCGAAGCCGCCGGCGCCACGCGCGGCAAGGTGGCGCTCTTCGCCACCTGCTACATGAACCGCAACGAGCCCGGCCCCGGCGAGGACCTCGCCGCCGTGTTCAGCCACAACGGCATCCCGGTGACGCTGGCCGAGAAGGAGCGCTGCTGCGGCATGCCGAAGCTGGAGCTGGGCGATTTCGAATCCGTGCGCGAGGCGAAGGAAGTCAACATCCCGCAACTGGCGAAGCTGGTCGACGCCGGCTGGGACTTGACCGCCCTGGTGCCCTCCTGCGTGCTGATGTTCAAGCAGGAACTGCCGCTGATGTTCCCGGACGATGCCGACGTGCGGAAGGTGAAGAACGCCTTCTACGATCCCTTCGAGTACCTGATGCTGCGCCACAAGGAAGGCCGGCTGAAGACCGACTTCAAGGCGCCGCTCGGCAAGGTGTCCTACCACGCCGCCTGCCACCAGCGCGTGCAGAACATCGGGCCGAAGACGAAGGAGGCGCTGTCCCTCGTCCCCGGCACCGAGGTGGACATCATCGAGCGCTGCTCCGGCCACGACGGCACCTATGCCGTGAAGCAGGAATTCCACGAGTACGCCGTGAAGATCGTCAAGCCGGTGGTGAAGCGCGTGAACGAGGCGCAGCCCGACCACTACGGCAGCGACTGCGCCATGGCCGGCCACCACATCGGCCACGTCCGCGCCGACGGCTCGTCGCCGGAGCACCCCATCACGCTGCTCAGAAAGGCTTACGGTATCTGACCATGCTGACCCACGACAAGCTCTTCAGCCTCGAGCACTACGCCCGCGTGCGGCCGGAGTTCCGCGCCAGGGTGATCGCGCACAAGAAGAACCGCCGGCTGCCGATCGGCGCGCACGCCACGCTGTACTTCGAGGACGCGCTGACCATGCAGTACCAGGTGCAGGAGATGCTGCGCCTCGAGCGCATGTTCGAGCCGGAGCTGATCCAGGAGGAACTGGACGTCTACAACCCGCTCATCCCCGACGGCCACAACTGGAAGGCCACCTTCATGGTCGAGTACGGCGACGAGGCCGAGCGCCGCGCCGCCCTGGCGAAGCTGATCGGCATCGAGAAGAAGGTCTGGGTGCAGGTGGACGGCTGCGACAAGGTGTACCCGATCGCCAACGAGGATCTCGAGCGCGAGACCGAGGACAAGACCTCGGCGGTGCATTTCATGCGCTTCGAGCTGGCGCCGCCGATGATCGCGGCGGCGAAGGCCGGCGCCGCCCTCCGCGCCGGCATCGACCACGATCTCTACCGCGAGTCCGTCACGGTGCCGGAGGCGGTGCGGGCGTCGCTCGTCGCAGACCTGGCGTGAATGGCGCCGTCGTCCCCGCGGAAGCGGGGACCCATGGATTCCCGCTTCCGCGGGAATGACGAAACGTACGCCTACTGGTAAACCACCTCGACGTTTTCCGCCTGCAGCCACTGCTGCAGGCCGGCCAGCAGCTCGTCCTCCAGGCGCACCCGCCAGCTCTCGCCCAGCGGCAACTCGCATTCCGCCTGCGCGTTGCGGTAGCGCACGCGCACCGGGCACGGCCCGTTGCGGTAGGGCGCCAGCAGCACGCGCAGCTTCTCCGCCGCCGCCGTGTCGCCGCGACTGACTTTTCCGTTCAGGCCCAGGCGCAGCGCCCTGGCATGGCGCCCGCGCGCCTCGGCCAGCGTCAGCAGCCGGTCGGCATTCACACGCAGGCCGCCGCTGAAGTCGTCGCGGCTGACCTTGCCCTCGACGACCAGCACCTCGTCCTCGCGAATCTTGGCGCGCTCGGCCTCGTACAGCTCGTTGAACACCGTCAGCTCGAGCTGCGCCGTGCCGTCGTCGAGGCTGACGACGACCATCTTGCCGCGGCGGGTCATCTGGGTGCGCGTGGCGGTGACGAGGCCGGCCAGCAGCACCGTCTCCTTCTGCGGCTCGAGCGCGGCCAGCGGCCGCCGGATGAAGGCGGACAGCTCGGCGCGCACTTCGTTGTAGGGGTGGCCGGAGAGGAAGAAGCCGAGCACCTGCTTCTCGTTCAACAGCCGCTCGCGCTCGCTCCACGGCGCCGCATCGATCAGCTGCAGCGGCTGCGCCTCGCCGCCGCCCGTGTCGAAAAGGCCGGCCTGCAGGGCGTTGCGCTCGGCCTGCTCGGCGGCTTCCAGGGCGATGCCGACCGAGGCCATCAGCACGGCGCGGCGCTCGTCGATGGAATCGAAGGCGCCGGCGCGCACCAGCGCCTCGATGACGCGGCGGTTCGCCACGCGCTTGTCGATGCGCTTGCAGAAATCGAACAGGTCGGCGAAGTCGCCGCCGGCTTCCCGCGCCCTGACGATGGCGCCGATGGCCGACTCCCCGGTGCCCTTGATGGCGCCCAGGCCGTAGCGGATGGTCTTGGCGTCCACCGGCGCGAAGCGGTAGCGGCTGCGGTTGACGTCGGGCGGCAGGAAAGTCAGTCCGTTGGAGACGGCGTCGGCGACGAAGAACTGCACCTTGTCGGTGTCGGCCATTTCCGAGGACAGCGTCGCCGCCATGAAGGCCGCCGGATGGTGGCATTTCAGATACGCCGTCTGGTAGGCGACCAGCGAGTAGGCGGCGGCGTGCGACTTGTTGAAGCCGTAGCCGGCGAACTTCTCCATGGTGTCGAAGATCTCGTTGGCCTTGTCGGCGCCGATGCCGTTCTTCCCGGCGCCCTCGACGAAGACCTCGCGCTGCTGGGCCATCTCCTCCGGCTTCTTCTTGCCCATGGCGCGACGCAGCAGGTCGGCGCCGCCGAGCGAATAGCCGGCCACCACCTGGGCGGCCTGCATCACCTGCTCCTGGTACACCATGATGCCGTAGGTGTTGCCGACCACCTTTTCCAGCAGCGGATGCGGATAGACGATGCGCTCGCGGCCGTGCTTGCGGGCGATGAAGTTGGGGATGAAGTCCATCGGTCCGGGGCGGTAGAGCGCGTTCAGGGCGATGAGGTCTTCCAGCCGGTCGGGCTTGGCCTGCACCAGGGTGTCCTTCATGCCGCGCGATTCGAACTGGAACACCGCCGTGGTGTTGGCCGTCTTGAAGATGCGGTCGTAGGTCGGCTTGTCGTCGAGCGGCAGGCGGTCGAGGTCCACCTCGACGTCCTCCACCTCCTTCGCGAAGCGCACGGCCTCGGCCAGTATCGTCAGCGTGCGCAGGCCGAGGAAGTCGAACTTCACCAGGCCCGCGCGCTCGACGTCGTCCTTGTCGAACTGGCTCACCGCGGCCTCCGCGCCGCCGGCGGAATACAGCGGGCAGAAGTCGGTGAGCTTGCCCGGCGCGATGAGCACGCCGCCGGCGTGCATGCCGACGTTGCGGGTGAGGCCCTCGAGCTTCTCCGCCAGCTCGAGCAGCTCGCGGATCTCCTCTTCGCGCCCGGCGCGCTCGTTGATGGCCGGCTCCTTGCCGCGCGCGTCCGCCAGCGTGATGCCCAGCTCGTTGGGGATCAGCTTGGCGAACTGGTCGACGAAGTTGAAGCCGAGGTCGAGCACGCGGCCGACGTCGCGGATCACCGCCTTGGCCGCCATGGTGCCGAAGGTGGCGATCTGCGAGACGGCGTGCGCGCCGTACTTCTTCTTGACGTAGTCGATGACGCGGTCGCGGCCTTCCTGGCAGAAGTCGACGTCGAAGTCGGGCATCGACACCCGCTCCGGGTTGAGGAAGCGCTCGAACAGCAGCTCGTAGCGCAGCGGGTCGAGGTCGGTGATGCCGAGCGAGTAGGCCACCAGCGAGCCGGCGCCGGAGCCGCGGCCGGGGCCGACCGGCACGCCGTTGCCCTTGGCCCAGTTGATGAAGTCGGCGACGATGAGGAAGTAGCCGGGGAAGCCCATCTGGGCGATGGTCTTGCACTCGAAGGCGAGGCGCGCGGCGTACTCCGGCCGCTTCCGCTCTCGCTCGGCGGTATCGGGATAGAGCTGCGCCAGGCGCCGCTCCAGCCCGGCCCCGGCCTGCTGCGCCAGGTAATCGTCGAGCGAGACGCCTTCCGGCACGGGAAACGGCGGCAGCCGGTTCTTGCCCAGCTCGATGGAGAGATTGCAGCGGCGCGCGATCTCGACCGCATTCTCCAGCGCCTCGGGCAGGTCGGCGAAGAGTGCCTGCATCTCGGCCTGGGTCTTGAAATACTGCTCCTCGGTGAACGGTTTCGGCCGGCGCGGGTCGGCCAGCACGTAGCCCTCGGCGATGCAGACGCGCGCCTCGTGCGCCTTGAAGTCGTCCTTGTCGAGGAACTGGATCGGGTGGGTCGCCACCACCGGCAGATCGAGTTTCGCCGCCAGCGCCACGCTGGCCGCCACCAGCTGCTCGGCCTGCGGCTGGCCGTAGCGCTGGATCTCGAGGTAGTAGCTGTCGGGAAAGAGGCGCGCCCATTCGGCCGCCGCCGCTTCGGCCTGGGCCGTCGCGCCCAGCAGCAGCGCCTGGCCGACATCGCCGGCGGCCGCGCCCGAGAGAGCGATGAGGCCGCCGTTGTCGCCGGCGGCCAGGGCCGCGCGGGAGATTTCCGCGCGGCCGCGGCTGCGCGGCCCGAGATAGGCCTGGGTCAGCAGCTCGCACAGGCGCAGGTAGCCGCCGCGGTCCTTCGCCAGCAGCAGCAGGCGCGCCGGCCGGTCGCGGTCGCCGCCGCCGGCGGCGGGCTCGACCCAGACGTCGCAGCCGATGACGGGCTTAAGTCCGCGGCCGCGCGCGCCGCCGTAGAACTTGACCATGCCGAACAGGTTGGCGAGGTCGGTCAGCGCCAGCGCCGGCATGCCGTCGGCCGCGGCCCGGGCGATGGCCTCGTCGAGCCGCACCATGCCGTCGGCTATGGAGTATTCGCTGTGCAGGCGGAGGTGGACAAAGGCGGGCAACGGCATCCTTTCATTTTAAGGCCGATCGCCCTTTCGCCATGGCTCAATTATTCGAATCCGGGGATAATTCGCCGTTGCCCATGCCGAGGCCTTTCCCCATAATGCCCGCCAGCCCATGAAAAGCGAAACCACCGTCTTCCAGAGTCCCGAGCAGCGCTCGCTCGACGCCTGCCTGCGCTCGCTGCAAACGCGTTGGCAGGAATACGGCGAGAAGGGCAGCTTCGAGCGCTTCGTCGAGTTCACGCTGGCCCTGGACAACCTCGCCGAGCAACTGAACCGGCGCCAGCTGCCGGGCCTGCTGCGCCTGTGCGAAGGACTGGAAAATGCCGTGCTGGCCTTGTTCGGCGACGAACATACGCACCCGGTCAGCGCCCAGGACATGGCCGCCCTGCAGCGCCAGATCGACACCCTCCTGCACACCGTGGAGATGGCCCTGGCGCCCCCCGCCGGCGCCGAAGAGGAACATCGCCGCCAGGCCACGGCCTTGCCGCACGCCGGCGCGGAATGGGCCAGGCCGCGCGCCATCTGGCTGGTGGCCGAGGAACATCATGCCTGGGTGCCGGGCCTGGCCGAGCAGCTCGGCTTCTTCGGCTTCCGCGTGGTCCGCTTCGGCTGGCGGGATGCGCCGCCCCAGGACGCCTCTCCGCTCGTCGCCCTGCTGATTCCGCCGGCCGGCGGCTACGGCCAGGACGAGGTGCAGGCGATCCAGCGCCTGCGCGGCGAGCATCCGACCAGCCAGCTGTTCTGCCTGTCGGTGCCGAAGTCGCTGGAAACCACCGTCGCGCTGATGCGCGCCGGCGCCGATGCCGCCATCCAGGCCGAGCAGGAAGTCTTCACCGTGCTGGGCCGCATCCTCGACCTGCTGCAGTCGCGCGAGCAGGATCCCTACCGCGTGCTGGTGGTCGAGGATTCGCCGACGGCGGTGGCCATGATCCAGCGTTCGCTGTCGCAGCACGGCATCGACAGCCAGCCGATCGGCAATCCGCAACTGCTGCTCTCGGCGGTCGAGCAGTACCGTCCCGACCTGGTGCTGATGGACATGTACATGCCGCACTGCACCGGCGTCGAGGCCACCCGCGTCCTGCGCCAGCTCACCGCCTACCAGGCGCTGCCGGTGGTCTATCTCTCCAGCGAAACCGACATGGGCATGCAGGTCGAGGCGCTGCGCCTGGGCGGCGACCAGTTCCTCACCAAGCCCTGCAACCCGGTGCTGCTGGCCGCCGTCGTCAAGACCAAGATCGAGCGCTACCGCGAGATGCAGCGCCACAGCCAGCACGACAGCCTGACCGGCCTGCTCAATCATTCGGCGGCGAAGGGTCGCCTCAATCAGCTGGTCCAGTCATTGCAGGCCGCGGAAGAATCGCTGTGCGTGGCGATGCTCGACATCGACCATTTCAAGGCGATCAACGACACCTACGGCCATCCGGTCGGCGACCAGGTCATCCGCAGCCTGGCCTGGCTGCTGAAAGGCCGGCTGCGCGCCTCCGACATCATCGGCCGCTACGGCGGCGAGGAATTCATGGTCGTGCTGCGCAGCGCCGGCCTCGACGAGGCGGAAGCCGTGCTCGACTGCATCCGCGCCGATTTCGCCACCCTGCCGCACGCCCATGCCGGCGGCGCGCTGCGCGCCACCTTCAGCGCCGGCATCGCCTGCTTCCCCGCCTGGAAGACCGGCAACGACCTCACCCACGCCGCCGACGGGGCCCTGCTCGAAGCCAAGCGGCTCGGACGCAACCGCATCGCCCGGGCCCGGCAGGCCGATTCCGCCCGGTAATTCAGCGCGGCGGATGCCGGCGCCGCGCTACCCGTGCGGCGCCTCGACCCAGTCGAGGATGCCCTGCCATTGCGGCAGGTCCTTTTCGGCGCGGGCGGGCGAGAGGTCGAACAGCGTCAGGCCGTGGGCGGCGGCCTGCACGTAAACCTGCGTGTCGCGCAGGAAGCCGAGCACCGGCACGCCGAGCCCCTCGACGAAACGTTCCAGCTCGTGCGCGGCGCGCGTGCGCGGGTCGACGCGCATACCGACGACGGCGACGAAAGTGTGCTGCTTGCGCACCGCCTTTTCCTCCAGCAGCACGTCGAGGAAGGCGCGCGTGGCGAGGATGTCGAAGATCGAGGGCTGCAGCGGCACGATGACGCGGTGGATGCTCTTCACCACCGCGTCGAGCTTGCGGCCGTGGAGTCCCGCCGGCGTGTCGAGCACGACGTGGCTGGTGTCCTTCGGCGGGCGCGCCGGCTCGCCCGGCTGGATGTCCCAGCTGCGGATCGGCGGCAGGCCCTGCGGGCGCAGCTTGAGCCATTCCCTCGAGGACTGCTGGCGGTCGATGTCGCCGAGCATGACGCGATGGCCCTGGCGCGCGAACCAGCCGGCGAGGTTGGTCGCCAGGGTGGTCTTGCCGCAGCCGCCTTTCGGATTGGCGATGAGGAAGGACTTCAGCATGGCGGCAATTTAGCACAGGCCGCAGCGGCTACAGGAAAAGTCAGTCGCCGCAGGACGGCGGCAAGCCGTCAGGGCTTCCAGATTTTGGTGGCGCGCGAACGGCGGATATTGCCGTCGCGCGTGGCCAGCGGCAAGCCATGCGCCCGCGCCGTGGCGACGATGATGCGGTCGGCCGGATCGCCGTGAAATCCCTTCGGCAATGCATCGAGGGCGAGAATCGCCGCGACATCCAGCGGCAGCACGGTGACCGTCTCGGACGCGGCGGCGGTGGGCAGCCAGTGGGTGAGCGGCTCGTCGATGCTGAGCCGCCCCCTGGCAGCCAGCATCTGCGCCTCCCACAGGCTGATGGCGGAAAGCCCCGGCGGCGTGCCGGCGACGGCGTGCCGGTCGAGCGCATCGCGCTCGCGCGCGGCGAGCTGCGGCTGGCCGAGCAGCCACCACAGCCAGACGTGGGTATCCAGCAGGAGCGGCGGCATCACTTTCCGGCGCCGCGCAGGGCCTCGAAGTCGACGGCCTCCAGCACCGATTCCTCCGGCGAAGCCGCCAGCGCGCCCCGCCCGCGCAGCCGCAGCCAGGCGGGCGTGCCCCTCGCCGCGGGCGCGCTCGGCACCAGGCGCGCCACCACCTTGCCGCGCCGCACCAGATCGACGGCCGTACCGGCCCGCTCGACCTGGCGGATGACGTCGAGGCAATGCGCCTTGAACTCGGAAACGCTGACGGCCTTTGTGGTCATTTCAGAACTCTAAATGGTCATCTTGAAATATAGCATGCCATGCCCTGCCCGGCAACGCCGCCGGCGTCGGCCGGAAAGTCAGTCCCCGCAGGACGGCGATCAGGGCAGCAGGATGGTCGAACCGGTGGTCTTGCGCGCTTCCAGGTCGGCCTGCGCCTTCGCCGCATCCTTCAGGGCGTAGCGCTGGTTCACCTCGATCTTCACCTTGCCGGAGGTCACCGCCTCGAACAGCTCGCCGGCGATGGCGACGAGGTCGGCGCGCTTCGCCGTGTAGGTGAACAGCGTCGGCCGCGTGACGAACAGCGAACCCATCTTCGCCAGCAAGCCGAGGTCGAAGGGCGGCACCGGGCCGGAGGCGGCGCCGAACAGCGCCATCATGCCGAGCGGGCGCAGGCAGGCCAGCGAATCCATGAAGGTGTCCTTGCCGATGGAGTCGTAGACCACCGGCACGCCCTCGCCCTTGGTGATCTCCTTCACGCGGTCGGCGAACTTCTCGCGTGTGTAGACGATCGGGTGATCGCAGCCGTGCGCGCGCGCCAGCGCCGCCTTCTCGTCCGAGCCGACCGTGCCGATCACCTTCGCGCCGAGCGCCTTCGCCCACTGGCAGACGATGAGGCCGACGCCGCCGGCGGCGGCATGGATGAGGATGGTGTCGCCCGGCTGCACGCGGCAGGTGCGGCGCAGCAGGTACTGCGCCGTCATGCCCTGCAGCATCATCGCCGCGCCCTGCTCGAACGACAGCGCATCCGGCAGCTTCACCAGGCGGTCCGCCGGGATCAGGCGCACTTCCGCATACGCACCGACCGGCCCGCCGGCATAGGCAACGCGATCTCCCGCCTTGAGGTCCTTCACCTCGCTGCCGACCGCCTCCACCACCCCCGCGCCCTCGAGGCCGATGCCGGAAGGCATTGGCAGCGGATAGGCGCCGGTGCGATGGTAGATGTCGATGAAATTGAGGCCGACGGCATGATGACGCACGCGCGCCTCGTTCGGGCCGGGATCGCCGACGGCGACCTCCTCCCATTTCAGGACCTCGGGGCCGCCGGGCTGGTGGAAGCGGATGGCGTGGGGCATAGGGCCTGTTCTCATTCAATCTGTCGGTGCGAACGGGTCTTTCCGGGTGCAGGGCAAGGCGCGGCGGCGAAGACAGTAGTTATTCTACGGCAAGCCGCCGCAACGCCGCCATGCGCCCGGAAAGGCCCGTTCCCTGCGGGTTGTGGCCAAAAGCGCCGGCCGCGGCGTTGCGCTCCTTGCCAAGGGGGCGACCCTTGGCTGCGTCGCGCGCCTTGCGGTCGACGCTTTTGGCCACAACGCATCCGATAGATTGAATGAGAACAGGCCCTAGTCATTTCCTCTGCGGGTCTGTCTGGGGTTGCGGATTGGCTGCGTCCGCTTCTTCATGTTCCGCCAGCCCGAACAGCAGCCGGACGTCCGGCTCGGCGTGTCTGAGCAGCGCCGGATTTTGCCGGTAGGCGAGCAACAGGAAATCGCGGTTCGCCTGTATCTCCTGCAGGAGGCGGTAGTTCTCCTCGGCCGATGTCATCAGGCGCCTCCCGCCTTGAGCTTCTGCAATTCCTCGATGTCGACCGCGTCCTTGCCGCGTCCCGTGCCGGTCTTCATGGCGATCAGGTGGTCGATGGAGACGACGGGAATGCTCAGCGGGCCGACTGCGATGGAAACGGCATCGCGGCGCAGCTGCTCATAGGGCACCACCGGCCGGATCAGGACATCGATGACCGTCGCCATGCCCTCCGGCTTGCGCAGCCCGAAAGCCAGCATGCCCTTCTCCTGATGCCAGCGATCGAGCAGCTCCGGCCGGGCGAGCGACTCGATGTCGACGGGAATCACCGGCTGCAATCCGGCGGAGCGTGCGGCGGAAACGAAGCGCCGCAGGTTGTCCTCGTCCAGCGCCAGCACGACATCCACGTCCATGGTCACGCGCCGGTAGCCGTGCAGGGCCACGGCCAGACCGCCGACCAGCACATAGTCGACGTTCGCATCCTCCAGCATCTTGATCAGATCGAACATGCCCATGGACGGATCATAAGGCAACGGCACCCTGAAAAGACAGCCACCCCAACCAGGGGCGGACAACGTCAGGCCGCCTGGCGCTCGGCCCGGATCGGCTTGATGCCGGCGAGCTTCTCGGGGTGCTGCCGCACTTCCCACAGGTCGACCGCCTCCTGCATGCGCAGCCAGCTCTCAGGCGTGGTGTTGAGGAGCCTGGCGACGCGCGCCGCCATCTCGGGCGTCATGGCGCGCTTGCCGTGCAGCAGTTCGGATACCGACAGGCGGGAGACGCCCAGGCGCTCGGCGAACTCGGTCTGCGTCATTGCGAGCGCGGGCAGCACGTCCTCGCGCAGGATTGCGCCCGGGTGGGTCGGGCGCCGGTTGGGATTCCGCAGCGTCTTCATCAATGATAGTCCTCCAGGTCCACATCGACGGCATCCTCGCCGTCGAAGCGAAAGGTGATGCGCCAGTTGCCGGTCACCGATACCGCGAATGTACCCTTGCGCTCGCCTGTCAGCCGGTGGAACCTGTAGCCGGGCAGGTTCATGTCCTCGGGCCTGGCCGCCGCATCCAGGCGGTCGAGCATCCGCTCGATCCGCGCCTCGCTCCTGGCCAGGATGCCACGGTGATCCCCCTTGCAGAAAAAGCGCTCAAGCCCTCGGTGTCTGAACGTCCGGATCATGGCAACGTGTAATATCCAGCGATGCAGTGTAATCCATCCAATTACAGAGTCAACATCCCGGATGACAGCGCCTGAACATCAGACGGCAGTACGCAAAGCGGCCGGAGAAAGTCAGTCTGCGTGATATGGCGAGTTGGTTGGGCGGGAGGGGGCAGTCTGGAATGAGGGGAGCCCGCAGGGGCGGGGCGCGCGTTTTTGTGACTCACCTGCCGGGGCGAGTCCCGGCAAAAGCGCTGGCCCTCTCCCCCGGCCCCTCTCCCGCAAGCGGGCGAGGGGAGTGTCAGCCCCTCAGGTGATTCGCATCCACCACCGCCAGCGCCGTCATGTTCACCAGCCGCCGCACCGTCGCCGTCGAGGTGAGGATGTGCACCGGCTTCGCCGCGCCGAGGAGGATGGGGCCGACGGTGATGCCGTCGCCGCCGGTGATCTTGAGCAGATTGAAGGCGATGTTGGCGGCATCCAGGTTGGGCATGATGAGCAGGTTCGCCTCGCCGCGCAGAACGGAATCCGGGAACACCTTGTCGCGGATCTCCTCGGAGAGCGCGGCGTCGCCGTGCATCTCGCCGTCCACTTCCAGTTTCGGCGCGCGTTCGGCGATGAGGCGGCGCGCCTCGCGCATCTTCATGGCGGAAGCGGTCTTGCGGCTGCCGAAGTTGGAGTAGGAGAGCAGCGCCACCTTCGGCGCGATGCCGAAGCGGCGCACCTCCTCGGCCGCCATCAGCGTCATCTCGGCGATCTCGCCGGCCGTCGGGTCCTCGTTCACGTAGGTATCGCAGATGAACAGGGTGTGGCGCGGCAGCATCAGCACGTTCATGGCGGCGAAGATGCGCGCGCCGGGCTTCAGGCCGATGACGCTGGCGACGCGCTCGAGGTGGCGCGGCAGCTGGCCGTGGGTGCCGCAGAGGATGGCGTCGACGTCGCCGCGGCGCAGGAGCAGCGCGCCGATCAGGGTGTTCGAGCGCAGCACCTCGCGCTTGGCGATCGCCGGCGAGATGCCGTCGCGCTGCATGAGCTTGTAGTAGTCGTGTGTGAGGTCGCGGTAGCGCGGGTCATTGCCGACGTCGACCAGTTCGAAGTCGCGACCGACCTCGATGCGCAGGCCGAGCTTCTGCAGGCGCGCCGCGATCACCGCCGGCCGTCCGAGCGCCACCGGGCGGGCGATGCCCTCGTCGACGACGGCCTGGATGGCGCGCAGCACGCGCTCGTCCTCGCCTTCGCAGTAGAGCACGCGCTTGGGCGCCTTCTGCGCGGCGGCGAAGACCGGCTTCATCAGCGTGCCGGAATGGAAGACGAACTGGGTGAGCTGCTGGCGGTAGGCATTGAAGTCGCGGACGGGCCGCGTCGCCACGCCGGAATCCATCGCCGCCTGCGCCACCGCCGGGGCGATCTTGACGATCAGGCGCGGATCGAAGGGCTTGGGGATGATGTACTCGGGGCCGAAGGCCATCTCGGTGTCGCCGTAGGCCGTCGCCACGATGTCGGAGGCTTCCGCCTGGGCGAGTTCCGCTATGGCGCGCACGGCGGCGAGCTTCATTTCCTCGGTGATGGTGGTGGCGCCGGCATCCAGCGCGCCGCGGAAGATGAAGGGGAAGCAGAGGACGTTGTTCACCTGGTTCGGATAGTCCGAGCGGCCGGTGGCGATGAGGGCGTCGTCGCGCACCGAACGCACTTCCTCGGGCAGGATCTCCGGCGTCGGGTTGGCCAGCGCCAGGATGAGCGGGTTCTTCGCCATCTTCGCCACCATCTCCGGCTTGAGCACGCCGCCCGCGGACAAGCCGAGGAAGACGTCGGCGCCCTCGATCACCTCGGCGAGCTTGCGCGCGGAGGTCCTCTTCGCGTAGCGCGCCTTGATCTCGTCCATCTCCTCGGGACGACCCGCGTAGACCACGCCGTGGATGTCGGTGACCCAGATGTTTTCCACCTTCACGCCCAGCGCCACCAGCATTTCCAGGCAGGCCAGCGCCGCGGCGCCGGCGCCGGAGGTGACGAGCTTCACCTCGTCCAGCTTCTTGCCGAGCAGCTTGAGGCCATTGAGCACCGCGGCGCCGACGACGATGGCGGTGCCGTGCTGGTCGTCGTGGAAAACCGGGATGCGCATGCGCTCGCGCAGCTTGCGCTCGATGTAAAAGCATTCCGGCGCCTTGATGTCCTCGAGGTTGATGCCGCCGAAGGTCGGCTCCAGCGCGGCGATCATGTCGACCAGCTTGTCGGGGTCGCGCTCGGCCAGCTCGATGTCGAAGACGTCGATGCCGGAGAATTTCTTGAACAGGCAGGCCTTGCCCTCCATCACCGGCTTGGCGGCGAGCGGGCCGATGTTGCCGAGCCCCAGCACCGCCGTGCCGTTGGTGACCACGCCGACCAGGTTGGCGCGCGAGGTCAGTTCCGCCGACACGGCGGCATCAGCGACGATGGCGTTGCAGGCCGCCGCCACGCCGGGCGAATAGGCCAGGGCCAGGTCGCGCTGGTTGATGAGGCCCTTGGTGGGGGTGACGGAAATCTTGCCGGGGGTGGGCAGGCGGTGGTACTCGAGCGCTGCCGCGTCGATGTCGGTATCCATGGCGTGTCTCCTCCGCCTCGTGGGCGGGTCGATGCATTCTAGGCGTTTGCAGGGCGGGCTACCATTGTGGGAAGCCGCAGGGGGAGTATCGCGGAATTGCCGGACGGCGTCAGTCGCCTGAAAGACAAGGCAACTAGAACGTCCCCGGATAGGCGCCGCCGTCGAGCAGCCAGTTCTGCCCGGTGATGAAACCGGCCTGGGCCGAGCACAGCCAGGCGCAGGCGGCGCCGAACTCCTCGGGATCGCCGATGCGGCCGGCCGGGATGGCGGCGATGCGCTCGGCCAGCGCCTCCTCGTAGGCAATACCGCGCGATTTCGCCTGGCCGCCGATCACCGTGCGGATGCGGTCGGTGTCGAAGAAGCCGGGGAGCAGGTTGTTGAGGGTGACGTTGTGCTTCACCGTCTTGCGCGCCAGTCCGGCGACGAAACCCGTCAGCCCGGAACGCGCGCCGTTGGAGAGGCCGAGCACGTCGATCGGCGCCTTCACCGCGCCGGAGGTGATGTTCACGATGCGGCCGAAGCGGCGCGCGATCATGCCGTCCACCGTCGCCTTGATCAGCTCGATGGGCGTGAGCATGTTGGCGTCGAGCGCCTTGATCCAGGTCTCGCGCGTCCACTCGCGAAAGTCGCCCGGCGGCGGCCCGCCGGCGTTGTTCACCAGGATGTCCGGCTGCGGGCAGGCGGCGAGCGCCGCGGCGCGGCCTTCGGGCGTGGTGATGTCGGCGGCGACGAACGCGATCGCCGTGCCGCGGGGACTGACTTTTTCCAGCTCGGCGGCGGTAGCTTCCAGCGCCGCGCGCCCGCGCGCGACGATCGTCACGTGCACGCCCTCCTTCGCCAGCGCCAGCGCGCAGCCGCGGCCGAGGCCCTTGCTGGCGGCGCAGACCAGCGCCTTTTTCCCCGCGATGCCGAGATCCATCGATTACTCCGTCAGAAAATCCAGCAGCAGGCGGTTGAAGGCGTCCGCCTGCTCGATGTTGGAAAGGTGCGAGGCGTCGGAGATGATTTCCAGCCGCGCGCCGGGAATCGCCGCGGCGATGGCTTCCGACATGGCCGGCGGCGTGCCGGGGTCGTCGCGGCCGACGATCACCAGCGTCGGCGCTTTCACGGCATGCAGCCGGCTCGTGATGTCGATCGCCGCGATGGCATGCGCGCCACGCCGCCGGCCGGCTACGTCGGCTGCGTGGCGCGGATCAACGCGCCGATCGTCTCCATCACTTCCGGATGCGCCGCACGCCAGGGCGGCGTAAACCAGCGCTCCAGCGTCGGCTGCACGTGCGCCGCCATGCCCTGCTCCTGCGCGACGCGGATGCGCTCCGCCCACAGCGGGCGTGCCTCCGCCGGCATGCGGCTGGTGGTGTCGGCGAGCACCAGGCGGTCGAGGCGCCGCGGCGCCTTCAGCGCCAGGTGCTGGCCGATCATGCCGCCCATCGACAGGCCGCAGTAGTGCGTGCGTTCGACCTTCAGCGCATCGAGCAGGCCGAGCACGTCGTCGGTGAGCTGCTCGAAGGTGTAGGCGCCGGCCGGCGCATCGGTGCCGCCGTGGCCGCGCGTGTCGAAACGCAGCACCGTGAAATGCGGTTCGAGCGCCGCCAGCTGCGGCGCCCACATCGAGCCGTCGCAGCAGAGCGAATGCGACAGCGTCAGCCACGGCCCGCTGCCGGAGATCTCGCAATGGATGTCGATGCCGTTGGCGCGGATCTTCACGATGCAGTCGCCCTTGTGCCGCGATCGACCGGAAGGAACTCAGCACCCAGGCCGGGACATGAGCGGAAACCGCTCGGGATGGCGGACCGAATCGACATGCAGGTCGATGTCCAGTTCGGGCCAGTACAAATGATGCGGCTGCGGGCGTTCGACGTGCAGCAGCTTGCCGACCGGCGCCTCGCGGAACCAGGGAAACTCGGCAAACGGGATGAACAGCTCCTCGTCATCGACCAGCACCCAAAGGCCGTGCCCCGAGATGTTGGTGACTTCAGCTGCGGAAGTGATCCCGCCAAGCGTTGTGGATGACATGGCTATGCTCCTCGATCAGCAGCTGCGCGGCACGCACCTGCCTGTCGCTCAGGCCGTAATTCTGCGCCAGTTCGATGGACGGCTCAAGCCAGAACTTGGCCTCGCCCTCAGCACAGTGCACGTGGATATGCATGCGCGGCTCCTCGCGCGAGAAGAAAAAGAAGCGGAAACCGCCTTCGCGGAAGACCGTCGGGCTCATGCCGTCCCGTTCCCCTCCACCACCGCAATCTCCTCCTCCGTCAGTCCGTACAGCTCATACACCAGCCGGTCGATCAGGGTTTCGTTGTAGCCGCCGCCGCGGTAGGTGTCGAGGTTGGCTTCGAAGCGCTCGACGAGCTGGCGGATGACGGCGGGAGCGGGCATGGGCGCTAGGCGGCCGATTTCAGGACGAACCCCGCACGGATTTCATCGAAGGGGACGATCAGCTTGCCGTCCTCCGTTTTCTCGATCAGCCCGACATCGAGCAGGGCGACGGCATCGGAATGGACGTTCTTGACGTCCCGCGCCAGCGCCCGCGCCAATGCGCGCTGCGTGAGCGGGCCGGCAGCTTGCAGCGCCTCGATCAGTTCCCAGCGCTTGGGGGTCAGCGTACGGAACAGCGCGGCGGGCGATTCGAAGCCGAAGCGCTCGCCGCGATAGCGGCGGGTTTTCCAGGCGCGCGCAAAGTCCTTGCGCAAGGCTTCGACTGCGGCTTGCGTGCCGCGTCCGACTTCGATCGTTGCGATTCTCATGATGTTCTCCTTGCTGCAACATCGGCCAGGAAATCCCCGATCAGCTTCTCCGCGGATCGGAATCGGTAGGGTTCCTCGACCCGCCCGACATGCCGGTGGTCGCCCTTGCCCCGCTCGTTGTCGTAGCGCACCAGCGGGCGCCCCGGAAAGCCGCAATAAAGACGGTATTTGAAGCGATGGCTGCCGCCGGCCACCGGCGCCGGCACCTCCCGGAGAACCGCCTCCAGGACAGCGCCGTCGTCGAACTCTTCCCGTTGCCGGAACAGCAGTTTCGCTCTCATTGTTGGCGAATATGCCAACAATTCGAGACCGATGCAAGCCGGGAAACGCTCAGGCCGGTGTCAGCTTGGCCACCGACAGCGCCAGCCACTTGACGCCTTCGCGGCCGAAGTTGACCTGGACGCGGGCATCCGAGCCGGCGCCCTCCGCATTGACGATGACGCCCTGGCCGAACTTGGCATGCTGCACGTTCTGGCCGATGCGAAAGCCGCCGGCCTCCTTCTCCGCCGTGCGGCGCATCACGGCGGCGGGCGGCGGCGCGGCCCAGGCGGGACGGCCCGGCGCGGAAAAAGTCAGTCTCCCTGGCACGGCGGCATGGCCGCGCGCCAGCTTGGGCGTCAGCCATTTCAGCAGCTCTTCCGGTATCTCGTCGAAGAATCGCGAGGGCAGGTTGTAGCGCGTCTGGCCGTGCAGCATGCGCGTCTGCGCGTGCGAGACGTAAAGGCGCTTCCTGGCCCGCGTCACCGCGACGTACATCAGGCGGCGCTCCTCCTCCAGCCCCTTGTCTTCGCGCACGCTGTTCTCGTGCGGGAAGAGGCCCTCCTCCAGTCCGCTGATGAAGACGACGTCGAATTCCAGCCCCTTGGCCGAATGCACCGTCATCAGCTGCAGGGCGTCGTCGCCCTCGCCGGCCTGGTGCTCGCCGGCCTCCAGCGAGGCGTGGGCGAGGAAGGCGGCGAGCTCGCCGGAGAGCTCGCCCTCGGCATCGACGTGGCCCTCCTCGGCGACGAAGCTCTCGGCGGCGTTCACCAGCTCGTCGAGGTTGGCGAGGCGGTCCTGGCCTTCCTTTTCGGTGCGGTAGTGGGCGCGCAGGCCGGAGAGTTCCAGCACCTGCTCGACGGTCTCCGGCAGCGTCAATCCGTCGCAGGCCGCCTTCAATTTGTCGACCAGCGCGGCGAAGGCGGCCGCCTTGCCGCCGCCCTTCGCCGTGCCGTAGAGACTGACTTTTTGCGCCTTCGCCGCGTCCTGCAGCTGCTCGATGCTGCGCGCGCCGATGCCGCGCGCCGGGAAATTCACCACGCGCAAAAACGCGCCGTCATCGTCCGGATTGGCGATCAGGCGCAGGTAGGCCAGGGCGTGCTTCACCTCCTGCCGCTCGAAGAAGCGCAGGCCGCCGTAGACGCGATAGGGCAGGCCGGCGGAGAAGAGGGCGTGCTCGAGCACGCGCGACTGGGCGTTGGAGCGGTAGAGCAGCGCCATCTCGCGCCGCGCCAGGCCCTCGGCGGCGAGCGCCTTCACCTCCTCGACGATGAAGCGCGCCTCTTCCGCGTCGTTGAAGGCCTCGTAGGCGCGGATCGGCTCGCCCGAGCCGGCGTCGGTCCACAGGTTCTTGCCGAGCCGCGCTTCGTTGTGCCGGATGATGGCGTTGGCGGCGTCGAGGATGTTGCCCTGCGAGCGGTAGTTCTGCTCGAGGCGGATGACGTTGGCCACCTTGAACTCGCGCTCGAAATCGCGCATGTTGCCGACCTCGGCGCCGCGGAAGGCGTAGATCGACTGGTCGTCGTCGCCGACGCAGAACAGGCTGGCGCCGCCGCCGGCCAGCAGCTTCAGCCAGCGGTATTGCAGGACATTGGTGTCCTGGAACTCGTCGACCAGGATGTGCCTGAAACGGCCCTGGTAGTGCTGCCGTATCGGTTCGTTGCGCTGCAGCAGCTCGTAGGAGCGCAGCAGCAGCTCGGCGAAGTCCACCACGCCCTCGCGCTGGCATTGGGCCTCGTATTCGCGATACAGCTCGACGCGCCTCCTTGTGTAATCGTCCCAGGCCTCGACCGCATCCGGCCTCAAGCCCGCCTCTTTTTGGCCGTTAATGAAGTTGGCCAGTTCCCGGGGAGGGAATTTCTCGTCGTCGACATCGAGGGCCTTGAGCAGGCGCTTGATCGCCGCCAGCTGGTCGGCGGCGTCGAGGATCTGGAACAGCTGCGGCAGGCCGGCGTCGCGGTGGTGGGCGCGCAACAGGCGGTTGCACAGGCCGTGGAAGGTGCCGATCCACATGCCGCGGGTGTTGATCGGCAGCATCGCCGTGAGGCGCGTGAGCATCTCCTTCGCCGCCTTGTTGGTGAAGGTGACGGCGAGGATGCCGTGCGGGCTCGCCTGGCCGGTGTGGATCAGCCAGGCGATGCGCGTGGTGAGCACGCGCGTCTTGCCGGAGCCGGCGCCGGCGAGGATCAGGGCATGCTGCGGCGGCAGGGTGACGGCGGCGAGTTGCGGCGGGTTGAGCCCGCCCAGGTAGCTGGACGACATTGACCGATGACGTGGTTGAGGTGAAATTATACTGCCCGTGCGGCGGAAAACGGCTCGCAATCCATAACGACAAGTCATGCTGAAAATCGACAGTGGGCCTGCGGCGTCCGCCTCCGCGGGAAATGCGCTCGCCCGGGAATGGCTGGAACTGGCCGGCGGCGTGAAGATCGTGCGCCTGGCGGCCATCGCAACCCTGGCCGGCGCCCTGGCCTACACGCTCCTCCTGCCCGAGATGAAAGGGCCGGACGACTACCGCCTGCTCGGCCCGGCCTTCCTCATTCCCGTCGCGCTCGCCTGCCTGCTGCTGGCCTGGCGCGGCCATCCCCTCGCCGCCTATCACGGCCTGCTCTGGGGCGCGCTGCTGGCGGTCACGGTGTCCTGCGCGCTCGTCGCCGGCCTGCGCACCGGCATCGTTTTCGCCTACCCGGCCATCATCGTCGGCGCCATGGCGCTCGGGCCGCGCGTCGTGGTGCTGGCCGGGGCGCTCGCCAGCGCCGCCGTCGTCGGACTCGGCCTGGCGGAACACGCGGGGCTGCTGCCCGCGCCCAGGCCTTCCTCGATCTTCATCATCGGCCTGGTCTACGTGATCGTGCTGTTCGTCCTCAGCAGCATCGCCGCCGCCATGGTACGCGAGCAGAAACGCTGGCGGGACAAGGAGGCGAAGGCCGTGCGCGCCATGCGGTCGAGCCTGGCCGCGCTGGCGCAGCGCGAGCAGGACTTGCGGCTGATCATGAACAATGTGCCGGCCGGCATCTGCGCCTTCGACGGCTGGACGTGCCGCTTCGCCAACGGGCATCTGGCCGCCTACTGCGGGCTCGGCGAGGATGAGATCGCCGGCAAGCACCTGAGCGAGGTGCTCGGCGACGTCAACTTTTCGCTGGCCCGCCCTCACGTCGAGAAGGCGCTGAAGGGCGAGCCGGTGAGCTATCGCGGCCCCAACCCTTCGCCCCTGGCCACAGGCCGATACATGCAATTCAACCTGGTCCCGCGCAGCGGCGACGATGGAAAGGTCGAGGGCTTCTACGGCCTGTTTTTCGACATCACGCGCCAGGAGAAGGCCCAGCAGGAAATCGAGCGGCTGAATCGCGACCTGGAGCAGCGGGTCCGCGAGCGCACCGCCGACCTGGCCTCGGCCAATCGCGAGCTGGAATCCTTCGCCTATTCCATCTCGCACGACCTGCGCGCGCCGCTGCGCGGCATCGATGGCTTCAGCCAGATGGCGCTCGAGGAGTACGGCGACAAGCTGGAAGCCGAAGGGCGCGGCTACCTCGATCGCGTGCGCGCCGCCGCGCAGCGCATGGGGCATTTGATCGACGACATCCTCGAACTGTCGCGCGTCTCGCGCCACGCCATGCGGCGGGAGCGCGTCGATCTCTCCCGCCTGGCGGCGGAACTGATGGAGGAGATCCGCGAAGGCGATCTGCTGCGCCGGGTCGAGGTGGCGATCGCGCCGGGCTGCGCCGCAGAGGGCGATCCGCGCCTGCTGCGCGTGCTCATGCAGAACCTGCTGGAGAACGCCTGGAAATACACCGCCCGCCAGGCCGAGGCGCGCATCGATTTCGGCAGCGAGCGGCTCGACACGGGCGAAACGGCCTTCTTCGTGCGCGACGACGGCATCGGCTTCGACATGCAGTACGCCGACCGCCTGTTCTCCCCCTTCCAGCGCCTGCACAGCCCGGAGGAATATCCCGGCTCGGGCATCGGCCTGGCCACCGTGGCGCGCATCGCCCACCGCCACGGCGGCCGCGCCTGGGCCGAATCCGCCGTCGGGCGGGGCACGACGGTGCGCTTCACCCTGAGTGGCCAGGGGGCTTCCTGACATGAGGGCATGCTGCGGCGGCAGAATGACGACGCCGCGCCGGGAATAGCCTCACCGCCCGGCGCCGTGCAATTTGCTATGGTGCGACAATTGGCTCATCTCAAGCGTCTCCGCCAGGCCGGCATCCGGCGGCGAGAAAAATGAACGACGATATATCGGAAAACCTGAAGGCGGCGAGCGACGCGCTCAAGCGGCGCTACCTCCGCCTGGCCAGCCTGATCGTCGGCGGCGCCAGCCTGGCCTATCTCCTGATAGAGCCCTGGCTGACCGGCGGCTGGTCGCCTTATCTGGCGGCGCCGTCGATCTTTCTGCTGGCCTGCCTGGGCGCGCTCGGGCTGTTGCGCCGCTCCGGCGTCCAGGCCGCGGCGATCATCCTTGTGTACGGCGTGTGCGCGGGGGCGCTGATCACCGGCGCGCTGATCGGCTCCGTGCGCTTCACCACGATCTACAGTCTCATCATTGCGATCGGCGTGGCCGGCTGGCTGCTTGGCCCGCGCCACGCCGTGGCGATCGCCGCGCTGTCCAGCGCCGGCACGCTCGGCATCGCCCTGGCCGCCGAAGCGGGGCTGCTGCAGACAGCGCCGCCAGGCCGTGAAGTCGCCGTTTGGGTCGGGCTGACGTTCCTGTTCGCTATCGCGGCCATGTTTACCCGCATCGTCATCCGCGCCTTCCAGGACCAGCTGGCGCGCGTCGGCGGCCTGACCGGCGTGCTGCAAGAGCAGTTGCGGGAAAGCCGGGCCAACGAGGCCCAGCTGCGGCTGATCACCGAAAACATGCCGGCAATGCTCCTGCATAACCGCGAACATCGCTGCGTCTACGCCAATGCCCGCTATGCGGCCTTCGTCGGCAAGACGCAGAAGGCCCTGGTCGGGCTGCACGTGCGCGAGCAGGTCGGCGCGGCCGCCTATGCCGAGATCGCGCCCTATGTGGATCGCGCCGACACCGGCGAGCGGGTCGATTACCGCCGCGTCGTCCGCCGGCCGGACGGCACCGAATCGGCCATCGAGGTCTCGCTGGTGCCGGAACGCGACGACGGCGGCAAGGTCATCGGCCAGTTCGTCCTCGCCCGCGACATCACCCCGCAGGTGCAAAGCGAAAAGGCGCTGCGGCTGTCCGAGAACAAGTTCTCCAAGGTGTTCCGGGCCAACCCGCTGGCGATCGCCATCACGCGCCTGTCCGACGGCCAGTTCCTCGACGTCAATGAAGCCTGGTGCCGGCTGCATGGCTGGACGCGCGAGGAAGCCCTCGGCCGCACCTCCGTCGAATTGGGCACCTGGACCGATCCGCGGCAGCGCGAGTCCTGGCGGCAGGCCATGCTGGAACACGGACACACCGGCAACCTCGAGCTGCGCTTCAGGACGAAGGACGGAAAGTCGATCGATGTGCTCATTTCCGCGGAACTCATCGAACTGGAAGGAAAGATGTGCGCCCTGGTCATGGCCACCGACCTGACCGAGCGCAAACGGACGGAAGAAGCCCTGCGCCAGTCCGAGGCGCGTTTCGCCACACTGTTCCGCTCCAATCCGGAGGCGATCATGCTCACCACGCCCGAGCAGGGGCGCATCCTCGACGTGAACGACGCCTTCGAGCGCGTCTCGGGCTGGGCGCGGGATGAAGTGGTGGGCCGCTCCTCCGTCGAGCTGGGGTTTTGGGCCGAGCCGCGCGACCGTGCGCGCTGGCTCGAGATTATCCGCGCCCAGGGCTTCGTGCGCGACTTCGAGTCCATGTTCGTGCCCAAATCCGGCCGGCCGCATCCGGTGCAGCTGTCCTCGACCATCCTCGACCTGGCCGGCGAGCGCGTGATTCTCAACTTCTTCCTGGACATCACCGAGCGCAAGCGCATCGAGGAGGCCCTGCGAGCCAGCCAGGCACGCCTGCTCGAAGCCCAGCGCATCGGCCATGTCGGCAGCTGGGACCTCGACCTGCAAACCCGGCGCATGGTCTGGTCCGACGAACTCCACAGAATCTACGAGCGCACACCCGAGGAGTTCGACGGCAGCTGGGACACCCTGCTGACCCTGGTCCATCCCGACGACCTGCCCGTCATCCGGCAGGGCTTCCGCGAATCGGCGCAGACGCGAGCACCCTACGAGATCGACCATCGCATCCTCACGCCCTCCGGCAGGCTCAAGCACCTGCACGTGCGCTGGGAGGTTTTCTTCGACGAGGCTGGCCAGCCGCTGCGCGCGCTCGGCACCGCCCAGGACGCCACCGAGCAGGTGCAGGCGCGCGAGCAGATCGAGCGCCTGAACGCCGACCTGGAGCGGCGCGTGCAGGAGCGCACGGCCGAGCTCACCGCCGCCAACCGCGAGCTGGAGTCCTTCGCCTACTCGATCTCGCACGACCTGAGGGCGCCCC
>Ga0116143_10000916_pt1 | contig 37851 bp, 36 predicted proteins | sample AD_UKC034_MetaG_FD_89745 | JGI IMG/M metagenome (GOLD analysis project Ga0116143, IMG submission 89745) | Active sludge microbial communities of municipal wastewater-treating anaerobic digesters from USA - AD_UKC034_MetaG | ecosystem: Engineered > Bioreactor > Anaerobic > Digestate | place: USA... | reverse complement strand
GAACGGCAAGGTTGCCAGCACCAATCCCGGCCAGCTCTATGGAGTTATCACCGTGAATAACACGACCGCTTCCACCTTTACGGTCACCGATACCTTTGGGTCCCAGTTCAACATCCACCCGGCCAAGCTCCGTGGTGGCGTGGACATCATCAGGGTCGATGCGGGCGGCTATGCAACTGAGCTTTCCGGAACGGACCAGATTGTATCGGCAACCGTTGACAACGATGCAAACACCGTCAGCCTCGAGATCGCTCTCGATGAACCGATGGCTGCCGACGAGAAGCTCATGATCTATTGCAAGTTCCAGACTGCCCTGAAGAAAACGCTGCCGGATACCACTCCGTTCGTCAATGAAGCCACGGTCAACGGGGAAACTGCCACCGCAACGGTCGAGTTTGTCTGAACTCGCCTCTCCTCTTTTTTTTCGGTCATCGCCATTGGGCAGCCTGATGGAACGTATCTGTTGGTCTGCGGAAGACCCCTGTTCAAACACAGGGTGCATTCCCTAGAGGGTCCGCATCCCCTTCTGACCGGACGAATAGTTGATCATCTATGCGAGAAACAGGAGATCAAAGAAGTGAAACGATGATCCACGAAGATTTCACTCGATACCACCAAATCGTGGGAACATATACCGCATTTTCCATCTTCTGCATCCTAATCGCCTACGCGGTCACCCTGCTTCTCGGGCTCCGTTCGCTCACGTCTCCTACGGAACCGATCGGTGACCCTTACTTTTCCCTCATGGAGATACTTATCATCGTGCTGGCTCCGCTGCTGGTCATAGAGATGATTGTTATCCACGGGTATGCTGCTCCCCGGCAAAGGATATTCAGTCTTATGGCATTGGGGTTCATGATCATTTCGGCATGTATCACCAGCAGCGTTCACTTCGTCATCCTGACGGTGAGCCGCCTGCTGGCATCTTCCGGGTTCCCCTGGGTAACCCTCTTCCTGTCATTTGAGTGGCCTTCTGTGGCCTATGCCCTGGATATCCTAGCCTGGGACATCTTCTTCGCCCTCACCATGCTCTCCGCCGCCCCGGTTTTCACGGGAGGCCGGCTGGAAAAGGTGATCCGGCTGCTGATGATAGTGAGTGGAATACTAAGCCTCGCAGGATTGATTGGAGTGCCTCTCGCTGATATGAGTCTCCGGAATATCGGGATCATCGGCTACGTTGGGCTTCCTCTTATCATATTTCCCCTGCTGGGACTCCTGTTCTGGCGTATGCGGGACTCAGTTCCCGACCGCCCTGAAGGGGATGATGCCTGATACCGATCCGTTTGTCAGAAAAGACACGGTCAACGGGGAAACTGTCAACGCAACGGTCGAGTTTGTCTAAAACCCCACACCTCCCTTTTTTTAAAAACAATATCTTCCTTGGTTCTGATAGGGAGATTACCAACCATGACCGCAAACCACTTGGCACCCTGCGTGCCACCTATTCCACAATACGTTCAGGTTTTTTAAAATGAACCCATCTGATTCCCGATGCGGAGAGGCGCATTCCTATACCCTGAGACAGCTTGGCTGGACAGAAGAACATACGCAGGCATTTTCAAAATATACCGGACCCTATGTACCTGGTCGCGTGGCATGCCGGCAAAAAACGGTCTGGGATGTTTTTATCGATGAGGGATCGGTTACGTCCGGGATCTCCGGAGCCCTGAGAAAGCTCGGCCGCTTTCCCGCGGTGGGCGATTTTGTCGTCCTGCTTCACCAGCCGGAAACCGGCTCCGCGACTATCGTTGATATCTTACCGCGAAAATCGGTATTCACGCGGGGAACTTCCGGGAAAGAAGGCACCGACCAGGTCATTGCGGCGAACATCGATATCGTGTTTATTGTCACTGCAGCTGGTCATGACCTCAATGCACGGAGGATCGAACGATACCTTGCGATCGCCCATGCGTCAGGTGCAAAACCAGTGATCGTGATCAATAAATCCGATCTTACGGACGACCCTGCACTGCTGACTGTTGATATTGTATCGGTTGCATCCGGTATTCCGGTTATCCCCATTAGTGCCCTCAGTGGTGATGGGATCACCCGGCTCGAACCATTCCTTACCCCCGGCACAACAATCGTAGTCATCGGTTCATCCGGTGTCGGCAAGTCTACGCTGATCAACCGGTTGCTGGACCGGCTCATCCAGGAAACCTCCGTTATCCGGGACTATGACGGGAAAGGCCGGCATACAACGACTGTACGGCAGCTCTTCATTATAAAGAACGGGGCACTCATCATCGATACTCCCGGGCTTCGGGAGGTTGGTATTGGCACGGCATCAGCCGGCATCGGCGAAACATTTCCGGATATTCTCAAACTTGCCAATGGATGCCGGTTCTCGGATTGCCGGCACGAGCAGGAGCCAGGCTGCGCTGTGCAGGAAGCAGTGAAGAGGGGAACACTTTCTTCACCCAGGTTGGAAAATTATCACCGGCTCGTCCGGGAACTTGTATTCGAGCAGGAGAAAGCCACCATAGGGCTTGTGCGGTCCGAACGAAAGCGTTGGAAAGGAATCACGAAACTCGCAAAGGAGATCTCTACCAGGAAAGAGGATTTTTAGCGTACTCATGAATGGTTCATTTTTGATCATAATCACAGTCAACAGTGTGTTCATTAAAAGAATCGCCGGTCACCGGAACGCCCTCACGTTTCACTCATCGCAGTACACCTGTGCCGGCTGGAGGATCCCGGGGAACTTCTCCCGGCAGGACTTCCGGGCAAGGTAGCAGAGGTGGCAGGCATCTGCGACGGTCGGTGGCGGGGTATACCCCAGGTCCCGGGCCAGCTGTGCCGGCCCCCCTGAAAGAAGAGGCCCGCAGATCGGATGGCGGGATGGTGCATAGTTCCGGACCAGTTCTTCAAGCGGATGTTCCCAGATATTTCCGATAGAGATCCCCTGGCATACCTGGAGGTTACCAAAGGCATCCACGTGCAGCCGTGAGGGTTCCTGCAGGTCCTCATAGGGACAGGTGGTGAATGTCTGCCAGTCGCTGGCATCGGCATACGGGCTCAGTTTCGCCGCAGCCCGCCCCCGGAACATGATGCCCCCGCCGCTGATGACTCCTCTCTTCTCCTCCCGGGGGGATCCCCTCATCTCCGGCCCTGATGCTCCGGGGTCCAGGGCGAGGATGGCAGCAGGCAGCCCCATCTCCTGTGCTGCCCGGAATGCACGCCGGGCTGCGTTCTCTTCCCGGTTCTCGTAATGGAACACATCATCGCTGATACTCAGATCCGCAAGCCCGAGTCCGGGGAAGGGTTCCAGGAAACACCGGGCGTTCTCTTCGGAGGTGGCAAAGTACCCGTTGGTCACGATACCGACCGAATATCCCCGGCTCCTTGCCTGGCGGATGCCGTTCAGCATGACGGGATAGAAGAGGAACGGTTCACCGCCCTCAAAGTAGATCCTTTTCACGGTTCCCAGATCATCCGTCTGATCAAGGAGTGTGCTGATCTGGCTTGGCGTGAACGTCCCTTGCGCATACGGGCTGCTGCAGACGAAACAGTGTTCGCACGACATCGTGCACATGTAGGTTGTAAGGATATGGATCTGGGTTATCATGGCGTTGTGATCTCCGGAAATGAACAGAAATGAGCTGCAGTTCTTAAAACAACCTGTGTTTAGGGGAAGGTATCGTGTCACGCAGGATGCAGGGGGGATGGCATCGGTGAGGTTGTTGGGCTACGTGGTTGTAATCACCTTTTTAGTAAAATGTGCGGTTCTGATTAGTTGAGGATTGATCGATAAATCTTAAATCGGGTGATAAGCTGCGGTTGATTTTTACAAATAGATTTAAATAGATTTTTTTGTGGTTGTTGTCTTGGGCGATTAGAGCATCGAGATGGTATTGTTTGAAAAAGGCTTTGATATTTATTTGGAAAGGTGCTTCTAATTAAGCCGGTTTAACCACCGTCTTTTCCAAGGTCTAATCCATGAAATTAAAATTCCAATGATTGCAATTGTGGTTTCAATAGGAAAAAATTTGATAGCAAAGTATCCCATTAATCCGAGAATTAACCAGATTCCGTCAAGAAAATCAAGTAAAATTTGAATATTCATACAATTCACGTCATTTTTTTAGTAGTTTTATTCCAATGTATGGATTCAACTATCTGATATTTAGGGTGTTTTACTACAGTGTGAAAGTGAAGTGATAGAATCTTTATCTAAACTAAATTATATAAATTATTGATGAATCGTAATTTTTTAAAACTACCTAGTAACCTGAAATGGGAATACTATGACAGGTGTTTAGAGGGGGGTCAAATACAATACCAAAAAGGAAAAATCATAGATGAAGTTACCATTTGTGATTATTGTCAATATAAAAAAGCAAAATCTGTGATACAAGAATATGATGAAGTCTTACCGAATGGTTACGTTTGGCAAACTGGTGTCAGAAAAAAGATTGTTGGTTTTTATTGCCCAAGATGCAAAGATTACTGGGGTAAAAAGTCCAAATCAACTGGTATAATAGAGAGAATACTGGTTATTTTTCGTTAACAGATATAATTTTTTTAAAATAATACACCGCTGATTGTTATTATCACCGTTGTCCCTGACAAAACCCTTAACGCGAGCAACGGCGAATAGAATCCTGTTACAGGGATATTCCATGGCCCGGAAGAGTAGTACCACACAGAAAGCCACCAATGGGGCGAACCTCGGATTCGAGGCGACGCTCTGGGCAGCGGCTGACAAGCTCCGGGGACACATGGACGCAGCGGAATACAAGCATGTGGTCCTCGGTCTTATTTTTTTGAAGTACATATCGGATGCCTTCGAAGAACGCCATACGACACTGGAAACAGAGCTCTCCGATCCAAAGAGCGAATGGTATGTAGCCGAGCCGGAAGCACGGTACCTCTCACTCGAGGACCGCGATGAGTATAAGTCGGTCAATGTCTTCTGGGTTCCCACTGAAGCCCGTTGGGCCACCCTCCAGGCAAACGCAAAGCAACCAACTATCGGAAAGACAATCGATGATGCCATGGTGGCAATCGAGCGCGACAATCCCTCGCTGAAGGGGGTCCTTCCAAAAGACTATGCCCGTCCTGCGCTGGACAAGACAAGACTTGGCGAACTCATTGATCTCATCGGCACGATTGGCCTTGGAGACAAGGAGAACCGCTCGAAGGACATCCTCGGGAGGGTGTATGAATATTTCCTATCCCAGTTTGCGAGTGCTGAAGGGAAGAAAGGCGGACAGTTCTATACCCCTCGTTGCGTCGTAAAAGTCCTGGTCGAGATGATTGAACCCTACAAGGGCCGGGTGTTTGATCCCTGCTGTGGTTCGGGCGGGATGTTTGTCCAGAGTGAGAAGTTTGTCGAGGCCCATGGCGGTAAGATCGGGGACATCAGCATCTACGGGCAGGAGTCCAATCCGACCACTCGGAAGCTCGCAAGCATGAACCTCGCTATCAGGGGAATTGAGGGCAATCTCGGTCCTGAACATGCGGACAGCTTCCACCGCGACATGCATCCGGATCTGAAGGCGGACTTCATCCTTGCCAATCCCCCATTCAACATGAAGGACTGGGGTGGTGAGCGCCTTAAGGAGGACATCCGGTGGAAATATGGAATTCCTCCGTCAGGTAACGCAAACTTCGCCTGGGTCCAGCACTTCATCAACCACCTTTCCCCGACCGGTATCACTGGATTTGTTCTCGCGAATGGTTCCATGTCGTCGAACCAGTCTGGTGAGGGAGAGATCCGGAAAAATATCATAGAGGCTGATCTCGTAGACTGCATGATTGCTCTCCCCGGGCAGCTCTTTTATTCAACACAAATCCCGGCATGTCTCTGGTTCCTGACCCGGGATAAGAAAAATCATAGACTTCGAGATCGGAGAGGGCAGACACTCTTTATCGACGCCCGGAAGATGGGGACGCTGATTGATCGTGTGCACCGGGACCTTTTGGACGAGGATGTTGTAAAGATTTCATCGACGTATCATGCCTGGCGAGGGCAAGAGGGGGCCGGAACGTATGAGGACGTGCCAGGGTTCTGCAAGAGTGCATCGCTCGAAGAGATCCAGAAGAATGGGTATGTTCTGACGCCGGGACGATATGTAGGTGCCGAGGATGTGGAGGATGATGGTGAGCCGTTCGAGGAGAAGATGGAAAGATTGACGGCAAAGCTTGGAGAGCAGTTTAGCGAGTCAGAAAGGTTAGAAGAGGAAATCAGGAAAAATTTCACTACACTTGGGTTAAAGGTGTAAAGCTGGTGATGATCGGTAATGAGGACCGCTTTGCTACAACTGCTGTCAATAGGTGGCCTAAAATTACGCTTCGAGAGGCAAATATCACGCTTATCGACTGCGATCACCGTACTCCCCCTGCATCACACGTGGGATATCCTTACGTCGCTATTCCACAGTTAAAACAGGGTCGCATTGATTTAACCGATGTGCGACGAATTGCCTCTGAACACTATAGGGATTGGACGCTTAAGGCTAAACCGCGTGCAAACGACGTTATTCTTTCTCGTCGTTGCAACCCAGGTGAGACTGCAGTTGTGCCCCCCAATCTAGAATTTGCACTAGGTCAAAATCTCGTTCTTCTTCGAGCCGATGGAACACGCGTATACCCTCCGTTTCTTCGTTGGCTGGTCCGAAGCCCAGAATGGTGGGAGCAGATACAAAAGTATCTTAACGTAGGTGCAGTTTTTGACAGCTTGAAGTGTGCGGATGTCCCAAATTTCGAACTAAGCATTCCTTCCCTCTCCATCCAGCGCCATATCGCCCACATCCTCGGCTCCCTCGATGACAAGATCGAACTCAACCGCCAGATGAACGAAACGCTCGAGGCAATGGCAAGGGCGATCTTCAAATCCTGGTTCGTGGATTTCGATCCGGTGAGGGCGAAGGCCGAGGGCAGACAGCCGGCAGGGATGGATGCAGCGACGGCGGCTCTGTTTCCGGATGGGTTTGAAGAGATTGACGGAAGGGAGGTGCCGATGGGATGGGAGGTTGCGATGCTTGGAGATGTTGCGGAGAACATCCGAAGACCAACTACTCCCCATAAAGTATCTCCAGAGACACCATATATTGGCTTAGAACATATGCCACAACATTCGATTGCTCTCAACGATTGTGGATTAGCATCGGATGTGGAAAGTGGGAAGTTCGGTTTCAGAAGAAATGAATTCTTATTTGGAAAACTCCGGCCTTATTTCCACAAGGTCGGGATTGCACCTGTTGATGGTGTATGTTCGACCGATATTCTAGTCATCAATCCAAAAAAGGACAGTTGGTATTCTTATGTTATTTGTGCAATTTCAACGGATGATTTTATCGAGTATACTAATCTCGGATCTGATGGTACCAAGATGCCTCGCACGAATTGGTCAACCATGGAAAAATTTACGATTAGTATTCCTCCCAAACCGATTGTAAATGAATTTAATTCTCGAATATCTTCGGTCTTTGAAAAAATAATTGCTAATATCCACGAGTCACGCACGCTTGGCCAGATCCGGGATGCACTACTGCCGAAACTTATGTGCGGGGAAATTTCCCTAAAAACGGTTGATTCCTCATTTGATTTTTAGGTTAAAGGATATGGAGCTCAAATCTAAAAAATGGATAAAAACGACCCTTGGCGAGGTTGCGATTTGTAGAAATGGTGCCGGAATCAAACAAGAATTTTTCAGAGATTCTGGAGTTCCTCTTGTGAGAGTATCTGATTTTTCAAACGATTCGATAGATATGCAAAATGTTTTTTTTATCGATCCAATTGAAGCAAAAAAATGGGAACAATATCGATTGAGGCACGGGGATGTAGTTATTGCAACAGTAGGGTCTTGGCCCCCGAATTGGTCATCGGTTGTTGGAAAAGCGATTAGAGTTCCTGAAAGTGCAGAAGGTGCGATCCAAAATCAAAACTCATGTTGTGTTCTTTCTCATAGAGATATCGCAGATCAACGTTTCATATTCTATTTGCTCAGAAGTAACGAATTTATTCTGTATGCTGCTAATTCTGCTGGAGGTAGTGCGAATCAAGCACGACTGCCTGTTGGAAAATTGGAAAATTTTAATTTTTCACTCCCCCCTCTCGCCACTCAGCATGCCATCGCCCATATCCTTGGCTCCCTCGATGACAAAATCGAACTCAACCGCCAGATGAACGAGACGCTCGAGGCAATGGCACGGGCGATCTTCAAATCCTGGTTCGTGGATTTCGATCCGGTAAGGGCGAAGGCAGAGGGCAGGCAGCCGGCAGGGATGGATGCAGCGACGGCGGCTCTGTTTCCGGATGGGTTTGAGGAGATCGAGGGGAGGGAGGTGCCGAAGGGGTGGGGAATAGGAATGATTGGGGAATCTACAAAAATTGTTGGTGGAAGTACTCCAAGCACAACAAATCCGAAATACTGGGAAGAGGGGACCAATAATTTTGCAACTCCAAAAGACCTTGCATCATTATCTACATCTATACTGCTAGAGACAGAAAAGAAAATTACAGATGAAGGCGTGAATCAGATAAGCTCTCGAATTTTGCCAATCGGAACGGTTCTCTTATCCTCACGTGCTCCAATCGGTTATACGGCGATTACAACGATTCCTGTCTCTATTAATCAAGGATTTATCGCAATCATATGTGAAAAAAAACTGCCCAACTATTACGTCTTGATATGGGTAAAAGAAAATATGCTATTCATAATTGATCGGGCAAATGGAACGACATTTCTGGAAATATCAAAATCAAATTTTAAGCCGATGGAAGTAATCATCCCTTCGAATGATTTACTTAATAAATTCGTTCAAATGGTTAAATCCCTATATTTGCAAATAGAAAATAACGAGAAGGAAAACCGAACTCTCGCTCAAATTCGAGACGGGTTGTTGCCGAAATTGATTGTTGGAGAGATTCAAGTCGGTTAGATTAAATAATTCCTTGATTTTAATAAAAGCATGGTTTCTACGGGACTCTCTGAATTCACTTTTGGTTTCGGTTTTCTTCATGAGCAGATTGTTAGATTGCGCCAACAATCTCTTGAACGTGGAATACAATTGACTGGAGCTCCCGTTTTTCCATCTCCGCAACTTGAATCGGTGTCAGGATATGATGCATATCTTCCAACATTTGGTGGAGATTATTATTATCAATTCAAAAGGAGTGAGTATTGCTCACGTCCACAAGCCAAGTTGCGAGCTAATGGAATCCACAATGGCCCATATTATCGAATAAAATTGCATAAAGCAAACTACAACAATCAACATCGAGTATTACGAATATTGTCCAGGACAAAAGAGCACACATATTACGTTGCACCCGAAATCGATTCTCTTTCACGGTATAAAACGGCATTTCTTGAAGGAAATATTACTGAAAATTCACGAAAAATTCCAATAAGTGAGTGTGCTGATATTTGCGATGAGGATCAACACTATATCACATTTCAATCAGGAAATGTAGATTGGGTACAACATTCAGTTCCAAGCCATCATGATTACTCCATCTTAGGGAATCAGATTCATCATGAATATACAAAACACCAATCTGAATGGAAAGAAATTGACGACAAATATGCATCCGATCTATTCTCAAAAATTACAGAAATAGCCAAAGAAATCGTGACAAGCACTGAATTAGATATGATACTGGAGAAATTTTTAGTGGTAAATGAGAGGTTCGACCAATCATCTATGAATGAAAAGATATTACCTTCAAAAAAAGTCAATAATTTAATAAAAGCATCCTTTATCCTTTCCTATGTTTTTAATGCGACTTTATTTTTTGTTGGAACTCAAAAATAATCTTAATTGGTATAATCAATTACTTTCACACTCCATTCCGTTCTGTTATTTCCTCACAATAAAATCCTTCATTTGTAATAATTTCATCACTGACTAGGGACATGTGGATTAGTAAGTGAGATGACAACTGATGATTGAAATTTACCCAAATCTCTATATCGGAAACGAATTTGATTATGAATCCAATGTTCGAAATAATCCGGGCTGGTGCGTGGTTCATGCCTGCAAAGAGCCATACCATCGTCAGGCATTGGGATATAAACATCAGGCAGCACCGAAAAATCATCCGGAATATCTCATAGCTAAAAGAGGTAACCGACTCATTCTCAATCTTGTAGACGCCCCGGACCCTGCATATATTCCAAAAGAGATTATCGACGCTGCATTATCGTTTATCAATGATAATCTCAAATCCGGAAGCAAGGTTCTTGTCCACTGCAACGAGGGATTTTCAAGATCGGCAGGTATCGGATTACTATACCTCGTAAAGTTTACCGATAAGGTTCAAAAAGGTTCATTTTTAGAGGCAGAGACAGTATATCGTTGGATTTATCCGCCTTATAATCCGAAAAGCGGGATGAGGGGGTTTATGATAATAAATTGGAATGAATACGCATAGTTTTAATTGCAAAATCTCGATGACAAGAAGGTGTGTGGAGAGGGAGACTTGAACTCCCTTTGTCGCTCTGTGTGGGTAAAACCAACGAATTATCGTTACTGATTACAACATCGGGGAAGGCTTCCTGCCCTCCACACGAGCGACTCCACCAATGTATGCAACCAATGCTGTTATGCTCATAATTACCCTCACGTTAAGATCGAATGTCAACTTCATTGCACGAATTGTACTCATCGACTTCACCATTATCGTTCCGATAATCAATGTTATAACCAGGTAAGGATTAATAGTCAGTTCCATCTCCACAATTTTATTTAATGTTTTGGAATCCGACTATTTAGCACTTTCACCCTCCCCTCGCTTGTTCGTTAATTACTCCACATAATATGAAAAAATCAGGGAAGCATTGAAGATCTCTGCTTATACATAATATTGGAAAGGAATTTGCGATGGATTTCTCAATCGAGGATATTGTCGAGGATCTGACTGACCTCGATCTCGCAATATTGCAGTTGCTGCATGCGGGCAACAACGATCCTCTGAAAGGAAAGGTGGCGTTCCAAAAAGAGATGTTCCTTATCGCAGATTATATCGAGAAGATACGCGAACAGTCCGAGTTCATTCCGCATACCCTCGGCCCGTATAGCGAGGCTGCAGAGATTGAGATCGCCAATCTTAGGTCACTGGGACTCGTAAGAGAAGAGGGACAGGAGTATAAGATCACCCAGAACGGCATCGCGGCTCTTGAGAAGGTGAAGCCGGTATTCTCCCACGATCAGATTGAGGCTATCGAGGATTTCAAGGAATTCCTCAATGACCTGACCCAGGATGAACTTCTCCTTTTCATCTACGTATCTCATCCCGAATATACCAAAGAGTCCGGTGTTTTTAATAAGGTAATCCGAAAGAGGGTTCCGACTGCAATCTCACTCTATAAGAAGGGGAAAGTCAGTCTGGAAAAAGCTGCATTTCTGGCCGGTCTCCCGGTCGAAAAGTTCCTTGACAATGCACGAGGATAGATGAAGATTTTCGATACCTCCTCGGTCATCTGCTTTCTTCGCGAAATCCGTTTTGCAAAGGCACTGGACACCTGTATCAGCCGGGGATACCATCTGGCAGTAACCCAACAGGTTTTTGATGAGATCCAACGGAACCCGGATACATTACGGGAGTTCACAGCTTATGGAAAATTTAACGTGATACCTGTTAACGATCCTTCCTGTTTCAACCAGCTGTCAAAGCGTTACCCGTGGCTGCATGATGGTGAGATCAGTGTCCTCTGTTTCGGCCTGCAGAAGGAGCGGGCTGGTTCACGATATATCTGCATCATTGATGAACGGGCAAAAAACCTGAAGGACAAGCTGCACATCCGTATTCATGGTTCTGTAGGGCTGCTCCTGTGGCAGAAGGATCGCGGGGATCTCGCTCCGGGTGAGTGCCACCATTTATATAAAATGTTCAAACAATCTTCTTTCAGGGTAACAGACGACATCCTTGCTGGGCTGATCACATGAGCACAGAGATCCGGGTTACCGGTTATTCCAGTTCGGATGATACTGATCTCCGATCGCTGGAATTCTCTGTCGCGAACAAGCTGGTGAAAACCCCGACGCGGGCACTGAATACCGGTACTTTTTTCAGGGACACAAAGATTGCATCGGAACTGGCCAGTCTTAACGAGTTGTATTTTACCTTCGATGAGACCTCCCTGAAAGCCATTAATGAGAATCCGGCAGCATCAAAAACCAAGAATAAAACCGCACACAAGAGCAACGTTCAGTCGGAGTTCAAACCAACGCTCTGCATCCTTCAGTTCAAGAATCACGATGCAGCCGCCCGATATCCCTCCGAGAGTGAGATTGATATCCTTACCAATACGGCATATTCGTTTTCGGATATTACTCCCATTCCGTCTATACCGAAGATTGCCCGCGGACTGGATACCGATAACTTCGACGCCTTCATCGCTTACCTCGACAAGAGTACTGAAACCATCAATGTCAGGAACAAAAAGCCCATAATCGGGTATATCCCGGCCACAGCTCCCCTCTTCATACGAAGGATTGTCAATTTCTATCTTGACCACGGGATCAATTCGTATTATATCGATTTCAACGGAACGATAATCTCCAACCACGCAACCGCACTCAATGCACTGAAGATCGAGCTGAAAAAGCGGGGCTATGAAGAAAACAACTTCCGGCTCTGTAGAATTCCTCCATAGCAATGAGAAGAGAGAATAAAGCATCATTCGTGAGAGGTTATAGAGGATCACTTTCATTTTGATCTCCTTAACTTGGAGCCTGAACTTTCTGGCTTTAAGAGACTCTCCGTATTTCCTTTTCAGGACAGAGAATGCGGTTTCCACCTTATTCCGTTGATGATACACTTCTAAGTCAAACGATTGAGAGAGCCTCTTCCGGTAATAACCAGAGATTCGTTTCCGTTTTCGTGTTCGGACCGGGATGAGGGAGTATGAGTGGAGCGTATCCCGGATCAGTTCATGGATACTTTCTGAATCGTATCCTTTGTCCATGACATAGAGGTCGGATTTTCTGGTTCTGTGACATTGCTTGAGGATTTTTTCAGCGTGAGGGATATCATGGACCGGGTGTTGAGAGATCTTCACCCCGGTGATGATCTGCTGCGTAGTGTCGACTGCGATGGAGGTTTTCAGGAACCGTTTCCTTGTCTTTCCTGTTCTCCATGAATAATAGTGGCTGGCATAGGAACTAGTAAACCCAGATGAATCGATGGCGGTATACGGAATCCGTTCACCCCAGTCGTAGAATAATTTGATGAGCCGGTTGAGGATCCGGGTGAAGACGATTGACTTGATTCGGTGACAGAATTTTTGTATCGTCGTAAAATGAGGTACTTCCTTGAGTTGAATCTTCTGTTTGACGGTATCCATAACTTCAGTAAGCTCGACGGTATCCCGGTAATCCTCAGCCAGATATTCTTTCAAGAGGAGCAGAATGAGTAATTGGTGTTGAGTATAGGTCTTTTTGGAGTATTTTGATGAGTAGAGTGGTATTCTTGAGTCTCTGATTAGTCTGGACGATAATTCAACAAACCTGATATACCGGTTTGTCGACATTATTTCGTCTCCTTATGGGTTAGTAGCATAACAAGGTAAGGAGACACCGTACCTTAGATCTTGCGGTCGATTAGGGACGACTTTTCTTCGGGAAAATGATTTCTACAGAGCCCAACTTCCTGCATTTCATAAACGTCAGTTACGGAAAATCCATTAATGATCAGGAAGTCCTTTCGGCACGGGATCTTCTGGGTTTCGGGCAGGGTCTTGACAGCCTGGGGGGAGTCCATACTGGCCCAAAACGGAATCCGGGTTTTTATGAGTGGCTCAAGGCTCACAAGGATGTTAAACAGAACACGAACCGCCTTCTGAACCGGGATGATTACGGATATTATAAAGTCAAGAATCTCGGTGAATCTCTTCTGAAAATGATACCAGTAAGTGCGCCGGTTCAACCCAGTGATATCACCTCCTCTTCGGAGAACCATCAGACCCGGGCAGTGAAGATCGTCAATATGCACCAGCAGTGTGTAGAGTCAACGGTGCTCAGGACCATCGTTAAGGAATCTCCGGACAAAACTCTTGGATATTTCAGGTCAAAATCTAACGTTCTCGAAACCGATCTGAAAAATCTTACCAAAACCAGCCGCTGATTGTAGGTCCTGTAAAGCCAGAACAGTATTCAGGATTTATCATTACCTTTCTGTCCTTTTTCCCGACTACTAATAATTACTAAAATCTACTAAATTAGTAGTTGGTCCGACGAAGAATCATTTAAAAAGCCTAATTCTCGGCCGGATTTTTGCACGAAATTGACCTCATCCGAATCTTAAAGTGACGATGAAAAACTGAAAATTTTCCAATATTCTTCAGATATTTACAACAATTTTCCCAAACCTTATCGTTGAGGAAAACCGTATCCCTATCTTAGGTACCGGATGCCAACTGCCCGCCTCGCCGAATCGGATCTTGAAGAACATGCTCTCGAAATGCTCCGGGCCCTTGGTTTCTCCACTCTGTTCGGCCCTGATATCGGACCGGATGAGAGATCTGCAGAACGATCAGAATGGCACGAAGTCATCCTCAAACACCGGTTGAAACAAGCGTTATCCCGACTTAATCCGGATATCCCTCAGGATGCGAGAGAGACTGCTCTCCGGAAAGTCCTGCACCCGAATTCTCCCTCGCTGGTTGGCAACAATCATACCTTCCACAGGATGCTCGTTGATGGGATTGAGGTTGAATATCGGCGATCTGACGGTACAATCAAAGGCGACCTGGTTCGTTTGATTGATTACGAGAATCCGGAGAATAACGAGTGGCTTGCAATTAACCAGTTCACCGTCATCGAGAACCATAACAACCGCCGCCCGGACATCATCGTATTTGTCAATGGGATTCCCCTTGTTGTCATCGAGTTAAAAAATCCGGCCGATGAGAAGGCAACCATCGAGACGGCATTCCGCCAGATCCAGACCTATAAACAGCAGATACCCGGCCTTTTCACCTATAATGAGATGGTTGTCATATCGGACGGCCTCGATGCGAAGATTGGCACCTTCACTTCCATCCGGGAACGTTTCATGCCCTGGCGGACCATTGAAGGGGAACGCCTCGCCCCTGCAACCATGCTCCGTCTCGATGTAATGCTCAAAGGGGTGTTTGAGAAGAAACGGTTTTTGGACCTGATTCGGAATTACATAGTCTTCGAGATTGATGACGACGGATCGATGGTGAAGAAGATGGCTGGCTACCACCAGTACCACGCAGTCAAGAACGCTATCGGGAGCACGATCACCGCATCCCGGCCTGAAGGTGACCGGAGAGGTGGCGTCGTCTGGCACACCCAGGGATCAGGAAAAAGCTTGACAATGGTCTTCTTCACCGGAGAGATCGTGCTCCATCCTGGCATGGAGAACCCGACCGTTGTGGTTATCACCGACCGGAACGATCTCGATGACCAGCTCTTCGGCACCTTCTCCCGCTGTCACGAAATATTACGACAGAAACCGGTTCAGGCTCTGGACCGTGAGCATCTCAAGAAATTACTTGCCGTTGGTTCCGGCGGAATTGTGTTCACCACGATCCAGAAATTCTTCCCCGAAAAGAAAGGTGGGAAATATCCTTCCTTAAGCGACCGCAGAAACATCATCGTGATCACCGATGAAGCCCACCGGAGCCAGTATGATTTCATCGATGGATTTGCGCGACATATCAGGGACGCCCTACCTGGTGCGACATTCATCGGATTTACCGGGACCCCTATCGAGCTTACGGACAAGAACACACGGCATGTGTTTGGCAACTATATCAGCATCTACGATATCCAGCGTGCAGTCGAGGATAAAGCCACCGTACCCATCTACTACGAGAGCCGGCTTGCGAAGATCGAACTCGATGAGAAGGAACGCCCGAAGATCGATCCGAAATTCGAGGAAGTGACCGAAGGAGAAGAGATCGACAGAAAAGAGGATCTCAAGTCAAAGTGGGCTGCGCTCGAAGCGGTGGTCGGGACCGAGAAACGGATCACCCTGATCGCAAAGGACATCGTTGATCATTATGAGGATCGGCAGCATGCCATTGACGGCAAGGCAATGATTGTCTGCATGAGCCGGCGGATTTGTGTAGACCTCTATAACGCAATCATCCGGATCCGACCCGAATGGCATGGTGACGATGACGAAAAGGGAACCCTCAAGGTAATCATGACCGGCTCGGCAAGCGATGAAGAGACATGGCAGCAGCATATCAGAAATAAGCCCAGGAGGGAAGTCATCGCAAAACGATTCCAGAAGGCCAGGAATGATGACGACCCCCTGAAGATCGCTATCGTCCGCGACATGTGGCTCACTGGATTCGATGTCCCCTCCCTCCATACCATGTACATCGACAAACCAATGCAGGGCCATACCCTGATGCAGGCAATCGCCAGGGTGAACCGTGTCTTCAAGGACAAACCCGGAGGCCTTGTTGTTGATTATATCGGACTTGGGGATGAACTGAAAAAAGCCATCGTCACCTATACCGAGAGTGGGGGGACCGGGAAGACTGCGATCATTCAGGAAGAGGCGGTCGCTGTCATGTTGGAAAAATACGAGGTCTGCTGTGGCATCTTCCATGGGTTTGACTGGTCGGACTGGGAAGACCCGGAGCGTCGTCTCTCCCTGCTCCCCGTCGCCCAGGGATTTATCCTGGCAAAGAAGGATGGAAAGAAACGATTCATTGCCGCAGTGACCGAACTCTCCAAAGCCTTTGCCCTCTCCGTACCCCATAAAGAGGCACTGAAGATCCGGGACGATGTCGCATTCTTCCAGGCGGTGCGTGCTGTTCTCTTGAAGTATGATGGTGACGGAGAGAAACCCGACAGGACATGGGAATTGGAGCATGCAATCCGTCAGATTGTGAGCGGAGCAATCGTTTCTGACCAGGTGATCGATATCTTCTCTGCTGCCGGGCTCAAAAAACCGGATATTTCTATCCTGTCTGAAGAATTCCTCGCGGAAGTGCGGGATCTTCCACAAAAGAATGTAGCGGTGGAGCTGCTACGAAAACTCCTCAACGATGAGATCCGTACGAGGCAGAAGAAGCGACTCGTCCAGTCCCGTTCTTTCGAAAAGATGCTTGATGAGACGATCCACAAGTACAAGAACCGGGCAATAGAGACGGTCGAGGTTATCGAGGAACTGATAAAGCTCGCAAAGGAACTGCGGGAAGCAGACAAACGTGGGCAGGATCTCGGATTGTCGGAAGCTGAATTGGCATTCTATGAAGCACTGGAAGTCAATGACAGTGCGGTCATGATTCTAGGTGATGAAGTCCTGAGAAAGATTGCCCATGAACTGGTTGACCAGATTAAGAAGAACATTACTATCGATTGGACAGTCAAGGAAAACGTCAAGGCAAAGATGCGAGTCATGGTCAAACGAATTCTCATTAAATACAACTATCCCCCTGACAAGCAACCTAAAGCGGTCGCTACAATTCTTGAGCAGGCAGAGATCCTCTGTGCCGAGATAAGTAGCTGAATATATCAATTATGAAATGTTGGACAAGTTTTAATCCTCCGCGCTCACCAAATCTCCCCATTCTCCAATCCCTCTTCATTAGAAGCCACGTTCACCTTTACCGCTCAAACTATATCCTGTTTCGCGTTTTATTTGCTCATTGCACTTGAAAGGGAAGTTTACCAAAAGACCTGTAAATTCTGCCCGATTTCAGTCCTCTTTCACCTGTCTTACTGTAATCTTCACCTACTGTCTCCCCAAAATTGGCTCACATGCGAGGAAAATATTGCTCTCCTAGACAGGCGCTATTCATAATCGATCGGGTAGCTTGACCTGGCGAACAGGAAAGGGGATTTCGCTGGGGATGGAATTATATTGAATTCAATGAAAATATCCTCTTGAATAGAAAATGAATCATCCATATGGGATTTAAATAGAGGTTCGTAAATATTTAGGTTGTATTTGGATATTTTTTTTAAAACGGATTGTGAATTATGGGCACCAATACCTTGGCGCTATTGCACAATCAAGTGGGGATACATAGGTAGGATTTGAATTATTTCCATTTTCAGTAAAAGCATTTAAATTGTCTGTCAAGGATAGATACCCTAGGGCGTGATATATTAATTTTTCGGCGCAAGCACCATCAAACGCTGCGATAATGACTTCTAATCCTTGATCAATAACTTCCCTTACCGCAGGAATAAAATCTTCATCGCCCGCTACCACTATCGCTGTATCGAAAGTACCCCGAATGGCATACTTCACTAAACCTGTCACCAGGGCACAATCAACACATTTCTCTTTTTTACTGACAAATTCACCTTTTGAATCATGGTTAACTTTTAGATCGAATAACTGGACATCAAATTTTGGCAGTCGACCAAGCATTCGATAGAAATTCTCTTGCGTTCTTATTTTTTCTGGACTGGTAGAACGGTCGATTGAACCATAGATTGTCACACGCTCGAGTGAATACTTATCAACTGCATTGAAAGTCAGATAATCAACGAGTTTTTTATGGCTAATTTTAATATTCCGCGATTTTACATATCTGTACACATATGGATTATCAATGAATATCATAAGTCTCCGATGGGGGTGGGCTATAAAGTAGGAGCTTTTGTGTTCGACTGCATTGAAGGAGGTCATTTTTCACCGCCATGATACACCTTTTTTGTCATTTTTTTCACCATAGGTTTACAAAAAATTTTGTTGAGATTAGATCAGATCCCTTTACCAGTGGAACTGGCTCCCTATCCAACGTCCACAATTGTAAGAACTTTGCCAGGTCTGATATCCCATATAGGCAGCGTAAATCCAACCAGGTCCTGCAATGGCTGCACCACCCGCTGCACTTCCAATATGTGCGGCGGTCTGTATGCACGACATTGCAGATGGTTGGTTGTTATTGGCACTCCAAGACCCTTGCCAGTTATAGGCACTGACGGGGGCAGTGATGGCGAACATTGCCATAAAGGCGATGCAGACAATCACGATCCATTTTGGTATTTTTCCCATTTTTTTCAACTCTGCACAGGTTTTTCTATTTCCCTGAGCATTAGAGACTATATCACTCCATATATTTATAGTACACATGTAAAATTACAAATATCACCAAATTATGTCAGCACTTTTAGATATATATATGGCGCAACATTATCTATTTATTGTATGCCGTGCAAATCTACTGAACAAGTAAGATCAATATGGATCAAAAACCTGAAAGAACATATTCAATCAAAGAGGTAGCTGAATACACTGGAATTAGGGAACAGACTCTTCGATTATGGTTACATCCACGAGATAAAAATAAAAAGCCTAGGTTACAAGGCGAAAAAAAAGGAAAAGAGTGGTGGATTAGAGAAGGGGACGTTATTAATCTGGTTAATGAGCGAAATCCGCATAAAACTAGCTCAGCTATTAATCTGATTGAGAAATGCAGATCGGAATTATTGATAATGGGTATAAACTCATTAGGACCACTTCATTCAGGAAGGGAATTAATACTCGAATGTCTTAAAAACGGTGTCAATGTAAAAATTCTATTGTTGGATCCAGACTGTAATGGGTTTTTATTTCAGTCTATGCGAGAAGAAACCACTAAGGAAGGAATTCGCTCCGGACGATTGCTAGCCGAATTAAAGGCATCACTTGCAATTTGTGATGATATCAATAATTTTTTCACTGCTTATAAGAATGAAAATCCTGATAAAAAAAGTGGAAGTATTGAAGTTCGATTCCGGGATGAACATCCAATAAAAGCTCTGGTTATAATTGATCCGGAGGATCCGATTAATGCAGAATGCGATGTAAAATATTATCCACAAGATACTGATAGTGGAGAACCTATTCGAAGTGGAGAATCTTGGATTAACAATAGACTACCTATAACTCCACGGAATACCGATCTGTTCATAACACATGTCAAAGATTTCCACAGATTATGGAGTAAATCAGTTGAATTCAAATATAATATAAATGGTGTGCCCCTTCAAGAAAACATAAAATGTCTTTTAGCAACATTAAAACAGCCATTTAAAAAGGCTAAATTTTTAGAAGTAGGAGAATCGCATGAACTGCAAATAAAGCATGAGGATATTTTATTACTCCAAAGAGAATCTCCGGCAGAGTACGAACTATTAAAAATTTATATTGCCCGTGGGTTAGCTCGGGAGGTTTAGATAAATGCATCAAGTATATGTTTGTGAAATGAAAAGTCGCGTTAAACCACCTTATAAAGTTTCGTGATCTATGGTGATTAATGTCTAAAATAAAAGTAGCTATTGTAGGAATCGGTAATTGTGCCTCATCACTTATTCAAGGGATTGAATACTACCGAATGGTTGATGAGAGCTCGGGTTTCATTTCAGGAGTTATAAATAATAGACTTGGGAATTACTTAATCCGCGATATCGAAATTGTTGCCGCATTTGATGTTAGTGAATATAAAGTCGGAAAAGACATTAGTGAAGCTATTTTTTCGCTACCAAATTGTGCATGGAAATTTTGTGATGTTCCCTGGAAGGACGTCGAGGTACTAAGGGGTCCGTTATTCGATGGCTTAGATGGGAAACTTAAGGAGATTGTACCTGTAGACTTAAATCAAGAACCTGTCGATGTTTCAGAGGTATTAATAAAAAATAGAGCCGAAATTTTAATTAATTACCTTCCTTCGGGCAGTAAAATATCTACTGAATTTTATGCTGAACAAGCTATCCGGGCCAGTTGTAGTTTTATCAATGGTATTCCTGAGCCGATTGCATCGACAGAAAAATGGAGAGATCGATTCGCTAATGATGGCTTAGCCTTGGTTGGAGATGATATTAAATCCCAATTAGGCGCAACAGCACTTCACAGATGTTTAATAGATTTATTTTTAAAAAGCGGATGTAGAATCAACAATAGTTATCAATTAAATTTTGGAAATAATTCGGATTTCATTAATTTATCAGATCATAGCAGGGCTGAGAACAAGAATGTCTGTAAAATTGCTGCGATTAAGAATCTTATCCCATATCCTGCAAATGTTATTGTAAATATAAAGAATGACAATTCTCTTGATTTGAATTGTAAAGATGCTAAGCGAGTATCTATTCATTTCGATGGTGAACATTTTGGCTCGAGGCCCATATCAATAAATGTAGAACTTTATGCAGAGGATTCTCCTAATGGGGCTGGTGTTATGGTTGATGTTATAAGAGCAATAAAAATTGCATCAGACCGTGGTGATTCCGGAGCAATTAATCCGATATGTTCGAGATATTTTAAAAATCCTCCCATTTCATGCGATGATTGGACTGCAATTAAAAATTGGGATAATTATCTTGGTTTTGGTTGTGATACGTAGTTTAACCTTCCGCATAATACGACTAAAAAATTGATATATCGAACAATATGAATCAATTAATAGCATTCTTGTCATTTTTCCCTTAATTGCGATTTATTGAATCGATTGGGGAAAAAGACGTATACAGTTAAAATTGTCATACAACTGTAATATACCATATTAATCCCCTTCCTAATCGTATTTCTTAGAAGCCTTGCCTCTACTCTTATTTTATGATCAGGGGACAATCCATATAGATCGAATAAAAGTACAGATTTTAATCTCCCTAAATAAGAATTCAATTAAGAATAAACCGCAAAATTGATCGTACTCGAAGCTAGCACGTTTTCCCCGATTAACATAGTGCATTGTAATGAGGCACGCGAGTCCTCGGGAACTGTATCCTTGCAATTACCCTTTCTTGCATCGGAAATGAAGTGCTGTTTTTGTGATTATTTTGTGGGGAGCGGAGGCTCTGTATGGATTTATATCTTACAAAATTGCAAAAAATTTCACGAAAAATATCTTTTATAAATTAGATTAATAATTTCAGTTACCCGTTCCAATTATCAAAAAAAAAAAATTAGTAACATACCTAGAATAAAAAGAACAAAACTTGCGAGAGTAGCTATATCGCTTGAAATAAGTGGAAAATTTGGTAAGAATATTCTAAATCCAATACCGATTGCACCCGTTACCCATAGCGCAACCTCCGAGTGTTAGTTATGTCCTGAATATCGTTTTAAGATATAATCACTCAATATTTTTTAATATACTCAATAAAGAAAAATATTAGTTATTTCGGTGGGTTGAAAAATGGTGAAAATTTTGTTAGATTCAAATATTTATATTGCTTTATATGAAACTCAAAGGAAAAAGGATTCAATTATTAAAGATATTGAAAAAATATCTGAATATTTAATAATTACTGATCAAATAATTAATGAATTCTCTCGAAAACGGGCCGAAAAATTGTTCTTAGCGAAGAAATGTAAATGCGAAAAATACATTTTGCCAACAAATTTAACTCCTTATTTAGCATGTAACGATAAAATAGGGACAGATATAAATTCAGATATCAAATCAATTAATGAGAAAATCGATGTAATTAATAAAAAATTATTAGATTTCACGAAAAATCTTGAAGCCAATAAAGATATTGATATTATTTATACGTGGTTTAAAAAGATTATCGATAATAAAAATATATTAATTTATAAATCTAGTACAGATATTTTTTCCAAAGCACATATGAGAAATTTATCAGGAAATCCCCCTAAAAGTCTAAAAACTAAAACGATTTGTGATGAAATAATCTGGGAAACGATTCTTGCTAATATAAGTGATGATCTAATTATTGTATCGCGCGATGGAACTTATTCACTTTATAACTATTACCTTAAGGCAGAATTTAAAGAGAAAGTCGATAAAAAACTCATTATTACGGAAAATTTGACAGATGCATTAAAAGAAATAAAGGAAAAAGCTTCAAAAGAAACAGAATTGTTTGATAAAGAAAGTATTTCAGAAGAATTTATTGAACGCCCAATATTACTTTCAGGAACTATACATGCAACATCATCAGCTTCTGGAACATTGTCATTTGCTACAACCCCATTAATAAAATGTCCAAAATGTGAAAATATGATTAGTCAATCTTTGGAAATATGCCCCATTTGCGGTAATAAACTACTATAAAAGGGAATTTACTTTTTCTGAATCGGCTATTTCCGATCTTTTAATGGTCTTTACAAAAATACTCAATATTGTTTTAGCTAATGATTCTATGATTCCAGTCGAGCTGAAGTTTATACTAGATCTATATTTTTCATTTCATATCGCTTCACCCCATCCCCCCTACACACAATGCCCCGCCAATCCCATGCTCTCCTGCCCGCATCAACGTAAACGGCTGCACAATCACGATATTATTTATAACATGAGCTCTTCATCCACGGTCCTCCCTCTAGGAAAGCTCGTGCCTGCACCGGCCTAGTGTCAGCCCCGAAAAGTTCCAAGCTCTTTGGAATGTGCTGAGATCTTGAAATCCCATTCCCCTAACCTCCCGGTTCCGTCAAATTCATATCCAATCACGCAAATCTTACTCCTGCACCAATGAATCGGGAATTCCTGACGAGAATGGCCGCAATGGCGCGGAAGATGGGCGCTCCACCGTTTTTACAAAGAGTGCTCACCACCTTCGTCGTCCGGACCACCCTTGTCGTGGAAGGGCTGGCCGGGATCATCCGGAACCCGCCGGTCGTGCAGTACCCTGAATGGGGATCATCGAATCGGATGATTCCCTCCCCTTTATCCAAAACACCAATCCCCCTCTTCTCACGCCAACGTTGATGGCTGGTGCGCCGGCTTACCGACCTGAAACAGCCTGAAAGGGCTGCAAAAGGATCCAGGGAAAACAGATTCCGCGAGCCGAAACGCCAGCCAGAGAACCAGACGAAACAGCCAGGGCGCTGCTTCCCGACCGACATTGTTGACAAAATAGGAAAAAACGTGAAACCCCATGAACCAGGAAGAAGAACCGACAAAGGCGGTGGCCGAGCCGGATGGAATACCCGGCTCCTCCAGTCCCGCACACCGAACCGACAGTGACCGCTTACCAAGCATCACGGAGGAGTCGCCTGATAGACGGAACATGAAGCACTCTCCCGGTGGCGATGACCGTTACCGGTGGGGGAATGCCGCCGAGCACGAGGCCCGGCGATTCCTGAAAGAACAGGGCTGGGATGTCAGCCTGTGGTACCAGCGGAATCCCCCGCCGGATCTGTTCGCTGTCCGTGAAGGCGAACTGCTCGTGCTGATGGTCCGCCGGACCTATATGAGACTGAATACCGCACACCAGGTTGCGGTCCATTTCGGGGAAGAACTGGCCCGGATGAGGTCGTTCTCACCGGGATCCTCAGCCCGGAAGGAGTGCTGGATTCTTTCGCGGGGCGACGGGTGGAGATGCTACGAGATCCTCCCCCGGGGGATCAGGGCACTCCCGGGGAGCAGCACCAACCCTGCGGTCAGGGATGCACCAGAGTATCAGGACGAATCCGGCAGGGATGCCCCCGGTGAGGTGGCTGTCCATGGATGAGAGAGAACAGGCCGTCCGGTTGCTTGCTGCCCCGGGCGGCGTGGTCGAGATCCGGGCCATCGCCGAGGACGGGACCCACAGCGGGTATTTCGATGATCCCGGCCTCCTTGCAGCATCAGCCGGGCTCCTGGACCTGTCCACCGTCCACGGCATCTACGTCACTCTGAACGAGCTGAACCCGGCCCTGCTCGCCCGGCGGTCGAACCGGGTGAAGATGCACCTCTCGAGGAAAGACTCCACCACCGCAGATGCCGACATCATCCGGAGGCGATGGCTCCCGGTGGACATCGACCCGGTCCGGCCAGGCGGAGTCTCATCAACCGGCGAGGAACACGAAAAAGCCCTGAACAAAGCAGAACACGTCGCCGGGTGGCTCAAAGACCAGGGCTTCCCGGAGCCGGTCCGGGCAGACTCCGGGAACGGTGCCCACCTCCTCTACCGAATCGACCTCCCAAACGACGAGACCAGCCGGGACCTCGTCCAGCGGTGCCTCGCTGCCCTTGCAGAGCGTTTCAATGACAGCACCTGCACCATCGACACCGCTGTCTCGAATGCAGCCCGGATCTGGAAGCTCTACGGCACCGTCTCCCGGAAAGGGGATGCCACCACCGATCGGCCCCACCGGAGGTCCCGGATCATCGCTGTCCCCGATGAAACAGGCATCGTATCGATACCGCTCCTGAAAAATCTCGCTGCCCAGGATCAAAAACCGCCCGAAGGACGATCCCCGAAGACAAAAATCTACGAGTACTCCCAAACTCCTTTCGACCTCGACGCTTGGCTCCGGGAGCACGGCATCAGGGTCAGCGCCGTGAAGTCCTGGAAAGGGGGCAGGCTCTTTACCCTTGAGGAATGCCCCTTCACCACTGCCCACAAGGACGGGGCGTTTGTCATCCAGTTCGAGAACGGCGCCGTCCATGCCGGCTGCCACCATGCCGGGTGCGGAGGAGGACGGCAGCGGTGGCAGGAACTCAGGAGGATGCATGAACCGGAGTATGCGGAACGGGAGAAACCCTCTCCCCCTCCCCGGGACTACGCCCTGACCGACGCCGGCAATGGAGAACGGCTCGTTGCCCGGTTCGGTGACGATATCCGGTATTGTGCGACGAACGCTTCCTGGTACCTCTGGAACGGCACCCTCTGGGAGAAGGACAGTTCGAACCGGATGTATCTCCTGGCAACCCGGGTGGCCCGGAGCATGTATGATGAAAGCCGCGATGCACCCACCCCGGACCAGGCAAAAGCCCTCGCCCGGTGGGCAATCACGTCCGAGAACCTCCGGACACGAAAAGCCATGATCGAATCCGCCACCCCGCTTGCGGCAGTCGACCTCGACGCCTTTGATGCCCGGGAATACCTCCTGAACTTCCGGAACGGCACCCTCGAGCTCGATACCCTGACCTTCCGGGAACACAAACGAGAGGACCTGCTGACCCGGTGCTGCGGCGTCGCCTACGACCCTTCCGCCGAATGCCCGCAGTGGAAAGCCCATCTCGACCTGATCTTTGACAAGGATGCAGAATACATCAGCGGCTTCCAGGCCATGTGCGGGTACTCACTCCTGCAGGCGAATCCCGAACAGCTCCTGTTCATCCTGTTTGGAAAAGGCAAGAACGGGAAGTCAAAGACCATCGAAGTCCTCGCTGCGATCCTTGGCGACTATGCCGTCAATATCGCCGCCGAATCCCTCATGGTCCACCGGTGCGAAGGGATCCGGTCCGACCTTGCCCGGATAGCCGGGGCACGGATGGCGACCGCCAGTGAAGGAGAGGACGGTGCACGCCTGGCCGAGTCCATCATCAAGCAGCTGACCGGGGAGTATGCCATCACCGTCCGGAGGCTCTATGAGAATGAATTCGAGTTCACGCCGACCGCGAAGATCTGGCTCACCACCAACCATGAACCGGTGATCCGGGGGACCGATGAAGGGATCTGGCGGCGGATCTGGATGGTCCCCTTCACCGTCCAGATCTCTGAAGAGAAACGGGACCCTGAGATCGAAAAGAAGCTGATCGCCGAAGGACCGGGCATCCTGAACTGGTGCCTCGAAGGGTTACAGCGGTATTTTGCCAGCGGGAACCGGCTGGTCAAGCCCCGGAAGGTCTCCGTGGCCACCGGGAACTACCGGACGGTCAGCGATACGGTCAGCTACTTCCTCGCCACCGAATGTGCCTTTGAACCCGGGAGAATGATCGCACGCTCGGCGTTCAGGGAGATGTTTGAAAAATGGTGCGAGGAAGAGGGGATCCGGCATCCCATATCAGCACGGAGATATGCGACCATCCTGAAATCACACCACATCAGGAGTGTGAAGTCCGGGGGCGAACGGTTCTGGTCCGGGATACGGTGGAAGACCGAAGATGAACGCGAAGCCTGTGATCAGCGGGAATTGGTGCAGGAGCCCTTCCTGGGATTCGCTGGCAGCTGAGGTCCGGGGCACATGGGGCACCTGTACCTCTTTTTCAGGATTCTTTTTGAAGAAAAAAAGAGGAAGAAAAGTCCTGGAAACAGGGTTGAATGTGCCCCATGTGCCCCAGGAAAATAGTCTCCATCGTCATATCTTCGGGTTTACCGGTTTACCCGTTTAAAGATCCTTGGTGCAGAAGTGACGACGATCTAGGCAAACAAGAAAGTCATCTGTCCTCCCCCTCCATGTACACAAATCCACCGTCACCCCCGTCAACCTGAACCTGTCGTCCAGGGCTCGGTCTCATCCAAAACACCTTCTTCACGAGAGACTGCTTTATTCATTCTCCGGAAATTGTGCAAGAATTGTCATAAGATCTTGTTTAAGGGGAGGGATATCGATCAGGACAACCGCCCAGATCTCATCAGTATTGACCGCAAAATAGTGATGAACGAGGATATTACGGAATCCGATGATCTTGCCCCATGGGATCTGGTGATAGTTCCGTTGCGATTCCTCCGAGACGCCACGCGCAGCTTCCCCAAGGATTTGGAGATGATGGACCACCCATATCTGGACAAGCTCGTCTTTCTCGAAGATCTGTCTTCCTCCTGAAATGTATTTCTCAATCTTCCTTATGGCTTCTGCCATATCCTTGAGGCGGAGCCGATCGTCTCTCATAACGGGACCGCTTCGGAGACGACCCGCGTACGGATCTGTTCGCGGAGCAGATGTACCGTGCAGACATCGACCGGCCTGCCCAGAAGTTTTTCAAGATCATAGGCAAGCCCGCCAAGATCAAACAAAGTTCTGCCCGGCTCCAGCTCGACAAGAAAATCGATATCACTTTTTTCATCAGCAGTGTGGCGGGCAACCGATCCAAAAATCCGGATATGGGAAGCACCGTACTTTTGTGCAAGACGGTTAATTTCGTCTCTCTTTGCCTGGATGAGCTGATAAATATCCGGTTCCGCCATGTATACTGAACAGATAGTGGGAATACAGTTATTAAAAGGATTCCTCCCAGAGATAGCTGAAAGACCCTCACCGGATTTCAAGACGTTTAATCGTTCTCTGTGAACAGCGGGGGAGTCTCACCGGAAGGCAGGGGACAAGAAGGGACGGGAACGCGGAATTGGTTTTCAGAGGGGTACTTGTCCCACCGACACTGATCGAGAGGGTTTTTGCAATCTCCCGAACATAAAAAACTTTAACGGAAGTGTCGCGACAGAAATACCAGTACTTCAAAGGATTAAGCCAGAGGCATGTTCAAATAATTGAACATATGCTCATTTCTACGAACAATAATAGTTCGATTTATGGAGGAAGGATCTATCATTTCTCTCTTATCATAAGAGCGGCACTCACACTACCTCATGAGATCGCTCTCATTCTAATGGTTCCCCGGCCATGAAAATTACCTCAGGCAGAAACACTCATCTCCGCCGTTCAAAAATCCGGACCCGTTCCAATGCCCGTTCCGCCGAATAAAGGTTTAGCACGTCCTGATTGAAAAACGGCTGAAAAGCTAAGATCAATCCCGTCCAATAGATGATTGCCTCTGGGATGACCCCAGGGGCAGGAACGAAAGAACATGGCTGACTTCATCCAGACCAGCATAACCAAGACCGCTGTCAGGGAACTGGCAGCACCGATCGCCGATGTAGCCGCGTTTGCAACGATTGTTGACGGCGTGGTCACGAACAACCCGTGGAACTGCACCGCCTATACCTACGGCGATATCCCCCAGGACCCGGTCGCGAAGTCCCGCGAGGCCTACACGGCCTACATCCTCTTTGAGGACAACGAAGCAAGCACCGTCGGAACGATGACCGCCCGGTCCCAGACCGTGGCTGCCTTCAACGCCGCGATTGCCGAGATCCTGGCCGATGCCGAGCTTGCCACCGCCATGGGAGGTGATGCCGTCCGCGACGCGGACTCCGAGAACTACTCGTGCACCCTCAAGTGTCACGATGCCAACGGCGAGGTGTACTATGTCACCTTCGCCCGCGACCAGGTACGGATCTCCTCCTACTCGGACGATGCCATCCGGACCAGGGTTGAGACCTGGGCGGACACCGTCCCAGCCCTGGCGTGAACGGCATGGAGAATGAAGTGTTGATCACCGGGATGTTTCTCGGTGCAGGACTGCTCGCCTACGTGGTGATTCCCGGTCTCCTGGTCATGTGGGACCGGGTGCTCGACCATATAGGCGGGGAACCGCTGCAGGGGAAGTGAACACTTCCCCCGGCGGATTTTTTTTAAATCTCGTGGGAATCTGATGTGAACGAGATGAGATATCCGGACTCTTACGTTACGGTTTGATTGCTGCCTTCACCTTCGCCAGGATGTCCGGTGGCATGGGGTCCATGTTATGGACGGTTTTTGCGTGCTCGACGATTTTTTTCATCAGCTCAGCTTCGGTGGGAGCCGAGGTCTCGAATGGACAGTTCTTGGCAATGCATTTAAATGACGGCATTTTTTAGCACCAGCTGGGACATTATCCTGTGTCTATTTATAGCTTTTTTCTTCAATACCTTGATGATTGATCGAATATTACGAGGAGATTTATGCCATATTATACTGAAACCGAATCGCAGCAGGTGAGAGAGAAGTTTGAGGAGCTTGTGCTCCCATGGCCTGAAGTAACCAAGAAAAAGATGTTTGGCTCTCCTACCTACTCGGCCAGGGGAACAATCTTTGCGATGCTGGTGAACGGAGGCATCATCCTGTCGCAACTCGATGAAGAACAAAAGGCAGCCCTCCTTTCAGGTACCGATGCAGAGTATTTCACCGCCCACGGCAGGGTGATAAAAAAGTGGGTGCTTATCAGGATCCAGGATACTGGAGAAGTCGAGCGGTTCATCCCCTTCATCGAAGCGAGTTACCATAGGGCAATGAAATGACCATATAGTGAAGGGTAGGCAGTAATCCCCACGGTAATTCAATGTACCATTTATCACACTATTGGGATCCCTTTATTGTCTTGCTTCATCCAATCCCAATTCATGCGAATCAAACTCATCCTCCTCCTCACCCTCCTCACCGTCTCGCTCCTCCTCGCCGGGTGCACCTCACCGACACCTCCCCCTGCAGAACCAGGCACACGTACTTTGGTCCTCAGCTCCGATGCATTCCCTGCAAACGGAACCATCCCGGTCCGGTATACCTGTGACGGGGAGGGACTATCACCCCCTCTCTCGTGGAGCAATGTCCCGGAAGGCACCCGGAGTTTTGCCCTGATTCTTGAAGATCCCGATGCTCCGATCGGGACCTACACCCACTGGGTTCTCTCCAATATTCCTGGCGAGATGAGAGAGCTTCCTGCAGGTATCCCTCCGGGACGTGAATTGCCGGATGGGGAACTGCAGGGGGTAAACAGTGCCCGGGAAGCGGAGTATGCCGGTCCCTGTCCTCCTTCAGGGAGTACCCATCGCTATGTTCTGAGTGTCTGGGCACTGGATGATTCTGTGGATCCTTCCGGGACGGTGGATGCCGCCACACTCCGGAAGGCCATGGAGAAACACGTCCTGGGAACCGGACAGCTGACGGGAACGTATCGGAGGGTCTGATGCTGGAGCAATCCCTCCTCCGGATTTCTACGCGTGGGGGTGACAAGAGGGAATGAATCCGGGATTTCGGGGAATATCTTTATGGTTCCTTTCACATAATCGGTTATCGTTGGAATGATACGATATGTCGATCGGGAAGATTGAAAAGGACATCCGGGAAATAAAGGAAGAGTTTTCAGCTATTTCACCAGGAAGAGCAACCATGGGCGAACCCGTTCAGGAAAAGAAAGGTTCTCATTCGATCGTTATCGTGGCTGCGATTGTGATACTCATTCTTGCATTGCTGGCTCTTGCCCTATTCTTCCTCTAAATTCAGCCATCCATCTTTTAAGAGGAAACATCCCTCTCTCTCTTATCCGTACTCTCCCGCCATCTTTATCCCCTTAACCAAAACATCTACCCCATATGAACGTCCTCATCATCTACAAGTCCTACAGCAAGATGAATACCGAGAAGGTCGCAAAAGCGATGGCCGAAACCATGAATGCGACCCTCAAGAAAGTGGAAGAGGCAAGGCCGGAAGATCTCACCGGACACGACCTGATCGGTATCGGTTCAGGAATCTACGCCGGCAAATACCATAAGGACCTGTACAAGCTCCTCGAGAAAATTCCCCGGCTGGAGAAAGACGTGTTCGTCTTCTCGACGGCAGGGAGCCCTGATGAAAAGTACGAAAAGCCCATGAAAGAGCTTCTCATTAGTAAAGGGTGCAGGGTAGTCGGAGAGTTCCGTTGTCCCGGTGCAGCCGGCCTCCTGGGATTCACCTGGTCGAACAAAGGTCATCCTGACGAGCAGGACCTGGAGGGTGCCCGGGCGTTTGCAAAAGGGCTTCTATCCGGGTAATGTTCTGAATGCAAGAATTCGCCAACCTCTTTTTTCTGCCACTACCACCGAATTCGCCCATTCCCGAAAATACGGAAACCTTCCCACGACCTGGTGTCTTCCGGCCCGAGTGGTGGCAAGGATGAATATATAGGCAATTCCCTCGATTATTTTTGTTGCTGAATCTAGGGCCGGGAAGGGGGGGATTGTTTGTTCGCCTCTCCTTGATTTCCAAGGGTATCCGCTGTCAGGATGTTGCGAGTTCCTTGATCGCACACGCTACTGCGCTTGCAATAGCCGAGCCATACACGGCATCGATTGCCGTATCCTTCGCTGTATGGTAGTTCGGGTTCGGATCTTTTCCGGGTTCTGTTGGCAGGTTGGCGAAGTAGTCCTCTGATACCACAATAGCGGGATATCCCTGCTGGTGGAAAGCCCCATGATCGCTACGGTTGATGGCAGGATCATAGAGGCTGCGGTCCGGGGCACCGGTCGCGACATTTGTTCCGCTGTAAATCTGTGCCGGCTGGAGTGATCCGAGCGAGGATGCCCAGGTCTCTACCATCGAGGCAAGAGGCAAGCTGAGGTTCCTAATTGCAGGATCGGAATAGCCGGTATGAATCTCGAAGATGAGGTTGGATTCACTATTATACCCGATCATGTCAGCACAGATCACTGCTTTGACAGGGGCGTTCATCGATTTCATCCTTGCAGCATAGGCCTTGCTCCCGACCAGTCCTGCCTCCTCTGCGTTGAAGAAGCATAGTCGCACAGTATGGACAAGTTGACCCTTGAACCTGATGAGATACCGGGCTACTGCCAGTCCGGCGGCGATGCCGGAAGCGTTGTCGTCCATCCCCGGTGCCGGGTCCGTCGCTGGATCATAGCCACCTGCCGATCCCTGTGCCGTGGAATCGAGATGGCTTCCGAAAATGACCAGCTGAGAACCGAACCCGATGGTGTACTCCCGCAACTTCCACCATGGGTACCATTGGTAAATGCCGAAGATCTCCTCCAGCTTGTTCTTCAGTTGCCCCTCTGCCTTTCGATCCAGTTCCATGAAGACCTTCTTGCCCAGGGTCCTGGCAAGGTCCTTTTTAAGGAGAGGCCATGGCCATGGGCGAGGGTATTTCCTCAGAACTGTCAGCAGTTTTTTAAGAACCACAGGCTTGATCCTGAAATAACCTGTTCCCGGCATATCGGCAATCACATTGAAGAGCGTCTGACCATTGTGCACAAAAGACTGGGTATAGGCATAGTAGCCAAGGGCAGAGAGTTCGCTGACGAGTTCTTGCACGGCTCGAAGGTTGTCAGGGTGACTGATATGGCGGGAAAGAATTGGCAACGATATTCCCGGGGCAGCGAGGCCGCTGTAGCGCTCGGCATCACGCTGGAACGTTTTTGCATCGGGAAGTTCAAGGATCTGCTGGGTTGGTGGTACCCGGGCAAGAGAGGTCTCGATGATTTCCGGACTGAGATGGTGCAGAGCCGAGGCGAAACCTTTTGCACGGCGGGCAAAGCCTTCCGGATCTTCTGCAGGCAGTAAGAGTTCCGGTGAGGGAACAAGCATCTCCAACGCTCCATGGGCGGCATGAGGGAGCGAGACGATATCCTTGGTACCGGGGCTTGAAAAAGCCAATAACAACCGGTTCCTGTCGAAGGCGAGAATCGAGGTGCCTTCCCGGCATATATCACTCAGCTCCGCGGGAGAATCGATTCGCAGGAAGCCGCAGTCTGACGTATCGTAATTGAAAGGCAGGATATCCGCCGTGGCACCGGCCTGGCAGAGCCGTATCATTCCCTCATCGGTAAGAAGGCCGATGATGAGCCATCCTTCCTCGACTTTTTCAATATAATAGGGTAAAATACCGATATCCTTGGTATCAGGCTTTCGTTTTGTGAGAACCTTGGCAAAGAACAGTCTCCTGCCTTCGAGAATCCATTCCGCTGCGACGAGGTGTGGAACCGCATCGAGATGAAGTCCATCGACTGCAATGCATCGGTTCAGCCGATCGGTGGAGCAGAAAAGGGCCTTTTTCCCATCGGTGCTGAATTTGTGTTCTCTCATCGCTGTTTCCAGTGATGTGTCGGCAATTATGGCAACAAACGAGGTCTCTCTCTGTATCGCTGCCAAATCTTCAGCTGCTATCACCTGTGTAATGACCAGTATGATGGAATGATCCCTCTTCACAAGCTGGTTGATTAAAATGCAGATGTGTGGCAGGAAATCGATCCCTGTGACACGGTCCCCCTCTGTCCGTAGTTCCCCGATCGACTGGTCGAGGTGGATGATAATCGCACCGGGTTTTTCTCTCATAGCCCCCTCACTCCGTATTTTCTCCTGAATCTCCCGAACATGGCGACATGAAATTTCCTGTATCAGGGCTGATTGTCCGGGCGGCTCGATGCCTCTCTCTCAAAAGAGGGGAATTACCTGTCTCGGTTACCCCTCTCGTAAACCGGGCAGTTCGCTTACTCCTCGAACTCAATGTCAAGATTCACTTTTTTCAGCCGTACCTTCTTTACTTCTGGATTCTTGATCAGGCCCTCAAAGAGAGACCTCATCTCCGGTTCTTCCTCAAAGGGTACAGGAACAGCTGTGATTTCCGAACGCCCCTCCTTTGGTGGTACTATGCTTCCCTTTTGTTGAAGAACATAGGTCATCCCTCCCACATTCTGCCCGTTCATCAACGTGACAATGCGGATTTTCAACGGGCGACGAACGGCGCGATACCCCTCCTCAACATTCAGTGAGTCTCCTTCAAGCAACTCTTCCGCGGTCAAAATTCCAGGTTTGGAAGGAACAGATGCTGGTCCCCACGGGCGTCGGCTCGGGATCATGGGTTTATTGACGAGGCTGAGCACGATTTTTTTTGTCGCCCTTGGGCCAAGTTCGAATTTATTTCCTCCCGGGTTTGTGAACAGTATCCAGTACTTCTTCTTCATGAGTTCTTTTGGCAGGACCGGAACGAGTTCTACCTTTACCGCCTTTGTTAATGGATTGACCACTTTAAAGGGTATTTTCTTGAAATATGCCGGTATCTTCTCCCAGTCGAGGACGTAGACAGGGTGGACATTCCGCTGGCCGATATTGTTATCGAAGGGAACAAACCGCGAGTGGGGGACAGGGCTGAGGACGGTTGTGTCGTTGCCGTCATCGCCGGTTGCCGAAGCAATTGCCAGCAGACACTCGTGACCGTACACTTCAGGGGTCCATTCGAAAGGTCCAACCACGACACTCCCCCCTGAAGGAACAGGCCCCAGCGCAGGCAGCATGGGGGTATCCATGGGGCTCCAGTCATCGGGCCAGACCAGGCCGGTTCCGGGGTTGCAGTGATACGCTTTGACAACGACGTCGGTAGCACTCTTTGTCCCCCTGTTCTTCACCCGGACATACATATAGTTGGTTTTTCCGACAGCAGGGTCCTGGTGCGTGGTTCCCCCGTCAGGGTTGCGTCTGACCCACATATCCTGCGACTCCCAGAACGCGTAGAGGTACTGGTATTCGCCATTCCGCCCGTCATCGATATACACATCCACTTCAGGGGGATCTCCTTCCTTGGCGACGTAAGGAGCCCCGTGATGTGGGAACGCATCGGGATGGAACAGGCCCTGTTTCTCAAAGGCCCATCGGATCACCTTATGAAGCGCTCCCCCAGGATGGCCCTCGAAAAGGGATGTCGTGAGATCGGCATTCTTCAACGCCGTAACGAAAACTTCCGGATCGTCTGTCACGCTGGTGAGCAGTCCAATGGCCTTGAAGATAAGGTAGGACACATATCGGGAGGCCCAGGCACGATCAGCCGGGTAGGGCGAGTCGCCGCCAACTGAGCAATAAAGTCTGAAGAGGGTGGTCGACAGTATCTGCTCGCCGGAGTATTGGGTGTCGTACATAGTTCCGAACCAGCCCCAGCCGGCAGACACGCTCCGATCATGTCGCCGGTCCAACGGTCCGGTTCCAGTTTGTGGCCACGGGAAGGTCAGGAAACGGTCAGGAGCAATACTGGTTGGATCCATAAGTATTGCACCCAGGGCATCCCCGGCACTATGGGCAAATCCGAAATTAGCTGAACTCACATTATCCCATAGCAAGGCGTGACCAAACTCGTGGATGACGACACGGATATCGTCAGCTATTCCCACATTCTCTCCATCCTGTGCAGCGCCGAAACAGAAGTGGCCAATGCCGTCTCCTGCTTCGTTTCCGGGGCAATGGGCGTTGACTACTGCACCCCGTGCCCACCAGTCGACTGGAACGGGGAATGTCGTGCCATCGAAATAGGTACTGAGATCGAATCCCATTCCCTTCATCAGGTTAAAGATCCAGTTCACATGGTAGTAGGCGTTGACCGCTGTAAAATCGGTGGTCTTCGCACCATAATCGAAGGCAAAGGGAGCATCTGTCGTCGGTTCGTCTACGACCGGGGGTCCACACCAGGTTGGCATTTCCTCGATGTCCACCTGGGTCCCCTGAAGGCTTTGGGGAATGCCGGCCACGAGATCGTCCAGAACGATATTTGTCCGCAGGGGATTGAGCAAGGCCTCGTTGGCAGCAGGTGTCAGGGTGGAGTCTCCGCTCAACGAAATCGGGTCCATCCGGAAAATCATCCCGGAAGCAGAGGACACCAGGGCCCGCAGATAGAGTACCGCTCCGGATACCGGCTCGATTAAAGCCAGCCAGTGAAGGTCTTTCCATTCCGGCCAATCGAGATCGAACAACACCTCGGCTACGACGTAATGGATTTCCGCCTCGATAACCTTTGGCAACGGTGGCAGCGGGAGTGTCGGGGCTGGACTTTCGTAGGTTACCACTTTTCCCTGGTGGGGAGCTTCTTTAATTTCAGTCCGCTGATCCGGGTCATATTGATAAATAACCAGCCTCATTCCGTTGATCTGTGAGATCCCTTTTCCTTTCTTCAACCCCAGGAATTTCGAAAGAGCCCCGGGTTTCAGTTTCTCTTGGTAGATTCGTGCTACCTCTTCAGGATCGTTGCCAAGGGAAATCGATTCATGGATTGCAGAAGTTGAACTGGTCACCCGCATCGGATTTGGTGCAATGTGCACAGAAAAATCTGCCCGCCAGACCGGAATACCCCGGTAGCTCTGGGAATAATTCACTATTATACTTCCCGCGATATCCTTCACTCCGCTCCGATGAAGTTGAGCCTTTTTGGTAGTCGGTGCCCCCGGTACGAAGGCCCCCAAATCTTTCAACATTGCAGTGTCGATCTGGTAGATCTGCGCGACTTCCGCAAGATATTGATCTGCAAGCTGCTCTGGAGTCGGTTCTGCGATCGAGGGGGATAAAAAAGGATCCTGAATTTGCTCGATATGACGAATCCTGCCAGTTTTATCCTTACTGGCAAATTTTTTTGGTGTAAGTTCAATCATGGGTTCTCTCTCCTCCCCAGCGTCAGCGTGATAATCCACGCCGGTCAAAGCTTTTCGTTTTCATGGAAGCGAAGACCTTCACGGGGATATCTTTATTCGCCATGGTTACTACTCCTGCTCCCTTTGCCTCCCAGAGTACCTGCTATCCTGAACTCAGATCGGGTGATTCTGTGGGAACTGGAGCGATTTATACTCCTTATCAGGGATTGTTAATAATTTGCATGGCACATATGGACCAACAATCTGCATGGGGGCTATCCATATCGGGAGGGTCCCGGGCTTTTTCATATCGTCGGGACATCCAGACAACCGCCACACTCTCTGTCCTATGCTGACTGATCAACCGTCGCGTTCCAAAAGAGAGAAATATATTTATAGTTCTCATTCATTTCCCTTCTTAATCCCTCGATAGGGGGGATCACCGCCGCAGCGGCTTTCTCAGCGTCCTTCTCCAGCCAGATATGAGGTACAATGCTCCGGGTCACGGTCATCATTGGTACGGCCTCCGGTGTCTTTTATTGCTATTCGCCATTTTTATCCTGCTCCCCCTCCTTTTCATCGGATGGTGATGGGTAAGGGGTTTTTCCGGATTATAGTAATTACCCCTCTGTTCAAAATCTGCAAATGGGAGTTTCCAGCTAAAAAGGGATCAGGGCTTAGACCTGCTTGCGGATCACGTAACCGTCTGGATCGAATCCTTCGTTTCTCTTCGCTTCTGAAAAATAGCCGGGAGCTGGCGGAGTGTCATTCACTTCGGGTACACATGAGAATCCTGCCTGATACCTTCCGCGTACTCCTTCAGGTATCCGGCACAGAGGTCGTATGCCTCAGTCAGCTTCTCCCTCTCAATGCCGGGCACTCCACAGGTGATGATGCAGATATTCCGGGTTTCTGGTGTCACTTTCGTTGTGTCAGAATCACGGTACGGGTAGATGGCAATAATCTGCTCCGCATCGGTCATGATAACCTGGTTCTTTTGAAGCACGAGAGGTTTCTCCATCCCGATGCCGAGGAAGCGTTCGCCATCGCTGGCGAACCGGAGGAACAGATCTCCGGTAAGAGTATCGGCATCGAATGCTGCGATAGGTATCCCGGACCGGACCGAGGCCAGGTTGTAGGCATCAACGGCGGTATTGATCCTCGGGAGTTTTCCCACGGACAGGATCCTCCTGATGAGGGCTTCTGATGCAGGCCGGGTCTTCGTGGGATCGACGCCCACGCTCCAGAAAAAGTCCCGGTATGCCCTGAATACCGGTTCGTTTTTCACCAGTTCCAGGGTGTACCGTGATTTCATCTCCTGGATGGT
>Ga0116143_10000915_pt1 | contig 37872 bp, 28 predicted proteins | sample AD_UKC034_MetaG_FD_89745 | JGI IMG/M metagenome (GOLD analysis project Ga0116143, IMG submission 89745) | Active sludge microbial communities of municipal wastewater-treating anaerobic digesters from USA - AD_UKC034_MetaG | ecosystem: Engineered > Bioreactor > Anaerobic > Digestate | place: USA... | reverse complement strand
GGGGGCGGGGGGTGATGCGAGCGCGTATGTGTGGGGGGTGCGGGGGGGGGAGCGGCGGGTGTGGGGGCGCGGGGCGGGGGGGGGTGGGGTGCGGGGGGGGGGGGGGGGGGGTTGGGGGTGGCGGGGGGTGGTGCTGGGGATGGCGGGGGGTGGCGTTCGGGGTGACGGTGAGTGGCGTTCGATGTGTGGTGGGTGGCACGGATGTGTAACACGGGCAGGTGACGGGTGACGAGCAGCGGGTGATGAGGCGCGGTGCGGCGGTACCGTGCCGCCTCCTTCACTACGACCGGTGCTCCACCGCTCCGGTCTACCTGCGACGTCGGTAGACGTGGAGGGGCAGAGCGGGCCTTCACTACGACCGGTGCTCCACCGCTCCGGTCTACCTGCGACGCCGGTAGGCGTGGAGGGGCAGAGCGGGCCTTCACTACGACCGGTGCTCCACCGCTCCGGTCTGCACCTGGTACCCCGGCCGATACCTTGTCATTTCGACCAGCGGGAGAAATCCTGCCTTGGGCATGCGCCCAGGATTCCTCACTGCGTTCGGAATGACAGGGGGTGGCGTTCGGAATGACAGGGGGCGGCGTTCGGTATGACAGGGGGCGGCGTTCGGTATGACAGGGGCGGCGATCAGAAATCGGCTGGGCTTTCAAAATACAGATCCTTGCGCGTGACGGGGTGTGCGAGGGTCAGACCACTGGCGTGGAGCAGGAGACGTGGGGCGGCTTGCCGGACTGCATCCGGGGCGTAGAGACGATCGCCCAGTATGGGGTGACCCAGGGCTTGGAGATGCACGCGCAGCTGATGGGTGCGGCCGGTGATGGGCTCCAGCTCCAGGCGGGAGGTGGGGCCGCCACCAAGAAGGCGGACGGACAGCACCCGCCAACGGGTCTGGCTGGGTTTGCCGCGGACCGGGTCGACGATGCTCCGGGGGCGGTTGGGCCAGTCAACGATGAGGGGCAGGTCGATGAGACCCCAGCCGTCCGCGCGCCCGGGGGATGGGGGGCAGCCCGCCACAATGGCGATGTAGCGCTTGCGTACCTGGCGGGTCGCGAAGGCCATGCTCAGCAGACGGTGACTCGGCGGGTTCCTGGCCATGATCAGCAGGCCGGATGTGTCCATGTCCAGTCGGTGGATGATGCGGGCCTCGGGAAAACGGGCCTGTACCCGGGCGCTCAGGCAATCCCGCCCGTCCGGGCCGCGGCCGGGTACGGCCAGGAGGCCACTGGGCTTGTCGAGGACCAGGATGTGGGGATCGGCGTACAGGAGGTGAAAGGACATGGACGTCCCCAGGAAAACGCGGAGGGATGCGGCATGTGGATGGAAGGGACAGCGCGATGCAAGTAGGTTCCTGTCACCGTTCCGAGCGCAGCGAGGGGCCTTTCGCACTGAGGAGACTTCAGGTGGGGCATCGGGAATGACGGGGACATGCCGGATGTGGGGGCGGCCGGCACGGCGGGCGTCTTCCCTTCATGCAGGGTGACGAAAGCCCAGACCGAGGTCCTCGCCGAGGTCGCGCCAATGCGGGTTGGCCTGGACGACCAGAGCGTCTTTCTTCTCGCGCCGCCACTTTTTGATCTCCTTTTCACGCGCCAGTGCGGCATGAACGTCCGTGGTCCTTTCGAAATAGACCAGCCGATGCACGTTGTATTTTTCGGTGAAGCCTTTGACGGCCTTGCTCCTGTGCTCATGCATGCGGCGCACCAGGTCATTGGTCATGCCGACATACATGACCTTGTTGTTCCAGTTGGTCAGCAGGTAGACGAAGTATTGGTGCTCGCGGGGCATTGGATTCCTCACTTCGTTCGGAATGACAGGGGGCGGCGGAATACGGTGCTCAGGATGACAGGGGGTGGCGGAATGCAGTACTCGGGGTGACAGGGGGTGGCGGAATGCGGCGTTCGGGGTGGAGGGAGCCGCATTGGTGGCGCGCGGCACGCCGGGCCTTGGGTCATGCCGCAGCGGGGCGGCCTTTTCTCCGCCTGTCCGCGGAGGCGCTTCCCGTCTTTGGCGACGGGTCGCGGCTATATGCGGCGGCGGGCTGGAAGCCGGGTACCAGGTGTCTTTTGCCGCTGCCGATGAGGTCTTCCCGACCCATGGCCTTGAGGGCCTCCCGCAGCAGGGGCCAGTTCTTCGGGTCGTGGTAGCGCAGGAAGGCCTTGTGCAGGCGGCGGATGCGGCCCTGTCTGGGTACGGATACCTCCCGCCCCCCCTGCAGTACCTTCTTCAGGGGGTTCCTGCCGGTGTGGTACATGGTGGTGGCCAGGGCCATGGGAGTGGGCAGAAAGTTCTGCACCTGGTCCAGGCGGAAGTTGTGGGCCTTGAGCCACAGGGCCAGGTTGAGCATGTCCTGGTCCGTGGTGCCCGGGTGGGCGGCGATGAAGTAGGGGATGAGGTACTGCTCCTTGCCCGCCGCTTGCGAGTATTTCTCGAACAGCTGCCGGAAACGCTCGTAGGTGGCCATGCCCGGCTTCATCATGTGCCGCAGGGGGCCTTCCTCGGTATGTTCCGGGGCGATCTTCAGGTAGCCGCCCACGTGGTGGCTCACCAGTTCCTTCACGTATTCGGGTGATCGCACCGCCAGGTCGTAGCGCACGCCTGAGCCGATGAGGATCTTCTTGATGCCCGGCAGGGCCCGGGCCTTGCGGTAGAGCTGCACCAGCGGGCCGTGGTCCGTGCCCATGTTGGGGCAGATGTCCGGATACACGCAGGACAGGCGCCGGCAGGCGGCCTCGATCTTCTTGTCCCTGCAGGCCAGGCGGTACATGTTGGCGGTGGGACCGCCCAGGTCGGAGATCACTCCGGTGAAGCCCGGGGTCTTGTCGCGGATGGCCTCGATCTCCCGCAGGATGGAGGCCTCCGAGCGGCTCTGGATGATGCGGCCCTCGTGCTCGGTGATGGAGCAGAAGGTGCAGCCGCCGAAGCAGCCGCGCATGATGTTGATGGAGAAGCGGATCATCTCCCAGGCCGGGATGCGGGCGTTCCCATAGGAGGGATGGGGAGCGCGGGCATAGGGCAGGCCGAAGATATGGTCCATCTCCGGCGTGTCGAGCGGGATGGGCGGCGGATTCAGCCACACGTCCCGTTCACCATGGGCCTGTACCAGGGCCCGGGCATTGCCCGGGTTGGATTCCAGGTGGAACACGCGCGAGGCGTGGGCATAGAGCACATCGTTCCTTGCCACCTGCTCGTAGGCCGGCAGGCGGATGACGGTGTGGGCCCGGCTGGCCAGGAGGCGGGCACGGCGCTGCTCCTTGGATTGGAAGTGGATGGGGTGGACCGTGGCACCCGCTTCACCCTCCCTTTGCGGAAGAGGGGGTGAGGCGGAGGAGGCATAGGGGTCCGGGTGCCTGTCCACCTGGCCCGGTGTATCCATGGCCAAGGAATCCAGCTCGTGCCATTCACCGGAAGGCTTCCAGCCGTGGGGCACCAGGAAGGCGCTGCCGCGCAGGTCGCGGATGTCTCCTGGCTTCTCACCGGCGGCCAGGCGGTGACTGAGTTCCACCAGAGCGCGCTCGGCGTTGCCGAACAGCAGCAGGTCGGCCTTGGAATCCATGAGCACCGAGCGGCGCACCTTGTCGGACCAGTAGTCGTAGTGGGCGATGCGGCGCAGGCTGCCTTCGATGCCGCCGATGATCACCGGCACGTTTTTGTAGGCCTCGCGGCAGCGCTGGGCGTAGACGGCGAGGGCCCGGTCCGGACGCTTGTGCGCTTCGGCATGGGCGGTATAGGCGTCATCGGAACGGATCTTGCGGTCCGAGGTATAGCGGTTGACCATGGAATCCATGTTGCCCGCCGTGCAGCCGAAGTACAGGTTGGGCCGGCCCAGGACGCGAAAGGCCTGGGCGGAGCGCCAGTCCGGCTGGCTGATGATGCCCACCCGGAAACCCTGGGCCTCCAGCACGCGCCCGATCAGGGCCATGCCGAAGCTGGGGTGGTCGATGTAGGCGTCGCCGGTCACCAGGATGATGTCGCATCTGTCCCAGCCCAGCGCCGCCATTTCCTCCCGCGACATGGGCAGGAAGGGGGCGGTGCCGAAGCGTCTGGCCCAGTAGGGGCGATAGGAGGTGAGGAGACGCGCGGCGGACATGGAAAACGGCCTGTGGACAGGAAGACAAGGATATCAGGCAGACCCCGCGGGACGGGTTTTGTTGCCCGGCCGCGCGCTTTTCAATCCGTCCCCGGCTACGGTGATAATGCGGCCTTGCCATCCTTTTCCTGCCTGCCATGAAGGAACAGCTCAACGGCCTCGGGCTCGCGTTTCCCGGTGACACCTGGATCCTAAACCTCCTGCTCGTGGTGGCCGTGGTGATGGCCCTCGATTTGCTGGCGGGCCATCTGCTGCGCCGGGCGGAGCGCATGGCCAACACCACTGCCACCGCCTGGGATGACGCCCTCATCCAGGCCGCGCGGCAGCCCCTGCGCGCCCTGTTCTGGATCGTGGGCCTGACCTATGGGGTGAGCCTGGCGCGGACGGACCTGCACCTGCCGGAACTGGGCCTGATCAAGCCCCTGCGCGAGGTGGGCGTGGTGCTCTGCCTGGCCTGGTTCCTGTTCCGCCTGATCCACCATGCGGCCACTGGTGTGGTGCGCATGCAGGAGACCCGGGGCGAGGCCGTGGACCACACCACGGTGGATGCCGTCAGCAAGCTGGCGCGCATCGTGGTGGTGGTGATTGCCGGTCTGATGATCCTGCAGCACATGGGCTTCAGCGTGGCGGGCCTGCTCACCTTCGGCGGCATCGGCGGCATCGCCGTGGGCCTGGCCGCCAAGGACCTGCTGGCCAATTTCTTCGGCGGTCTCACGGTCTATCTGGACCGGCCCTTTTCCGTGGGCGACACCATCCGCTCACCGGACAAGGTCATCGAAGGCACGGTGGAATACATCGGCTGGCGCCACACCCGCATCCGCGCGCCGGACAAGGCATCCATCCATGTGCCCAACGCCCTGTTTTCCACCATCGTGGTGGAAAATCCCTCGCGCATGACGCACCGCCGCCTGCGGGAAGTCCTGGGCCTGCGCTACGAAGACGCGCCCAGGGTGGAGGCCATCGTCGCGGACATCCGCGCCCTGCTCGAAGCTCATCCGGGCATCGACGGGAACCAGGCCATCATCGTCAATTTCGACGCCTACGGCGACTCAGCCCTCAACATCTTCATCCTGGCCTACAGCCCCGTCACGGCGCGGGCGGCCTTCCAGGCCCTGAAGCAGGAGCTGCTCCTGGCCGTGGGCGGCATCGTCGCCCGCCACGGCGCGGATTTCGCCTTTCCGAGCCGCACCCTGTACATGGTGGAGCCCGCGGAGGCCGACACGCAGGCCATCTCAAGACAAGCCCCGCCCGACCGATAACGCGGCAACGCCCGAAACCCGGAAAGTCCATGGCCCTGCCCCTCGAGCGCGAGGAAATCCAGCACCAGACCGAAGAGCTGGAGGTCATCATCGCCGCCCATCTGGCCTGGTTCAAGCACATCAACCAGGCCCTGGTGTATGGCAGCGCCCCGAGCCCGGCGGACCTGGCGGAGGACGCGCACCTGCGTTCCCCCTTCGGCCAGTGGTATTACAGCCGCGCACCGCACGACCTGGAGGAAAACGCCGAATTCAGCCAGCTGGGGGCCCTGCAGCAGGCCATGCACGCCGCCGCGCGAGAGGCCCTGCTGGACAGCCGTGAAGGCCGCCATCCGCGACCGGAGGTGTACGACCGCTGCATCGATCTGGCCCTGCGCCTGAATACCGCGCTGCGGCGCATGCAGCTGGAGATCATCGGCGAGCTGCTGGCCACCGACAGTCTCACGGGCTGTGCCTCGCGCCGGGGCATGCTGGGCAAGCTGCGCGAGGAACAGGAGCGGGCCCTGCGCATCCAGCGGCCCTGCTGCCTCGGTCTGCTGGATTTCGACCGTTTCAAGCGCATCAACGACGAGCTGGGGCATCCCGCCGGCGACGCGGTGTTGCGTCAGGGCATGAAATTCGTGGCCAGCGCCCTGCGCAAGTACGACTCGGTTTACCGCTACGGCGGCGAGGAATTCCTGCTCTGCCTGCCCGGCACCCCCCTGAATGACGCCGCCCTGATAGTGGAACGCATCCGTGAAGGACTGGAACGTCTGCCCATCCGCCTGCCCAGCGGCGAGCTGCATCGGGTCACGGCCTCGTTCGGCCTGGTGGAGATGTCCCCGCACCGACCCGTGGAAGAGGCCATCGCCAACGCCGACATCGCCCTGCTGCGGGCCAAGGAAAAAGGGCGCAACCGGGTGGAACTGTGGCGATAGCGACGGAGTCGGCGCCGGGAGTCCCGAAAGCGGCCTTACACTCGCCCCCGTTCCCTGTCCCGCCATCCTGCCTCCATGTACGCACTCCTGCGCCCCCTGCTCTTCCGCCTGGACCCCGAAACCGCGCATGACCTGACCCTGACCGCCCTGCGGCGCTTGCATCCGCTCGGCCTGGTACGGCCCTTCGTGCCGGCGGTGCCGGCCTTGCCGATGCGGGTCATGGGTCTGGATTTTCCCAACCCGGTGGGACTGGCCGCCGGTCTGGACAAGAACGGTGAGGCCATCGATGCCCTGGGGGCCCTGGGCTTCGGCTTCCTGGAGCTGGGCGCGGTCACGCCGCGGCCCCAGCCGGGCAACCCCAGGCCGCGGCTGTTTCGTCTGCCCTCCGCCCAGGCCATCATCAACCGCATGGGTTTCAACAACCTGGGCGTGGACCATCTGCTGGCCAACCTGGAGCGCGCACGCTACCGGGGCATACTGGGGGTGAACCTGGGCAAGAACCTCGACACCCCCATCGAGCGGGCGGCGGAGGATTACCTGCTCCTGCTGGAGCGGCTCTATGCCAGGGTGAGCTTCGTCACCCTCAACATCTCCTCCCCCAACACCAGGAACCTGCGCAGCCTGCAAGGGGGCAGCGCGCTGGATGCCCTGCTGGCGGCGATGAAGGCGCGGCAGGCGGAACTGGCGCAGGAGCACGGCCGGTACATGCCGGTGGTGGTGAAGGTCGCCCCGGACCTGGATGACGCGCAGATCGCCGAGATGGCGGCGCTGTGCAGGAAACACCGCATGGATGGGGTGATCGCCACCAACACCACCCTGGGCCGCGACGGCGTGGCCCATCTGCCCCATGGCCAGGAGGCCGGCGGCCTGTCCGGCGCCCCCTTGCGGCAGGCTTCCACGCGCGTGCTGGCGGCCTTCCACCGGGCCCTGGCGGGCGAGGTGCCCCTCATCGGTGCCGGCGGCATCCTGCAGGGCGGGCACGCGCGCGAGAAGCGGGACGCGGGTGCCAGCCTGGTGCAGATCTACACCGGCCTCATCTACCGGGGACCGCGCCTGGTGGCGGAATGCGTCCAGGCTCTGGCGGGGTAGCCGGCTCCGCCTCGCGCGCGCCGGCCCAGGCAGGTCGGGCAGGCGCCGCATCAAGTCACGGGCGCTTCCGGCTCGTACACCACATACAGCCCCACGTGTTCCAGCAGCATGACGCCCAGGCCGTCACCTCGCGATACCGGGCGTAGCTCCAGCCAGCAGGCCGTGGCCTGGGCCGGCAAGGCGGGCAGGGGCACGTCTTGGTGCAGGGTCTGGCCCGGCGCGGCCTCCATGCTGGCCAGCAGCGCTGGGCCCGCGCCCGCGCAGGGGTATGCCCGCGCCAGCCGGTGCAGGTCCGCGCCGTCCTCCCGGCGCAACGCCGCCAGGGCCTCCCGCCAGGGCGCAGCGGGACCGCAATAGGCATACCGGCTGACCTGGACACGCAGGGGGCTTTCCCCCGCCTGCGCCCCCAGCTCCAGGCGCAGGACACCACGGTCGGGCGCGGCCGGTGCCCGGGCCGCCAGGCGGCCGCGCAGCTCGAAGGGCCGCCTGCCGTCCGGGCCCGCAGACACATCCCAGCGGAAGCCGTCCAGGGACCAGCGCAAGGTACGCATGCCACCCACGTCGCGACTGTCCACTTCATGCCCCAGCAGCATGCCCCGCGCGCCCAGGGCCTCGGCCTCCGCCCGGACCAGGGTCTGCAGGGTCTCGCCCCGGGGCAGGATGGCCAGGTTCAGGGTCTGGCGCCAGGCAGGCTCCGGTGCGGGAAATTCCACGCCCGCGAGCAGCTCGTGCACGACCCCGGGCAGGCGTTCGGCGTCGGTGGAGACGATGGCCAGCACGCTGTAGGCGCGTCCCGCGTGCACCGTGACCACCTGATAGGCCACGCCTTCCCCGGAACGGCTGGGGTGGCGGCAGCTCTGCCAGCGTCGGCCGCCGATTTCGAGCCAGCCGATGCGCGCCGCCTTGCCGAACTGGGCGATCCACTTGCGCGCCAGGTTGCGATGGAAGGTGCCGGCATCGGATTTGAGCAGTGGCGGGCTGCGCGGCACCATGACGCGCAGACTCACGCCCTCCGGTACCGGCCAGGTCAGCAGCAGGCTGTCGTCCTCCGCCTCCTGCTCCGGGTCGCCACGCTGCCAGGTGGGTTCCGGGTAGAGGCGCATGCCGTCCACATACAGGCCGTCCGCGCGCGCGGAGACGACGACCAGCGCCGCCAGCCATGGCCACAAAAATTTCATGCTAGCTTTCCGCTCCATGCCGAATCCCATCCCCCCGCGCAGCGCGACCATACCCTACATCGACTTTCCGGAGCATCTGCCCGTGTCCGCCCGCCGGGCCGACATCGCCGCCGCCCTGCACGCGCACCAGGTCGTTATCGTGTGCGGCGAAACCGGTTCGGGCAAGACCACGCAGCTGCCCAAGATCGCCCTGACGGCGGGACGGGGCCGCATCGGCGAGCCCGCTGGCGGGCGTGTGGGCATGACCCAGCCGCGGCGCATCGCTGCCAGGAGCGTGGCCCAGCGCATCGCCCGGGAGACACGCAGCGAGCTGGGCGGGCTGGTGGGCTGGCAGGTGCGTTTCACCGACCAGGTGGGCGAACACAGCCGTATCAAGGTCATGACCGACGGCATCCTGCTGGCGGAGACCCAGTCGGACCCGGAATTCCGCGCCTACGACACCCTGATCCTGGACGAGGCGCACGAGCGCAGCCTGAACATCGATTTCCTCCTGGGCTACCTGAAGACCCTGCTGCCGCGCCGTCCGGAACTGAAGCTCATCCTTTCCTCCGCCACCCTGGAGGCGGAGCGCTTCTCAGCCTACTTCGCCGGGGCACCGGTGGTGGAGGTCTCGGGCCGCACCCATGCGGTGGAGGTGCGCTATCGCCCGCCCGGCGAAGCGGCGGACGCAAGACCGGACGCGCCCGGGCCCCAGGACGCCGAGCCCGACCTCTCCACCGCCCTGCTGCAGGCCGTGGACGAGCTGGCCGCCGCCGGCCCGGGCGACATCCTGGTGTTTCTGCCCGGCGAGCGGGAGATCCGCGAGGCCATGGAGGACCTGCGCAAGCATCACCCACCCCAGACCGAGATCCTGCCATTGTTCGCGCGCCTGTCCGTAGGCGAACAGGAGAAGGTCTTCGCCGCGCATGCCGGCCGGCGCATCGTCCTGGCCACCAATGTGGCGGAGACCTCGCTGACGGTACCGGGCATCCGCTACGTGGTGGATACGGGGCTGGCACGGGTGAAACGTTATTCCCTGCGCAACAAGATCGAGCAGCTCAAGGTGGAGAAGGTATCCCAGGCCTCCGCCAGACAGCGCGCGGGGCGCTGCGGACGGGTGGCGGAGGGCATCTGCATACGCCTCTACGATGCGCGGGACTTCGATACCCGGCCGCGCTACACCACGCCGGAACTGCTGCGCTCCTCCCTGGCCGGGGTCATCCTGCGCATGAAGTCCCTGCGTCTGCCGGACATCGAGGCCTTTCCATTCCTGGACCCGCCGGAAGGCAGGCGCGTGCGCGACGGACGGCAGCTGCTCGCGGAACTGGGAGCCCTGGACGCGCAGCAGCACCTGACCGACATCGGCCAGCAGCTCGCCCGCCTGCCCGTGGACCCCCGCATCGGCCGCATGCTCATCGCCGCCCGGGACCTGGCGGTACTGCACGAAACCCTCGTCATCGCCGCCTTCCTGTCGGTGCATGACCCCCGGGAGCGACCCCTGGATGCCCGCCAGGCGGCGGACGAGAAACACCGTCGCTTCGCCGATGCCCGCTCCGACTTCATCGCCATCCTCAGGCTGTGGCACCACCTGGACCACCTCAACACCCACCGCAAGGGTCAGAAGAAACTGCGGGAGCAGCTGCGCAAGGAATTCCTTTCCCCCAACCGGGCGCGGGAATGGCGGGATGTCTACGGCCAGCTGGCCGTGCAGGTGAAGGAGCTTGGCTGGAAGGTTTCCGACAGCGGGCCCACCCGGGACCCCCTCGCACCTGACTGGCAGCCGAAGACCGACTACGCCTCCCTGCACCAGGCGCTCATGACCGGCCTGCTGGGCAACCTGGGCATGCTCACCGAGAGCGGGGAATACCTGGGGGCCCGAGGCATGAAATTCCTGCCCTTTCCCGGTTCCGGGGTGAAGAAGAAACCCAAGTGGCTCATGGCGGCAGAGATCGTGGAGACGCGGCGGGCCTATGCGCGCACCATCGCCAGGATCGAGCCCGAATGGGTCGAGCACCTGGCCCGCCACCTGCTCAAGCTGAGCTACGGCAATCCGCACTGGGCCAAGAAGCCCGCGCATGTGAGCGCCACCCTGCGCGCCACCCTGTATGGTCTGCCGGTGGTGAGCGGGCGTCCGGTGCATTATGGTCCCATCGATCCCGGGCTCGCCCGGGAGCTGTTCATCTGGGGCGCCCTGGTGCGTGGAGACTGGGATTGCCGCGCACCTTTCTTCCAGCACAACCGCCGCCTCATGCGGGAGGTGGAGGAACTGGCCCAGCGTACGCGTAATGCTCGCCTGGAGATGGACGAACAGGTGGTGTACGACTTCTTCGATGCCCAGGTGCCGGAGGGCATCCACAATGGTGCGGCCTTCGAGCGATGGCGCCGGGAGGCGGAACGATCCGCGCCGCGCCGCCTGTTCCTCGGCCGCGAGGTCCTCATGGACGGACAGGCTGCGTCCCGCCTGCGGGACTTCCCGCCGCACGTGGAGCTGCACGGCAGCCGCTTCGCCCTGGGCTACCGCTTCGAACCCGGCGCAGCCGACGACGGTGTGACCCTGCAAGTCCCCCTGGCGGCCCTCAACCAGGTATGTGCCGTCACCTGGGACTGGCTGGTGCCGGGCCTGCTGGAGGAAAAGATCAACGCCCTGCTCAAGGGCCTGCCCCAGGGCATGCGCCGCAATTTCGTGCCCGTGCCGGAGTTTGCCCGCGCGGCGGCGGAAGGCCTGCGGCCAGAGGTATGGAAGTCGGCCGATGCCCGGGAGTCCGGGCTCCTGACGGCCTTGTCCGACTTCCTGGCCCGGCGCACGGGGTATGTCGTGCCGCAGGAAGCCTGGCGGCCCGAGGCCCTGCCACCCCACCTGCGCATGAACTTCCGTGTCCTGGACGACCAGGGTCACACCCTGGCCCAGGGACGGGAACCCATGGAACTGCGCCGCCGGCTGGGGCAGGAAGCCAGCCAGGCCCTGGCGCGGCGTACGGCAGCCGACAGCCCGTACGAGCGTGCCCAGGTGACGCGCTGGGACTTCGGCGATCTGCCCGTCTCGGTCCCGCTGCGCATGCCCGGACCGGCCGGCAACCTGAGCGCCTTTCCCGCCTTGGAGCTGACCCGGGACGGCGTGCGCCTCTGCCTGCTGGATCATCCGCTGCACGCGCGGCAGGCCCACCGCCTGGGGGTGGCCCGCCTGGTCTGGCTGAGCCACCCCGAGCTGCTCAGGCAGACGGAACGGGACCTGGCGGTCCACCTCCGGCCCGCCTGCCTGCAATATGGCCTGCTGTTCGAGGGCGCGCGGTGCGAAACCCTGATCCGCGATCTGAGCGTGGCCGCGGCCCTGGCCTGTCTGCCCAAGGATGAGCCCGTGCGCGGCGCGGCCGCCTTCAGCGCCGCGGCGGCGGCGGCCCGGCCCCGCCTGGGCACCGAGGCCCGGCGCATCGCCACGCTGGTCCTGGAGGTGATGGCGTCCGCCCAGCGCCTGCAACAGGCCCTGGACAAGGCTCCCGCCCGCCACGCCAGCGCCGTGGCGGACCTGCGGCAGCAGCTGCGGGGCCTGGTGTTTCCGGGCTTCCTCCTGCGGCACCCCCCAGAGCACCTGGGCCATCTGCCGCGCTACCTCAAGGCCATGGAGCTGCGCCTGGGCAAGCTGCCCCACCACCTCGCCCGGGACCAGGGCCTGATGCATGAGATGGCCGGCCTGCTGGCGGACTATCAGCGTCACGCCCGGCGGGAACCGGACGGGCAGGATGCGGCCCTGGAGGATTTCCGCTGGCAACTGGAGGAGCTGCGCGTGGGCCTCTTCGCGCAAGAGCTGAAGACCACCACTCCGGTATCCGTCAAGCGCCTGGAGAAACGCTGGCGGGAGGGCAGGCAGTGAACCGCCTCCCGATCCTCCGGCTGCCCGTAAAATAGCCGCCATGAAAATTGCCCTTGCCCAGATGAACGCCACGGTCGGGGATCTGGCCGGCAATGCCGCGCGGATCCTGGAGCTGGCACGGGAAAGCCGCGCCGCCGGGGCCTGCCTCATGCTCACCCCGGAACTGGCCCTGTGCGGCTACCCACCCGAGGATCTGAGCCTGCGTACCGACTTCCACGCCGAGAACGCACGCGTGCTGGCGGACCTGCTGCCGCAATTGCCCGCGGACCTGTGTCTGGTGCTGGGCCACCCCCTGATGCGTGACGGCAAGGCCCATAACGCCGCCTCAGTGATCCATGGTGGACGTATCCAGGCCACCTATCACAAGCGCCGGCTGCCCAACTATGCCGTGTTCGACGAAGCGCGCACCTTCCATCCCGGTGACGGCGTCTGCGTGTTCGACTGGGGCGGTCAGCGCTTCGGCGTCAACATCTGCGAGGACATCTGGGACGACGAGGCGCCACGCCTGGCACGGGATGCCGGGGCCCAGGTCCTGCTGGTAATGAATGCCTCGCCCTTCCACATGGACAAGCTGGTGCAGCGCCACGACCTGGCCCGCGCCCGGGCGCGGGCATGCGCCCTGCCCATCGTCTATGTCAACCTGGTGGGGGGTCAGGATGAGCTGGTGTTCGACGGCGCCTCGTTTGCCGTGGACGCGAATGGCGAGGTGGTGACCCAGGCCCCGCAGTTCCAGGAGGCGCTGCATCTGGTGGCGTGGCGGGGCGCTGACCCGCACGGGGAGATGACCCCCCTGCTGACGCCGGAAGCGGGCGCCTATCAGGCCCTGGTCACCGGTCTGCGGGACTATGTGCGCAAGAATGGTTTCACCGGTGTGCTGCTGGGCCTGTCCGGCGGCGTGGACTCCGCCCTGGTCCTGGTGCTGGCGGTGGATGCCCTGGGTGCGGACAGGGTGAAGGCGGTGATGATGCCCTCCCAGTTCACTGCCGACATCAGCCTGGAGGATGCCGAGACCCTGGCCGGCAACCTGGGGGTGCGCTACGACGTGCAGCCCATCAAGCGCATGTTCGATACCTTTCTGGACGAACTGGCCGACGAGTTCGAGGGCCTGCCCTTCGACCAGACCGAGGAGAACATCCAGGCCCGCATCCGGGGCGTGCTTCTCATGGCCCTGTCCAACAAGTTCGGCCAGCTGGTGCTGGTGGCGGGCAACAAGAGCGAGATGGCCTGTGGCTACGCCACCCTGTACGGCGACATGGCCGGCGGTCTGGCGGTGCTCAAGGACGTATGCAAGACCCTGGTGTGGCGCCTGGCCCGCTACCGCAACACCCTCGCGGCGGTGATCCCGGAGCGCATCATCACCCGCCCCCCCAGCGCCGAGCTGCGTGTCGGCCAGACGGACCAGGACAGCCTGCCGCCCTATGAGGTGCTGGATGGCATCATGGTGCGCTATGTGGAGCAGGACATGGCGCCGCGCGACATCGTCGCCGCCGGCTTCCGCGTCGAGGACGTGGCACATGTGGTGCGTCTCATCGACCGGGCGGAATACAAGCGCCGTCAGTCCCCGCCCGGCATCCGCATCACCTCGCGGGGTTTCGGCCGGGACCGCCGCTATCCCATCACCAGCCGTTACCAGGCGCCTTTCCAGGAGTAAGCCGTCATGAAAAAGATCGAAGCCAACATCAAACCCTTCAAGCTGGACGAGGTGCGCGAGGCCCTTTCCGCCCTGAATGTCACCGGCCTGACCGTTACCGAGGTAAAGGGTTTCGGCCGCCAGAAGGGCCACACGGAGCTCTACCGTGGCGCGGAATACGTGGTGGATTTCCTGCCCAAGGTGAAGGTGGAACTCGTGGTGGCGGACCATCTGGTGGAAACCGCCCTGGATGCCATCATCAAGGCCGCGCGCACCGGCAAGATCGGCGACGGCAAGATCTTCGTCACCAACGTGGAGCAGGTCATACGCATCCGCACCGGCGAGACCGGGGAAGCGGCGATCTGACTATTCCCCGGCGAAGTCGCGCAGTACCTCGCGCAGCTCTGCCTCCCAGGCCTGGAGCAGCTCCAGGCCTGGGGAGTCCTTGAAGGCCTCCTGCCACAGGGCCAGGTCATCGGTCATCGCCACCACCTGGTTGCCGCGCTGGATCAGGCTGATGCGCATGGGCAGCAGGTTCAGGAGCCGGGGCTCCACCTCCTCGGCCCAGCGCACGGCGGTCTCGCTGCCGATGAAGGCGATGCGCACGTGCGGGTCATCGAAGCCCCTTTTCACCATGGCGGTATCGATGGGCTGTTCCTTCACCAGCTGCATGTCGTGATTCATGGCGGCCGCCGTCAGGTCATCCATGGCCTGACGCATGTCGCCCACCTTGCTGGCCATGAGGGGCGCGGCCAGGGCCGGCCAGGCCCATAGCAGCAGGCCGCCGAGCAGGAGCCGCCTCATCGGGCCGCCTCTTCCAGAATGCCCAGGTAATCGGCCTTCAGCTGCAGGCAGTCCAAGTGCAGCAGGGGGTTGCCCATGGACTCGGAGACCCAGGCCGGATTCACCACCACCAGGTCCACGCCCTGGTCCGTCTCCAGCAGGGTGATGCGGCAGGGCAAGAACTGGGCGGCGCGCACGTCGATGGCCAGGGCCCGGCTCATCTTTTCGAAATTGCAGAAGTAAACGATGAGCACCGACTTGGCCTCCCAGCCGGCGGGCACCAGCCGGTTATCGATCGGCTGCTGCCGCACGAAGCCATACTTGTAGTGGCTGATGGCCCGTTTCACCGCCTCGTTGGCCTCGGCCATGGTCTTGCCGGGCAGGAAGCGGGTCAGCAGGGCCGGTTCGGACTCCGGCATGGCCTGGGCCTGCGCCGGGACGGCCAGTCCGCACAGCAGGACCAGGCACAGCAGGAGGCGAGACAGGGTGGATAGGGTGTGATGCATGGTACGGACTCCCGGTCTGAAACAACCCATTCAAGGTAGCACGTCACGCCACATATCCATCCAGTTCCATGCACCGGCCGGTCAGGAGAGCGCGTCCGGCAACGATAAATGCCACACTCGGCAGCCGCGCGGCGGGCGGACCCCGGCGTAACCGGGCGGAAACAGGTCCTGGCCTCAGGCCGGGTGTTCCAGGTCCGGCCCTTGCAGACCCAGCACCGCGTGGGCGCTGGCACGTGTCACCCTTGCCACCTCCTCCACGCCGATGCCGCGCAGATCCGCCAGGCTAGCAGCAATGCGCGCCAGCTCACCGGGCTCGTTGCGTCCCCGGCCCAGCCATTCGGGGGGGATGTCCGGGCTGTCGGTTTCCAGGACCATGGCCTCCAGTGGCAGCTCCCGGGCCAGGGCGCGCAGGCGCGTGGCCCGGCTCCAGGTGAAGGCGCCGCCAAAGCCCAGCCTGAAGCCCAGTTCCAGGAAGACGCGTGCCTGCTGCGGGCTGCCATTGAAGGCGTGGGCTATGCCGCCCTTCACGCGCACGCGGCGCAGCTGCTTGAGGATCGCGTCGTTGGCACGGCGGCAGTGGAGCAGCACCGGCAGGTCGAAGTCCCGGGCCAGGCGCAGCTGCTGCACGAAGTAATGTTCCTGCGTGGAAAGATCCAGGCCCGGCACGAACAGGTCCAGACCGATCTCGCCGATGGCCACCGGACGCCACATCTCGATCTGCTGGCGCAACGCCTCCAGATGGCGGGCCTCATGTACCTGGATGTACAGGGGATGCAGGCCCCAGGCCGGTAGACAGCCTGGATAGCGCCGGCAGCAGGCGGCCACATGCGAAAAACCGGCCCGGGTAACGGCGGGCACCACCTGCATGGTCACGCCCGCGGCCATGGCCCGCCCGTACACCGCATCCCGATCCGGGTCGAATTCCGCCGCATCCAGGTGGCAGTGGGTGTCGATGAAGTGGTAGGCCCGTTTCATGCGGGATGGCATGCCTGCCGGCAGAGAGGTCGCGCGCGCCATGGTTCCGCAACGGGCGGGCTGCTGCCCCGGCGCCGCGCGGCGGGCGCATCGAAGGGTCAGCGGCAGACCTGCTGCATGTTGAAGGACAACAGGTTGGCGCGGTTGATGAGCCCCATGCCCCCATTCACCAAGTTGTGCAGGATCAGGGTGGAGGGTGTGTCGATCCCCACCAGTTCCGTGGGGCACTTGAAGTTCACCACCACCAGGGGTTTCTCTCCCGTGGGATAGACGGTCTGGATCTTGGGCAGAACGGTCTGATCGAGAAAGGGGATGTGCGGCAGGCCCGACCTGAAATCACTGAAGACCCGCGACGGACTGAACGTCGGCGAGCTGATGGCCACGACGGCCGGAACAACGGGCGTGGCCGGTGCATCCGGAGCGGCGGCCACGGCAGGCACCGCGTCCTCCCGCATCGCCGCCTGGCTGCCGCCCGGAGGGTTGCCGGCAAGGTAGGGGTTCGGGCGCGGCGTGTAGGCTGCGCGGCCTGGGGCCCTGGGCGACGCGGATGTCGCCGTGGGCTGGGTCACGGATGCGGCCAAGCGCGCGACGGACACCATGGTCAGGCTGGGTGACGCCTTCAAGACCGGCGCGGGATCGCGCATGGACGCGGCGACACCGGCGCTCCTGGCTACGGCGTGCGTCCGGCTGGCCGGGGCCTGTGCGGTGGAGGCGGTCTTGCCCTTCCGCTTGGCCCTGGTCTTGGCCTTGGCCTTGGCCCTGGGCTTGACTGCCCGCGGCTTATCGGTACGTGGCACGCCGGCCGTGCCCGCGCCGGTGGCCCCGATGGCATCCGGCGCCCTGGACTGGGCTGCCTGCGCGGCCGCGCAGGTGCCTCCCGCGGCAGCCAGCATGAGCAGGGACAGCAACGACAGGTATTTCTGGGCGCACCTCGTAACGGGCAAAAGGTTGTTCATGCGGCACATCCTCGAAACTCACCGCCCTACGCTATGCCGCCACCGCCACAGCGTCAACCGATAAGGGTCATTCGTGCGCGCGTAGGCGGGCGAGCGCGCAACAGGCGCGGATGGCGGGGCGATCTATTGCCCCACCATGCGATAGCCGGCGGGGACATCGAACGTACCCTTCGGTATGGGTTGCACGCTGTAGTCATCGAAGGTCAGGCTGACACGGCTGGCCATCTTCCTGGACAGGGTCGCCACCCGACCCGTGCCCTCGTAGTTCAGGGCCACGTCCACGCTGCACAACAGCCCCATGGGAGCCAGACGGCGGATGGCCTCGCTGATGCCCCGGGCCTGTACCGGGGATGCCTTGGCCAGGGGTGGGATGCCCAGGAAAAAATCCGGGCTTTGCATCAGGCGCACGATGGCCGCGGTTTCCTTCTGTTCCCTGGTGTTGCGCGCCAGCCAGACGGTACCGTCCATCTCGAAGTTCAGCTTCTCGCCCCCGATCTCCGCCGGCATGGACAACATCAGGGTATGTTCGGCGCAGGTCCATTTCTGCAGTTCATGCGTGCGGCCCGTGGCTTTCACCTCCAGCTTGATGGCCTTGCCGTCCACCGAGGCCCCGGCCTGGTCCCGCAGACCATCCGTGGCGTAGACCGTGGCCTGGCGCAGGGAATGGTCCAGCACGGTCACCTCCCGCGCCTTGAGATCGAAGAGGTTGGTATAGGACTTGCCCCGGTCCAGCATGTCGCGGCGAATGAGGGTGTTGGACAGCCAGATCTTCTCCTGGCCCGCGCCTTGCATGCCCATGGCCACCACCGTGCTGCGGCCGTTGAGGATGAGGTCGGCCTGGGACGGGGGGGGGCACGACAGGACGAGACCCAGAAGAGGGACGAAACGGCGCATGGGGTTTCCTTGTGGCTGGGGTCAGGCCGCATTGTAGGCGGCCTGAGTCGCTCCACCCTAGCGCGGCGACCCGACGTCCGGCGCGTATCGTCTAGGGGTCGAGCCGGTAGGCATCCCTCTCGCCCAGGTGGAAACGCCGGTAAAGCCTCTGCAGGGGCTTGGGCATCCACCAGTTGAGGCGCCCCAGCAGGCGCAGGGTGGAAGGCACCAGCAGCATGCGCACCAGGGTGGCATCGACGATGACCGCAAGCAACAGACCGATGCCCATGGCCTTCATGAACACCACCTCGCCGGTGGCGAAGGCCCCCAGCACGATACCGATGAGCAGGGCCGCGCTGGTGATGATGGGGCCGCTCTTCTGTATCCCCAGGGCGATGGCCTGGGTGGTGTTGCCCGTGGCCTGGCACACCTCCCTGATGCGGGACAGGAGGAAGACCTCGTAATCCACGGACAGGCCGAAGGCAGCCGCGAAGATGAGCACCAGGATGGTGCCGTCCATGCTGCCCTGGGGCGTGAAGCCCAGCAGCCCGGCCAGGTGGCCATCCTGGAATATCCATACCAGGGCGCCGAAGGTGGCGGATAGGGACAGCAGGTTGGTGAGCACGGCCTTGATGGGGATCAGCAGACTGCCCAGCATGAGGAAGAGCAGCACGCAGATCACTGCGACGATGGCCAGGATGACCCAGGGCACCCAGGTGGCCAGCGAATGCAGGTAGTCCAGGTGGAAGGCGGGGAACCCTCCCACGTGTACCGACACCAGTCCGGGTGGCAAGGGCAGGTCGCGTATGCGCTGCACCAGTTCCCTGGCCTCGGGAGAATTGGGCAGCATGTCGTAGTTCACGATCACCTGCGTGCAGGCCCCTTTGGCATAGGTGGCCAGGGTTTCCGTGGCCATGGGAAACTGCTCCGGATAGCGGTAGAGGGTCTCGTAGTCCGCCAGGGAGAGCCGCGGATCCACGCTCACCAGCCCCAGGACGCGCTGGACCCCCGGCAAGGCCTGGATCCCGCGGGTCAGCTCATCCAGGCCCGCCAGGGAAGCCGGATCCTGCACGGGGCCGCGCGCATGCACCGCCAGCACCAGGGGGGAGAGGGCCGAGTGCGGGAAGTGCCGGTCCAGGATTTCCTGCACCTGACGGCTCTGGGCCGTGGCCGGCAGGCTGCGGCTGTCGGCGGGCCCTATGCTCATATGCAGGATGGGTTGGCCCATGGCCAGCAGCATGATCAGGGCGCCTGCGAGTATGACGGCCGCATGACGCATGACGAATCGGCTGAAGCGATACCAGCCGCCCCGGTCGTCGGTGCGGTGGAGACGCCGGCGCAGCACCGGCAGGGCCAGACTGTTCACCCTGCGTCCCAGCAGGGCCAGCAGGGCGGGCAGGATGAGGGTGGAGGTCAGCATGGCCGCGGCCACGGAAATGCCGCCGGCCAGCCCCATGTTCTGGAAGAACCGCTGCGGCAGGATGAGCAGACAGAACAGGCTGGCCGCCACGGTCAGGCCGCTGTAGGTCACGGTGCGGCCGGCGGTGGCCAGGGTGCGGGCCAGGCTGTCCCGCACGTCCGCCCCGGGTTTTGCCAGTTCCTCGCGGAAACGGGAAACGATGAACAGGCCGTAGTCGATGGACAGACCCAGGCCCAGCATGGACACCACGTTGGCGGCGTATACGGAGATGTCCGTGAACAGGGTGCACAGCTTCAGCATGGTCACAGACAGGACAATGGTGATGGCACTCACCACCAGGGGCAGGGCGGCGGCGGTCACGGAGCCGAAGACCCAGACCAGCAGGAAGGACAGCACCACGAAGCTGGCCACCTCGGCGCGCCAGATGTCGCGTTCCAATTGCTGGCGAATCTCCACATAGGTGGCCAGCTCACCACCGAGCAGGACCTCCAGACGGTCGCCGTGGATCTGCTGGCGCAGGCGCAGAAGGGCCTCCACTCCCTCGTTCCTGCTGCGGTTCAGGTACACCACCGCATAGGACAGATTGCCGTCCTGGGAGCGCAGGCGGGCATCCTGGGTCATGGGGTAGCTGGTGACCCGGATCACGTCCGGGTTGGTGGCCGCCCGCGCCAATACCTGCTCCACCGCTTCCCGGTAGGCGGGGCTGTCCACCAGGGGGCCCGATGAGCGCGGCAAGCCGATGCCCGGGCGGAACAGCAGAATCACGGGGGTTTCATCCCGCCCCAGATGTTCCCGCAGCTCATCGGCCGAGCGGGCCGAGCCGCTGCCTGGGACTTCCCAGCCGGGCGACAGGGTCAGGCTGCGCATCACGTCCAGGCTGTAGATGGCGCTCGCGGTCATCAGCACGGCCGCGATCAGGATCACCAGCCAGGGGTGGTTGCCGACCTTGCGGCCCAGGTGCAAGAACATTGGGGCGGCGGGTGTGGAAAGGGGTGAGCGTAACATCAAGCCGTCAGCGCGGCCCGGTCCGTTACCCGGCGCGGCGCGCCAGCAGCCATTTCTCCACGCTTACCGCGAGACTCACGCCCGCGCCCACGACCAGCGCCAGTAGCCAGTCGAACACACCCAGGGCTGCGGTTTGGAACAGCCGTTGCATCCAGGGCAGGCAGGTGAAGCCCCATTGCAGCAGCACCATGCCGAGCACGCCCGCCCAGAGCCAGGGGTTGGCGAATGGCGCCAGGCGCCAGAGGGGGCGCGTCATAGAGCGGCAATTGAACAGGTAGAACATCTGCGCCGCCACGAAGACATTCACCGCCAGGGTACGGGCCTCGTCCAGGCTGCCGCCCTGGGACAGCTTCCACCGGAACAGCATGAACACGCCCAGCAGCAGGAGCACGCCCACCAGCACCACCCGCCATGCCAGGTGCCGGTCCAGCAGCGCGGCCTGCGGCGGCCGCGGCGGGCGGGCCATGACTCCGACCTCTATGGGCTCGAAGGCCAGCATGAGGCCCAGCAGCACGGCCGTGGTCATGTTGATCCACAGGATCTGCAGGGGCGTGATGGGCAGGGCCACGCCGGCGACGATGGCGGCGGTGAGCACCAGTCCCTCGCCGAAGTTGGTGGGCAGGGTCCAGACCACGAACTTGGTGAGGTTGTCGAATACCCCCCTGCCCTCTTCCACCGCCGCCACCAGGGTGGCGAAGTTGTCGTCGGTGAGCACCATGTCCGCCGCCTCCCGGGCGGTCTCCGTGCCGCCCAGCCCCATGGCCACGCCGATGTCCGCCGCCCGCAGGGCCGGGGCATCGTTCACGCCGTCGCCGGTCATGGCCACCACATGGCCGGCGGCCTGCAGGGCCTGGACCAGACGCAGCTTCTGTTCCGGTTCCACGCGCGCGAAGACATCGCACTCCAGGGCCATGCGCGCGAATTCCGCATCATCCAGGGCGGCCAGATCCCGCCCCGTCAACACCCGCCCCACCCGCGGCATGCCCAGGGCGGTGGCGATGGCCTGGGCGGTGAGGGCGTGGTCGCCGGTGATCATCTTCACCATCACTCCCGCCCGCACGCAGGCTGCCACCGCCTGACGCGCCTCGGGCCGGGGTGGGTCCATCATGCCCTGCAGACCCAGGAACACCAGGCCGTCATGCACATGCTGGTGACCGAACTCCACGTCCCGCGGGCGTCCCTGCACGTGGGCCGGGGGGGCGTGTGCCTTGCGCGCCAGGGCCAGCACCCGCAGACCCTGACGCGCCATGGCGCGGGCTGCGGTTTCCACCTCGGCGCGAAGCGCCGCATCCAGGGCCCTTTCCTGACCGTGCGCGTCCAGCAGGCTGGCGCAGCGTTCCAGCAGACGCTCGGGCGCGCCCTTCAGATAGGCCATGCCCTGTCCGGCGCGCTGATGCCAGGTAGCCATGTATTGATGACCGGAGTCGAAGGGCAGTACGGCCATGCGCGCATGGCCGGTGGCGTGGCCGGCATCGATGCCCGCCTTGAGGGCCGCGACGATGAGCGCACCCTCGGTGGGATCACCCGTCACCCGCCAGCCGCCGGCCTCCTGCCGCAGTACGGCATCGTTGCACAGCAGCCCCGCCAGCAGGGTCTCGCGCAAGGCCCCCGCCAAGGTCACGGGCCGTCCGTCCGCAAGAATGTCGCCCTCCGGCGTGTAACCCGCGCCGCTCAGCGTGTATTCCCGGCCCCCGGCCCAGATGCGCTGCACCGTCATCTGGTTCTGGGTCAGGGTGCCGGTCTTGTCCGAGCAGATCACCGTCACGCCCCCCAGGGTCTCCACCGCCGGCAACTTGCGCACGATGGCGTGCCGGGCCGCCATGCGCTTGACACCGATGGCCAGCACCACCGTCACCGCCGCCGGCAGGCCCTCGGGGATGGCACCCACGGCCATGGCCACGGCGGCCATGAACATGTCGAAGGCGGGTTCTCCCCGCAGCCAGCCCACGGCGAAAGTAAGCGCCGCCAGCGCCAGGATCACGTAGAGCAGCCGCTGGCTCATGCGCGCCACCTTGCGCGTGAAAGGTGTGCTCAGGTCCGGCGCGGCCACCACCAGGCTGGAGATGCGGCCCGTTTCGGTGCCGGGGCCCGTGGCCACCACCAGGCCCAGCCCCTGACCCCGGGTCACCAGGGTACCGCTGAAGGCCAGGTTGCCGCGTTCCGCCAGCGGCGTATCCACGGCCAGGATGTGCGTGTGTTTGGCCACGGGCAGGGATTCCCCGGTGAGCATGGCCTCGTCCACCTGGAGTTCATGCACGCGCAGCAGGCGCAGGTCCGCCGGCACCTTGTCGCCCGCGTCCAGCACAACGATGTCGCCGGGCACCAGGTCAGCGGCGGGAATGGTGGTCCTGACTCCGTCACGGATGACCCGGGCGCTGGTGGCCAGCAGACGCTTCAGAGCCGCCAGGGCATTCTCCGCCCTGGTCTCCTGGACATGGCCGACCAGCGCATTGATGAGCACCACACCGAGGATGACGCTGCTGTCCAGCCACTCCCCCAGGAAGGCGGTGATCGCCGCGGCCACCAGCAGGATGAGGATCAGGGTCTGGCGCAACTGGCCCAGAAAGCGCAGCCAGGCAGGTTTTCCGGCTCGTTCCGGCAGGCTGTTGGGACCGAATCTTTGCCGTCGTGGCTGGATTTCCGCTTGGCTCAGGCCCATTTCGCCGTCACTGGCCCAGACATCCAGCAACGCGCGCGCGCCCTGGCCATGCGGCGGCACTGCGGATCCGGTCAGAGAGGGGGGGGCCATGTTTCAGCTTAGAGCCTGGGCACGGACGCAGACAGAGGGTTTTTCACCCGATAAACTCGCCTTGGCCCAATCTCACCGTTGTCCCATGCACAACGCCGCCGACCAAGCCCGCATCGAAGCCATCCTGGCCAGCGGCATCAAGATCCCGCCCCTGCCGGAAGTGCTGGTCCGCTTCCAGCGCCTGCTGGCGCAGCCGGATGTGGACATCGCCGATATGGCCCGCCTGATCCGCCAGGATGGTGCCCTCAGCGGAGCCGTGTTCCGGGTGGTGGGCTCTCCGGTCTTCGGCCTGCGCGCCAAGGCGGAAACCGTGGAGAAGGCGGTCACCCTCCTGGGCATCCCTCCCACCCTGTCCATCCTGCGTGGCATTGCCCTGCGCAATGCCCTGGGGGATGGCGCATCCTGCGCCGCGCTGGAAACCCTGTGGCAACGCAGCAACCACATTGCCGGGCTTGTCATGACCGTTACCCGCTTGCTGCGGCCCCGCGGTGTCAGCCCGGACCAGGCCTACACCCTGGGCATGTTCCATGACTGCGGCCTGGCCCTGCTGGCCAAGCGGTTCCCCACCTATGGCCGCGCCCTGCTGCAGCCCCCATGGCCGGACATCCCCGCCCTGGATCAGGCCCATGCCACCGACCACGCCTTGCTGGGCAGTTCACTGGCACGCAACTGGCAATTGCCGGACCTCATCGTGCAGGCCATCCGCCAGCACCACGCACCCGCGCACACCACCCAGCCGGAGGCCGTCATGCGTCTGAACGCCCTGCTCAACCTGGCCTGCCACCTGGCGCGGCGAGACACCGGAGAAGACGACGGCGCATGGACGAACGGCTGGCGCACAGCCTGTCTGGAACATCTGCATCTGGATGCCTCCCGCCTGGATGAACTGGAGGCCGAGGTCACCGCCACGTCTTCCGGCACGGAACCGGGATGAGCGGAATGATTCGGGGCATGGCCCGCCCAACACCGCAGGTCATCCGCCGGACCCCGTGACCTGTCATTCCGAACCAAGTGAGGAATCCCGTCGCGGGCCGCCAGGGTCCTGATCTTCACCGCTGGCCGGAAAGACGGGCACATCCCCCGGACCACCGGGAGGACGGATGCGATTATCGGCCTGCACTCCCGTACCGCCGTCCGTTCGACAGGCCCGCACAGGGCCGTCCGGCCCGCTGTCGGCAACCCGGCTAGCCTGCGGGCGTGCCGACGAAGCGATAACCGACCCCCGTCTCGGTCAGCAGGTGTTGGGGCCTGGCCGCATCCTTTTCGATTTTCTTGCGCAGGTTGGCCATGTGCACCCGTACATAGTGGGTATCTCCCGCATGTCCCGGCCCCCAGACGGCCAGCAGCAGCTGCTTGTGCGTCAGGACCTTTTCCGGATGAGCGGCAAGATGGCACAGCAGCCGATATTCGATCGGCGTCAGGTGCAAGGTGTCACCCCCCCGCGTCACCGTCCGCTTGATGGCATCGATGGTGACATCGCCGAAACGAATCAGCGGCCCGCCCGCCCGCGCCTGCCCCAGGTGGCGCCTCAACTGGGCCCGCACGCGCGCCAGCAGCTCACCCGCACCAAAGGGCTTGACCAGATAGTCATCGGCCCCCGCATCCAGCGCGACGATCTTTTCGGCCTCGGTACCGCGCGCGGAGAGCACGAGGACCGGCATGTCCGACCAACCGCGCAGGTCACGGATCAGCGCGACGCCATCGCCATCCGGCAATCCCAGATCCAGCACCAGGATATCGGGGCGGCGGGTCCCGGCCTCGATCAGACCGCGCCGCAGCGTATCGGCCTCGCTCACCACATAGCCTTCGACCTGCAGCGTCAGGCGCACAAAACGCCGGATGTTGTCATCGTCTTCGACGACCAGGATGCGTGCCTCATTCACTCCCATCCTCCCCCAATCCCAAGTCGGCGGCCTGACTGCCATCCTCGACGGGTGGATTGCCACGCGGCAGCTCAAGTATGATGCACGCGCCACGCACCGTGCCGCCAGCCATCCGGTTTTCGCCCCAGATACGCCCACCGTGCGCCTCGACGATGTCGCGGCAGATCGCCAGACCAAGGCCCACGCCCGGAATCGCCGCTTCCTTGCTGCCACGCTCGAATTTCTCGAACACGGCATCTTCGCGACCGGGCGGCAGCCCTGGACCACTGTCCTCTATGCTCACGCGTACCCATGTTTCGAGCAACCGGGCGCTGATGTGTATGCGCGCATCCTCCGGGGTGTACTTGGCGGCATTTTCCAGAACATTGACCAACAGGCGCTCGATCAGGCCAGCGTCGAGAAAGAGCAGGGGCATGTCTTCGGGCAGATGGACTTGGACGGCGCGCGGGCCGAGCAAACCGGCGCAGGCGGCCAGGGCCGAGCCGATCACTTCCTCCAGCGGCACCCATTCCCGCCGGAGACTCGCGGCGCCCGATTCCAGCCGTGCCATATCCAGCAGATTGTCCACCTGCGCATGCATCCTGCGTGCCGACTCGCGAATCGCCGCCACGATTCCGGCATGGGTTTCGGCCAGTGGATGCGTCGTGGCCAGCGTATCCGTCAGCCCGACCAGGGCCGCCAGCGGGGTGCGCAGGTCATGGGAGATCGCCGCCAGCAAGGCGTTGCGCAGGCGTTCCGTCTCCATCTGCAGGGTGCTTGACTGTGCCACCTGGATGTAGTGGATGCGTTCAATGGAGATGGCCAGCAACGAGGCGCAGGTTTCGAGCAACTGGAGCTGCTCCGGCGAAAGGGATGTCGCTTGCGTCAATTGCACGGCCAATACGCCACGCAGGCGCATCGGCCCCTTGAGCGGCAACATCAGGCAGTCACAGGCCGGCAGGGTGTTGGTGCCGCGACCCGCCATTTCACCCCGGTCAAAGCACCATTGCGCCACGGCGATGTCGACGGTGGCCGTCGCATTGGGCTGCAGTTCGAGCCTGTCCGCCTCGTTGGCCAGCAGCAGTGCGGATTTCGAGAAAAACTCCGCGCGCACGAAGCGGGAGGCGATTTCAGCCACCTGCTCGCGCAGCAGCACGGCCGACAGATCACGCGACATCTGATAGAGCCCGCGCACGCGCCGTTCGCGCTCCGTGGCAGCCTGCGCCTGCGCCCGCAGGCTGGCGGTCAGCTGGCCCACGATCAAGGCCACCAGCAGCATGACGACAAACGTGATCAGATACTGCGCGTCGCTCACGTTGAATGACAGCGTAGGCGGCACGATAACGAAATCGAACAGCGCCACCCCGAGGAAGGCAGCCAAGATCGCGGGCTTGCGTCCGTATTGCAGCGCCGCCCCGACCACGACCAGCAAGAACAGCATGACGATGTTGGTCTGCTCCAACACGCCGCGCAGGGGCATGGCCAGGAACGCCACCAGGGCGCAGGCGGCGGCGACCACGAAATAGCCCGCCCAGCAGCTCGATGAATCTTGTCCCGCCGCCTGCCGCACCTGGCGGCGCGCGCCCTCCGGCCCGGGGATGGGTATCTGCAGGATGTCCATGTCCGGGGTCTGGGCGGCCAGATGCTCCGCCAGCGAAGGCCGCCAAAACCTTTTCCTTCCGCGCCATCCCATCACCAGCCGGGACAGATCATGTTCGCGTGCATAGCGGGTGAGCGTCTGCACGATGCTGGCCCCGGTCGGCGTGGCCGTATGGGCCCCCAACTCCTTTGCCAGCTTCAGGGCACGCAACGCCTGCTCGCGTTCACTATCCCCGACACGCTGTTGCGAGGGTGCATCCACGAACACGGCATGCCAGGGCAGATTGGTCTGCGCCGCCAGGCGGGCAGCACTGCGCACCACGGCCTCGCCGCCGCTGCCAGGGCCTACGCAGGCCAGCAGCGCATCACGCGTCGACCACCGCGGCTGGTTTTGCCACATGGCCTCATTGGTGCGGCGCCAGAGCCGCATCTGGGAGTCGACGCGATCCGCCGTGCGGCGCAGCGCCAGTTCTCGCAGCGCGATCAGATTGCCCTTGCGAAAGAAATTCGCCGCTGCGTGTCTGGCCTGTTCCGGGACATAGACCTTGCCCGTCGCCAGACGCAACAGCAGCTCGTCCGGAGGGAGATCGACCACCACCACCTCATCGGCCGCGTCAAACAGCGTGTCGGGCACCGTCTCCCATACCCGGATGCCGGTAATCCCCCCCACAACGTCGTTCAGGCTCTCCAGGTGTTGCACATTCATCGTGCTCCACACGTCGATCCCCGCGGCCAGCAGTTCCTCCGCATCCTGCCAGCGTTTGGGATGACGGGAGCCCGGCGCGTTGCTGTGCGCCAGCTCGTCGAGCAGCACGAGTGGCGGGCTGGGCCCACCGGCATGCGATTGGCCAAAGGCGAGCGCGGCATCCAGATCGAATTCCTTGAACCGTCGATCCCGGTGCGGCACCTCGCGCAGCGGCAGCAAGGGCAAATCCGCCACCAGCGCCTGGGTTTCGGCACGCCCGTGCGTTTCCACCAGACCGATCACCAGGGGCACACCCTGCGTTTGCGCCACCTGTGCGGCCGACAACATGGCGTATGTCTTGCCGACACCCGCGGATGCCCCGAAGAAAATCTTCAAGCGCCCCCGTCGTGCGCGCGCCTCCTCTTGTTGCACCTGCTGCAGCAGTTCATCCGGATCGGGGCGCAGTTCGTCTGTGGACATGGGCGATGTTTACCGCGCAAGGAATGCGCGGGCGAGACCGGCATGGCGGTTCGTGACGGCCGCGCGGGGCATGCGCCTGACGGCGCGCATGCCCCGGGAGGCGCCGAACGAACCGAGGACTGTCATTTCGAACGCAGTGAGAAATCCAGGAGGGTGAAGATCCCCCGCCGCTTGCCCGCATAAATCCACGTCTTGCGGGCCAATGCAAGCAAAACGCGCAGGGGGACTGCCTGCCGCGGGGCTTCCCCGCCCGTGCGGTAGAGCACACGCATCAGGCCGCGCCCATGACGACAAGGGCCATGTCGACCGCCTTGATGCCGATGAAGGGGGCGATCACACCGCCCAGGCCATAGATCAGCAGGTTGCGGCGCAGCAGCGTGGCCGCGGGGGCAGCCCGGTATTTCACGCCCCGGAGTGCCAATGGAATCAGGAAGACGATGATCAGCGCATTGAAGATCACCGCCGAGAGGATGGCCGAGGCGGGGCTCGCCAGCCCCATCACGTTCAGCACCGCCAGTTGCGGATAGGTGCTGACGAAGGCCGCCGGGATGATGGCGAAATACTTGGCCAGATCGTTGGCGATGCTGAACGTGGTGAGAGAACCGCGCGTCATCAGCATCTGCTTGCCGGTCTCGACGATCTCGATCAGCTTGGTGGGGTTGCTGTCGAGGTCCACCATGTTGCCCGCCTCCTTGGCGGCCTGGGTACCGGTATTCATGGCTACCGCCACATCCGCCTGGGCCAGGGCCGGTGCATCGTTGGTGCCGTCACCGGTCATCGCCACCAGCTGCCCCTTGGCCTGATATTCACGGATCAGGGCAAGCTTGGCCTCCGGGGTGGCCTCGGCGAGAAAGTCATCCACTCCGGCCTCGGCGGCGATGGCGGCGGCGGTGAGCCGATTGTCGCCGGTGATCATCACCGTCTTGATGCCCATGCGGCGCAGCTCGGCAAAACGCTCCTTGATGCCGCCCTTGACGATGTCCTTGAGCTCGACCACGCCGAGTGCCCGGCTGCCCTCGGCCACCACCAGCGGCGTGCCGCCGCACCTGGAAACCTCATCGACCGCGTGTTGCAGGTCCGGCGGGAATTGTCCGCCCAGGGCCTCGATATGGCGGCGCACGGCGTCCGCCGCACCTTTGCGGATGCTGCGGCCATCGGCCAGTTCCACGCCGCTCATGCGGGTCTGTGCGGTGAAATGGACGAACTGGGCGCCCATATCCTCGACCTGACGTTCACGCAGATTGAACTTCTGCTTGGCCAGCACGACGATGCTGCGCCCTTCCGGTGTCTCATCGGCCAGCGAGGCCAGTTGCGCGGCATCGGCCAGTTGCTCTTCGCGCACGCCACGCACCGGCAGAAAGGCGCTGGCCTGGCGATTGCCCAGGGTGATGGTGCCGGTCTTGTCCAGCAGCAGCACATCGACATCGCCCGCCGCTTCCACCGCGCGGCCGGACGTGGCGATGACATTGGCCTGCATCATGCGGCTCATTCCGGCCACGCCGATGGCCGAGAGCAGCCCGCCGATGGTGGTTGGAATCAGGCACACCAGCAGGGCCACGAGCACCGTGATGCCGACCACCGTACCGCTGGCGGCCTGAGTCACGGCAAAGCTGGAAAACGGCAGCAAGGTGGCAATGACCAGCAGGAACACCAGCGTCAGGCCCACCAGCAAGATGGTCAGGGCGATTTCATTGGGTGTCTTCTTGCGGCGGGCGGCCTCGACCATGGCAATCATGCGGTCGACGAAAGTCTCGCCCGGATTGACGGCCACCCGCGCCACGATCCAGTCCGACAGCACGCGCGTACCTCCGGTGACCGCGGAAAAATCCCCGCCGGACTCACGAATGACGGGGGCCGACTCGCCGGTGATGGCCGATTCATCGACCGATGCCACGCCGTCGATGACCTCCCCATCCGCCGGGATGACATCGCCGGTCTCGATGAGCACGATGTCGCCCTTGCGCAGATTGTCGGCCTCGATGGGCAGCCACTTCAATTCCCGCCGTTCATGTGCATGTGCCTCGTAAGCCTTGCCGTCGAGCCTCTTGGCCCAGGTGCCTTTCTTCAGGCCGCGCAGGCTAGCCGCCTGCGCCTTGCTGCGCCCTTCGGCCAGGGCCTCGGCAAAGTTGGCGAACAGCACGGTGCACCACAGCCACAGACTGATGGCCAGGATGAAGCCCGCGGGCGCGTCACCCTCGCCGCCCAGTGCCTGGACATACAGCAGGCTGGTGAGCATGGCGCCCAGATAGACGACGAACATCACCGGATTGCGCCACTGTGCCTGCGGTACGAGCTTGCGCAGGGCGTCCAGCAGTGCCTGCCGCCTCAGGGCGGGGTCGAACAGCGACAGGGAATCCTTACCGGACATGGGCTTCTCCCTCGCGTGACGCGGATGCGGCCGTAGCGGGCGGTTGCCGCGCATCCAGCGCCAGATTCAACAGCAGGACATTGATGCGCGGCTCACCCAGCAGCCCCAGCCAGCGCCCCTCGGTATGCCGCGCCAGCAGCGACCGGATTTCCGACATGGGCAACTGACGTGCCCGCGCGACCCGGTCCATCTGCAGGCGTGCGTTGGCCACGGAAATATGCGGATCCAGGCCGGAGGCCGAAGCGGTCACCGCCTCCACCGGCACGGCCGCACCGGCCGCCAGACCATTGGTGCGGCGGTAATTCCGCACACGCTGCTGCACGGCCTCGATCAACGCGGCATGGGTCGGGCCCTGATTGCTGCCCAGCGAGGCCGCGGCGTTGTACGGTACCCCCGCAGTCCGGCCGTGGTCCGCGGGGTCCGGCCCGGTCGTGGCACTGGGCCGCGGGTGAAAGTAATGCCCGGCGGTGAAATGCTGACCGATCAGGCGTGAGCCGATGACCGTCCCGCCCTGCCGAATCAGGCTGCCGGAGGCGGTTTCAGGCCACAGCAGCTGCGCGACTCCCGTCGTGGCCAACGGATAGGCCACACCCGTGACCAGGGCGACAAACAGCGCGCTACGCACACAGGGCCCCAGCAAACCATGCAACGGGGAGACTTGCGGCTCACGGGCGGATGGAGCGTTCGATGCATTCATGACGGGCCTCGATTCAGGGTTGCAGCTGACCCGCCAGCATCTGCAGATGCTCGACGATGGGGCCCAGGGCCAGGGCGGGCAGGAAGGTGAGGCCACCGACGGTCAGCACCACGAATACCAGCAGGCCCATGAACAGCGGCGTGGCGGTGGGGAAGGTGCCGGGGCCCTCGGCCACGGTGTGCTTGGCCGCCAGCGAACCGGCCACGGCCAACAGGGGCAGCAGGGTGAAGTAGCGCCCGATCAGCATCGCCAGGCCGATGGTGGTGTTGAAGAACGGCGTATTGGCGTTGAGACCGGCAAAGGCCGAACCGTTGTTAGCCGTGCCCGATGTGTAGGCATAGAGCACCTCGGAAAAGCCGTGCGCGCCGTGGTTGGCGAGGCTCGCGCCGGTGGCCGGCCAGAGCATGGCCAGCGCGGTGAAACCCAGGATGGACGCCGGATGCGCCAGCACGGAGAGCATCACCAGCTTGATTTCGCGTGCCTCGATCTTCTTGCCCAGAAACTCCGGCGTGCGGCCGATCATCATGCCCGCCAGGAACACCGTGAGGATGGCGTACTGGATCAGGTTGATGAGGCCCACCCCGTCGCCGCCGAACACGCAGTTGAGCATCATCTGCGCCAGCGGCACGAGGCCGCCCAGGGGAGTGAGCGAGTCGTGCATGGCATTGACCGAACCGGTGGTGGCCGCCGTGGTGGTGGTGACGAACAGGGCCGTCCCGGCGATGCCAAAGCGCATCTCCTTGCCTTCCATGTTGCCGCCCGGTTGCGCGGCCGACCTGGATTGCTCCGCGCCCACCTGCGCCAGCAAGGGATTGCCGCCTTGCTCCGCGCCATAGACCAGGGCCAGAAAGCCAGCGAACATCAGCAGAAACGCAGCGAAGAACACCCAGCCCTGACGACGGCGCGCCAGCATCAAGCCAAAGGTGACCGTCAGCGCCGAGGGAATGAGCAGCATCGACAGGATGTGCAGGGTGTTGGTCAGCGGCGTCGGGTTCTCGAACGGGTGCGCGGCGTTCATGCTGAAGAAGCCGCCGCCGTTGGTACCGATGTGCTTGATGGTCTCGAAGCTCGCCACCGGGCCGAGCACCAGTTGCTGGCGTGCGCCTTCGAGCGTGGTCGCCACGGCCCGACTGTCCAGGGTCTGCGGTATGCCCTGCCACACGTAGACCAGCGCCAGCACGAAGCACAGCGGCAGCATCACGCGCCACAGCACGCGCGTGAAGTCCACCCAGTAGTTGCCGATGTCCTGACGGCCGGCGCGGCCCAGGGCGCGGATGAAGCCGCCCGCCGCGGCCACACCGGCGGTGGCGCCGCAGAACATCAGGAAGGTGATGGCCAGCATCTGTGTCGCATTGGAAAGGCTGGTCTCTCCCCCATAGGCCTGCCAATTGGTGTTGGTGATGAAGGACACCGCCGTGTTGAAGGCCAGATCCGGCGTTTGCGCGGGGTTGCCCAGCTCGTTCAGCGGCAGCAAGCCCTGCACGCGCAGCACCAGGTAACCCAGGGTCATCATGGCAGCGTTGGACAAGAGCAGCGCCAGCCCATAGCGCGCCCAACCCATGCGCTCACCCGGATCGATGCCCAGGACGCGATAGCTCAGGCGTTCCAGTGGCCAATGGCGTTCGTCTGCGAAGGCATGCGCCAGCCAGCGGCCCATGAGCATGGCAAGCCCAGCCACGAGGGCCAGAACGAGAACAAAAGCGGTGACATCGCGTTGCATGATTCCCTCTCAAAGTCCGCGCAAGGCGAGCAACAGCCACGCGGTCCAGGCAAAGAATGCAAGCGACAGGCCGACGAACATCAGGTCTTCCATGACGAACCTGTGCGATCAGAAGCGCTCGGGGCGCAGCAAGGCGTGGCCGAGATAGACGAACAGGCCCAGCGCGCCCACGGCGGCCAGCCAATGGACGAGCGCCAGGGGGATCATGGAAGCCTCCCGGCATGGGAGGCACCGCGGGGAATCCGGGAACCGTAAGGCATGGCATCGCTCCGTTTCATGAACGGCTCGATGCTAGGGTTACGCGTATCAGGACAGGATCAAGAATGCAGAGACAACCATCAAGAAGTCATCAAGGACCACGCCGGCACGCGACAGGTTGGAAAAATCCCTGCCGCCCTGCATGCCCGGATCGCCGCCATGGCGCACGTGCCGTGGCGGCGCGCGGAGCCGTCCCCGCGTACCATCCAGGCCGTGATGCGATGGAAGATCTGCATAAGGGAGGCCTGGGAAGCCACGCGCACCCGTGATCGAGCCGCGACCGGGTCTGAGCCACTGGGCAAGGTGAGTGCAAGTCGGGTTATGCTGAAAGCGCACAGGAGGACACATCATGTACAAACGCATACTGGTCGCCGTGGACGGCAGTCCGCATGCGGACGTGGCGCTGCGTCACGCCGTGGAGCTGGCGCGCGACTGTCAGGCCGAGCTGACGGTCCTGCACGTGCAGGATACGACCTGGATGCTGGCGGGCTCGGAATTCGCTCTCGACACCACGCAGATCAATGAAGCACGCCGTCAGGTGGGTGAAGGCATACTGGACCGGGCCCGGCAGCTGGCCCAGACTGCCGGCGTGCAGGCCCGCCTGCAACTGGTGCAAACCGACACACCGGCCCGCAGCGTGGCCGACGTGATCGCCGGCGAGGCTGCCGCCTGGCCCGCGGACCTGGTGGTAGTAGGCACGCACGGTCATCGTGGCCTGCGCCATCTGCTGCTGGGCAGCGTAGCCGAGGGCGTGGCACGCATCAGCGCCATGCCCGTGCTGTTCGTGCGTTGACGGCCCTCGCGCGCCCTCCGACCCAAATCTCCGGCACCCCCGCCTTCGGGTGGGCCTGAAGATCCGGGTCCCACGTCATCCGACCAATGTTCACAAGGAATGTCATGTCCACCGCCCCGCACATCGTCATCCTGGGAGCCGGATTTGCCGCCCTCACCGCCGTGCGCGCACTGCGCAAGCGCGCGCCCCGGGCGCGCATCACCCTGGTGGCCCCCAAGGCCCGGTTCGTCTACCTGCCCAGCCTGATCTGGATCCCTCCGGGCCTGCGCCAGGGCGCGGACCTGGTCCTGCCCCTGGAACGCTTTTTCCGGGACCAGGGCGTGGAGTTCGTGGCCGCCCGGGTCACGGGCCTGCAGGACGGTGGCCGTACCGTGCTCACCGACGCCGTGGACGAGACCAACAGGACCCTGCGCAACGATGCCCTGCTCATCGCCACCGGAGGGCGCTTCATCAAGAAGCTGCGCGGCATCGAGCATGCCCTGACCCTGTGCGAGGGCGTGGCCTCGGCCGAAGCCATCCGCGACCGTGTATCTGCCATGCAAGACGGGCGCATCGCCCTGGGTTTCGGCGGCAATCCCAACGAGCCGGCGGCCATGCGCGGCGGCCCCATGTTCGAGCTGCTGTTCGGCCTGGATACCCATCTGCGCCGGACCGGCCGGCGCGCGCGCATCGACCTCGCCTTCTTCAGCGCCGCCACCAAGCCAGGCAGCCGCCTGGGGGATAAGGCCGTTTCCGGTCTGCTGGCGGAGATGGCCCGGCGCCGCATCGACACCCATCTGGGGCACAAGCCGCTAGGCTTTTCGGAAAGAGGTGTGGACACGGAGGGCGGCCACATCGACGCCGACCTGATCCTGTTCATGCCCGGCCTCACCGGCCCCGCCTGGGCAGCGGAATCCGGTCTGCCCCTGTCCCCCGGCGGCTTCTTCAGGGCCGATGCCCACTGCCGTGTGGAAGGCGCGGACCGGGTGTTCGTGGCCGGTGATGCCGGCAGCTTCCCGGGCCCGGACTGGCTGCCCAAGCAGGCCCACATGGCGGATCTGCAGGCCAGGGCGGCGGCCCAAAACCTGCTCCTGGCACTGGAGGGCAAGGCCCCCGCCGCCACTCCCAAGGTGGAGCTGATCTGCATCGTCGACACCCTCGACAAGGGCATCCTGGTCTACCGCGACCCGAAACGCTCCGTGCTGCTGCCCTCCTGCCGCCTGTTCCACTGGGCCAAGCGCTACTTCGAGGGCCAGTACCTGCGTGCCTACAGGTAGCGGAAACCCAAAACCCGTCCTGGTCGACTGCCGGGCGAGACATTCCCGGCGGCCTGCCGACGCGGCAAACATGGCGCCAAGCTCCCGAATGCGACGCCCAAGAGGGTTCAAGCCACGGGAGGAGGGGTGGTCCGGCCGATAAGCCTGGACTTCTCCTGTTGGCCGAAATGACCGCTCCGGCCCATCGCCAGCCGAAGCGGCAACTCCGATCCCCGCACGCGATCGAACGTCCGATCCGACACGCGCCTAAACGTCAGCCCTGCCCTCGCGCGCAATCGAAATGCAAGCCGCCCTCCGCCATCGTTCCCAGCGCCCTTCGCCGTCATTCCGAGCGCCTCTGCCGTCATGCCGAACGCAGAGAGGAATCCTGTGCATCGGCACCCGCGCCTGGCAGAACACCCATGCGCCTCCCCGGAAGCCATGGCCCGCTGCGGATTCCGGCGACCTCAGGCAGGTCCGGTCCCCGCACGGGATCGGCCCACTGAACCACCCTTTTCCAGGGGGCCGCAGACGCCCCAGACACGCATGGAACTGGCGCCCACGGCAGGAATCGAACCTGCGACCCTCCCCTTAGGAGGGGGATGCTCTATCCACTGAGCTACGTAGGCGTGGAGCGGCATTTTAGCGCGAAGGTCCGGCCTGGCACGCCATTGGAAAGGCGAGCACATCCGATCGAGGGACATGATCGCCCCGCACGCATCCCGCGGGACCGCCCCGCAGCTGCCTGTACACTCCCCCCGTTACCGCACGGTCGATCCGAAACGCCCTTTCCACATGCCTTATCTCAGCCTGGACAACCTCTCCCTCGCCTACGGTCACTGGCCCCTGCTGGACGGCGCCAGCTTCGGCATCGACAAGGGCGAGCGCATCGGCCTCATCGGCCGCAACGGCACGGGCAAATCCAGCCTGCTGAAGATCCTGGCTGGTCAGCTCCAGCCTGATGACGGTGTGCTGTGGCGCGAACCCGGGCTGCGTCTGGCCTACGTACCCCAGGAGCCGGAATTCAGCCCGGGCCATACGGTATTCGAAGCCGTGGCGGCGGGAGCGGGCCCGGCCCAGGCCCTGCTCACGGCCTATCATGCCGCCACCCACAGTGGTGACCTGGCGGAAATGGCGCGCCTGTCGCACGAGCTGGAGGTGCACGACGCCTGGCGCCTGAACAGCCGGGTGGAGGAGACCCTGGCCCGCCTGGGCCTGGATGCCGAGGCCAGGGTGGACACGCTGTCCGGCGGTACGAAGAAACGTGTGGCCCTGGCCCGGGCCCTGGCCGCGGAGCCGGAGCTCCTGTTGCTGGACGAGCCCACCAACCACCTGGATTTCGGCGCCATCGAATGGCTGGAGGAACTGCTGGCGGAATTCCCCGGCGCCCTCCTGTTCATCACCCACGACCGGGCCTTCCTGGACCGGGTGGCCAACCGCATCGTCGAACTGGATCGAGGCATCCTGCGCAGCTATCCGGGCAACTTTGCCGCCTACCAGGCCCGCAAGGCGGACGAATTGCTGGTGGAGACCCAGCAGAACCGGAAATTCGACAAATTCTGGAAACAGGAAGAGGCCTGGATCCGCAAGGGCATCGAGGCCCGCCGCACCCGCAACGAAGGCCGTGTGCGTCGCCTGGAACGACTGCGCCGGGATCGGGCCGCCCGCCGGGAGCGCCTGGGCCAGGTGGGCTTCAGCCTGGATGCCGGCGAACGCTCGGGAAAACTCGTGGCCGAATTCGAGCATGTCAGCCACGGCTTTGCCGGCCGCAGCCTCATCCGCGATTTCTCCACCCGCATCCTGCGAGGGGACAAGCTGGGGCTCATCGGCCCCAACGGCTGTGGCAAGACCACCTTCATCCAGCTCATGCTGGGAAAAATGGATCCCGATCAGGGTCGCATCCGGCGGGGTACCGGTCTGCAAGTGGCCTATTTCGACCAGTTCCGCGGCCAGCTGGATGATGCGGCCACCCTGGTGGATACCATCTCTCCCGGCTCGGACCATGTCACCATCGGCGGCCAACGTAAGCACGTCATCGGCTATCTGGAGGAATTCCTCTTTCCCCCGGAGCGCGCCCGGGCCAAGGTGGGGGCCCTCTCCGGCGGCGAACGCAACCGCCTGCTGCTGGCCCGCCTCTTCGCGCGCCCAGCCAACCTGCTGGTGCTGGACGAACCCACCAACGACCTGGACATCGACACCCTGGAACTGCTGGAGCAGCTCCTGCAGGACTACGCCGGCACCGTGATCCTGGTCTCACACGACCGTGCCTTCCTCGACAACGTGGTGACCCAGAGCATCGTCTTCTCCGGCAACGGCCAGCTCCTGGAACTGCCCGGCGGCTACGCCGACTGGCTGGCCTATCGCGCCCGTCCACGGGCCGACACCCCGGCAACCACAAAGGTCCCGACCACCAAGCCCAGCGCCGTTCCGCCGCCCAGGCCGAAAAAGGCCGGCCTCAGCTACAAGGAGCGGAAGGAACTGGAAGCCCTGCCCGAACGGATCCAGGCCCTGGAGACCGAACAGGCCGGCCTGGCCGCGCAGATGGCCGATCCCGCCGTATACGCCGACCACGTCCGATCCGCCGCCCTGCATGGCCGGGCCACCGAGATCGAAGAGGCGCTGCTGGAACTGCTTGCACGCTGGGAAGCGCTGGAGGCCAAGACGGCGGGCTGAGCCCAGATCCCCTCGGCACCCGCGAGAGTGGGTGGGTGCGGCGTGCGGTCATCGGCACGAAGCTGCCTTGGAAATTGTTTGCATCGTTTGCCATTCCACTCTCTGCCGGGGCAGTGTCCCACCAAGTGGTGTAAGAGCTGAAGTGCCTGGTGTTGCCCGGTAGGCCCCGCATGCGGGGCCTACCGGGCGGGCGCGATCGGGTGGTCATCGAAGGACTCCGGTAAGGTTTGG